>OLFZ01000268.1_pt1 | contig 60387 bp, 77 predicted proteins | sample 1604861 | NCBI WGS metagenome assembly OLFZ01 (sample SAMEA3888895, study PRJEB22519) | human gut metagenome | biome: human gut; feature: human-associated habitat; material: faeces | place: Denmark | collected 2011 | reverse complement strand
TGGCTTGTGAAAGTCAGGGCTTTGTGATTTTTTAAGAATAAGAGAGTTTTGACACACCCTCTTTTCTGCGGAAAGAGGGGGCTTTTAAACGATGGCATTCTAAAACGCCAAAATCTTTATTTTCAACACTTTGCGAAACCATAGGGCACGAAGTTGCGGTAGTGTACTGATTATGTACAGACCTATCGCTCGTTGAACATGAAATCGAGGCCGTAGGGGCGGTATCTCTCGAACTTCCTGTCAGAGCTGATGAGAGGCACACGGTCGCTGATGGCTTGGGCCACTATGAGGCGGTCGTTAGGGTCTCGGTGGTCATCAAACATAGGAAGACCCGCCAGCCTCTGTAGATGAGGAACACCGACGGGGACTATGCGAATACCCAAATCGTCCAGCCACTTTGGAACCTTTTCCAAATCGGTGTCACGATTTCTTTTGGAAAGCGTGATTTTCCCTATCTGGAAAAGATGGATAAGCTCTTGCACGCATACCGTACTCGTCAGCATGATGCTCTCGTAGTTGGAAATGACTGACAAGACATCGGGGCAGAGCTCGTCGCGCTCAGCCCTTAGCAAGTAAATCAGAATGTTGGTATCAAGGTAGAACCTCATCTCAAAACTGCTCTCATGTCGTGAATGACAACATGCAATTTGTTAGGATCGTCAGAGAAATACCATTCCCCTAACTTGTTCATCCTTTTCGGCATTTTTGCCAATAGTTCCTCCTTTGTATAAATTTTCTTCTTTGCCATATTTTTACCCTTTCTTAAATATGATGTTAGTGTCGAGATAGAACCTCATTTCATTATATACTTCATGTCCTTTTTGTCGAAGGTGAACGGGGCACACTCCCTGGTGCGCATCCACTCGCCCAGCTTATTGTATCTTCTCGTCCCGTTTTTCTCGTCCTGCTTGATTCTTTCAAGGAGTGCAAGCACCTCGGGGTTGGTGGTAAATAATTTCTTCTTTGCCATATTTTTGTCCTTTCTTTGATTTTGTCAAAGGCTGGCGAGCCACTTCTTGCCATTGGGGGTGCGGAACCATATAAGGATGCCTACGCCGATCACGAGTGCTAATGAAAGCACGAATCCTAAATAGTACATATAGCCCTACTCCTTTCTGTCTGTCTTCGTGTCTTGGTGATGGAAATAGGCCACGCCGATGATGGCGATGAGCGACACCAAGGTACACATCCATATTACTCCTACCATTTCATTTTTATTTATAGAATCAGAGGTTAGCGAGCCACTTCTTGCCACTCGGCGTATGAAGCCAACCGAAGAAGCCCAGGGCTATGATCGCAGCGCCTCCCATTACGATGATTAGATTTGTCATAGTTGTATGAATTACTTTTTTAAAATATAATAAGCTATCCCGCCAAGTGTGGCAGTAAGGACAGAACCGACTGTTAGAAGTCCCAAGGCTTCGTTAGGGGCCGTCCCTGTTGCAAAGAAAGAAAGAAAGCATCGCACCTAATACCATTGCGGTAAAACTGGCTTTAGAAAGGTCATAGAAATATTTGCCCAGCATTTCGCGGCTGGCACGTCTTTTCTCCTTTTCTTCTCTCTGTGCTGCCATGATCTATCCTTTCTTCGTCTGTTCCTCGATCTGCTTCCGGAGGTCTCTTACGAGGTCCGTGAGCGTGCTGATGGTGCTGCTCTGGGTCTCTATCGTTCCGAGGGCTTTTCGCAGGGCCGTGGCCATGTCTTCCACCGCTCCACCGCCGACACCTCCCACCACATTACCCGAGCCGTTCACGTTTGGGGAATTGTCGCCCGAGCTCTGCTGATGGACCGAGCCGGACAAGTCAGAGGTCAGCATAGGACCCTCGCCAGTCAGGAGCCAGTCTTGCGACAATACATCGAATGCGTTAGCAAAGCGTTTAAGAAACTTATCTGTGAGAACTTTCTCGTCTCCTTTGAGTGCGCTCGATACATTAGGGCGTGACGCACCCATTGCTTTTGCCACATCGGCCTGAGTATGAACCATTCCTATATTGCGAAGATACTCAAACCCCTTGTTTAATCTAAGAACTTTTCCCTCCATAATAAGACGCTTTAATCGTTAAACAATGTTATAGCAAGAAATAAAGTTCTTATTTCTCTTGTGAGTAAGAACAATAGTTCCTGTCTTTGCACCCGTGGTTGGTCATATGACTGACTACCCATTTGCAAAGATAGGCATTTCCTGCCGTCCGCGCAACAAAATCAGTACAAAAAAGTAACATCAAAAAAATAAAGCTATGACAAAGGAAGAGTTTTTAAAGCTGACGGGGATCCGACAAATGAGCGACCCCGACTATGAAAAGGTGGAACACGCCTACATGTCAGTCCCCGATATGGACAAGCAAACCTTCTGCGAACTCTACGTCAACAACCAGCCCGAGTTGCTCAGCACGATGGCGAATGTCTTAGAACGTGAAAAGACAGAAAAAGAAAGCTGTAAGCAATGTCTCGAAAACGTAGCGGGGGATTGTCTGAGGGGCCTCAAAGAAAAGAAAGCAGGGCCTTTCTATGAAGCATTGGCTGACATACAGATAGAAATCGGGATCAGGGCGATGATCTTGAAAAAAATAGAATCAGAGGACAGCTTCTCGTCGGATGAAAGAGACTATATCTATGAGAATTTAGCGTGATTCCCCCAGGGGCGGAACGTCCGCCCCACTCTCACCCACACCCAAAAGAAAAGAATATGAAAACGATAGCAATAGAGAAGATGACCCGCGAGCAGCTCCGGGCGCTGCCATTCGGCAAGGCTCGGACCTTTGAGCTGCCTGCGGCCCGGGACATCATCAACGCCACGTCGCTCATATACCGGTCGCAACATGTGCTGGGCTGCAGATTCACGGTCCGGTGCGACTACGAGCAACTGCGGATGACGATCACCCGCAAGAGGAAGGAGGGCGCCGATGGAACTGTCAAGAATTGAATATCGCCGACTGGTGGAGGACGTAGCGGAGGCCGTACTGGCCAAGGTGCTGCCCTTCGTCAAGAAGCGACGGGCGGAGAAGCCCGAGGAGCAATGGACGTGGGTGAGCGCAGAAGAGGCCGCCAAGATCGTAGGACTGACTAAAAACTACCTACTCAGACAGAAGGCCTACTTCACCCACGTCAAGATCGGGAAGGCGAAAGCCTGCCGCGTGATGTTTCGCAAGGAGACCCTCTTCGAGGAGCACATGCGATCTCAGACAGAGCGGCGGCGCATCCCTCCAGCGCGCAAGGACGAGGCAACCCCCACGGGGGCTCAAATTTGAATTTTCGCGCGTCGAAAGGTGCGGAGGGTGGGTATCATCCTCGACGGGGTCATTTTTTCTGACGCCCCCCTCTCAAAAATTTAATAAGTCTTAAATGATTCGACAAAGTTTAAAATTTGTGTTAAAATGGTACATACAATCATCTTAGCGACTCTCCTCGCCCTTCTGCTCGGCATGATGGGTAGCACGATCGCCCAGCTGTGGCGCGAGATGCGCGGGAAGTAGCCCACGAATAAACCACCCCAACCCATAGAGCCCGCCTGTCGGCTCATCGAAGACAGGCCGCCCGCTTGCTGGCGCACGAGCAAGCCATCCACAACGAGATGAGGTCGTACTACCGCCCGCAAGGGTCGGCGGCTAACTACAGGTCGTCGGTGAGCGTAGGAAGTAGCATCGGGAGCAGTCCGCCAAGAGCGGGCACGACATAGCCGACGATGGATGAACGTAGGTTGAGGCGACCCGCCAGGGCAATGGCGCGGTGTAGCTCCTATATCAAAGTCCGGCTAATGCGGCCAGGCTTCACGGCCTGGGTGTCACAAGCCACCACAAACGCAGAGTGGCCGGGCGGAAGCGTCCGACATTATTACACAATAACCCAAAAGAAAGGAAATAGTCATGGATAAGAATGACCTCGACGACCGCGCCCGCAACTCTGAGATACTTGCGTGGGCAGCGCTCGTAGTCAGTGTCGTATCACTGATAGCAATAGCGCTGCTAAAGCTATTGCGATAGAAATTATCGATATAATCTCCGCCCGCTTCGCTCTCCGCTCCGTGCGTTGCTTCTGCCGCTCGTCTTCTATCATGTCATCGAAGACACCGATGGCTTCCGCTTCTCGTGTCTGTCGGCAGCTGACAAAGCCAGTCGTCACGGGCTTCGCTCCGATCTCTCGGAGCTTAGCGACAACCGCCAGCGGATAGTCTTCTGGCTTGATGATTCCCTCAGAATTGAGGACGCCCAATGCGTCCTTACACTCTTTGTAAAACTTGATTTTGTCCATATCATTCGCTTTTGATGGTGCAAAGTTAGCAAAAAAAAACTGAATCATGCGCACGCCATCCTCCGAGCATCCGACAGGGCCGGGCGGCGGCTGGGTGAAGCTCCATAGGAAGCTGCTGGAGTGGGAGTGGTACGGAGACGCCCACATGGTGCATCTGCTTGTCCATCTGCTGCTTACTGCTTCACATGAGAGAAAGGAATACAAGGGCCTGACTATCAAGCGGGGGCAGTTGGTGACGAGTAAAAAAAAACTATCCGAGGCTCTCAACATGTCAGAGACTTCCGTAATGAGAAGACTGAGGCGGCTTGAGGTGGACCGATTTGTGGACCTTAAAGTGGACCAGCACGGGACGACTATAACTATCTGTAACTATGATAGTTACCAAAGTAAGCAAAAAGCAAGTGGACCGCTTCGTGGTCCAAGAGTTGAACAGCCCTATAATAATAGGAATAACAAGAAGGGAAGAAGAAGTAATGAGGATAATACCTCATTACTATCTCCTCTTCCTCCTCCTGCGCGTGAAGTCGTTAGTAAATTTTCGGAAGTCGATAACAACCGCTACCGCGTGGAGATAGCCAACGATGGCGACTTCATCCAGTACGCAACGAGCAACCTCCACACCAACGAGCGCACCCTCCTCGACCTTCTCGCCGTCTTCACCTCTGAGGTGAACGCCAAGAAGACGCCGCACACAGACACGGGCCACTATCGCCAGCACTTCTACGACTGGGCCCGTCGCCATTTCGAGAAACAGAAGAACCAACAAAGAACAACCGCCCATGCTCGACACTCAGACCTATCAGCCGCCATCGAAGCCGACCGTGCAAAATACTCCAGAAAGTCATGAGTGGAGCACGTTCCTGATGAAGTTTCCCGACGGCGCAAGCGTTTACGCCTGGTTTGCTCCGACCCACTGGGAGCGCTTCGCCGGTCCTATCGACGGGCGTGTAGCCGTGAGACCCTGCCCGACGCTCCAGGACGTGGCGACGCTCTACCACGACGCCGACCTGCCGAGGGCCATCGTCCGCAACGCCATCAGCGGGCTGGCCTCGCTCTCGTCGGCCTCGTTCAACGTCTCCCAGCAGGCCGTGGAGCTGGCCGTCGGCCAATTCATGGGCCGCTACTCCCGCCGCTGCACGCTCTACCAGCTGATGAGCTACGCGGCCAACTACGGCGACTACAAGCGCAGCCTCTCGTCCTTCGACCTCAACGACGTGGTCTCGGGCTTCCAGCGGTTCACTCAGAAATGGCACGAGGCCGCCGACCGCGCCTCCGTCCCGAACGCATCCCGAGACCATCCCGAAGGCGGCAAGAGCGACGGTCTGATCGCGCTGGCCCGCTACGTCCGCAGAGCCACCACGGAGCACCCGCTCTTCGTCCATGGCTTCTGCAGGGATAGTCACTTCGTGAGGCGCGTGCCCGGTGACCCCGACAGCCGCACCGAGCGGGAGCAGGAGGAGCGGGACCGCCAAGAGGTGGAAGCCGTGGGCGAGACCTACTACGGCGGCCTGCGCGTCGGCCTCTGCGAAGTGTTCACGCCCGAGAACGTGCGCCAGGCCATCCGATGCGCCTCCGAGCGGGAGGCAGCCGCCTATCTGGGCGAGGTCATCCGCCGCCATTTCGACAAAAAGCGCAGAAACACGCCGCAGAGCGAAGAAAACGAAGCGAGGCGATAGATTGCCCGCCGACGGGGAGAAATGCCCGCAAAAGCGACTGTAGGCCTGTCTATGGCAATTTTTAAGCAAAGAAACAATTCCCGAAACATGGAAAGATACATCCGCAACCCACACGGCATCACGATCCGATGCTGCTGCGCCACCTGCCAGCACAAGACGCTCGACCGCGACAACGAGGCACGGCGCTGCCAAAAACTGCTGAAGCCCGACCTGCCCACTTGCCCGGGCTACGACCCGCTGGGACCCCAGGAGGACCGCCCGCAGGGCCACACCCTCCAGCACGCCGGCAACGGCTGCGGACGGGTGCAGTCGCCCGACTACATCAGGTGGAAGCGTCAGAACTACGACGAGATACTGAGACGCCACGACGGCAACGAGACCTTCTCCCGATTCTGGAGCCGCGTGCATGAGCTCTACGAGCGCCAGACGGGCCTCTCGGTCTATGTCAGAATCTAAACCAACCAAGCATAAGAAAAATTATGGAAATCAAGTTTAAGAAAATTCGCATCCGCAACTTCCGCGGACTGGTCAGCTTCGAGGCCAACCTCGAAGGACGGTCCGTCAGGATCTCGGGTGCCAACGGCCTGGGCAAGTCGTCCGTGGCCGACGCCATCACGTGGGTGCTCTTCGGCAAGGACAGCCGTCGGCGCACCGTCTTCCCCATCGACCCCGTGGACGACGAGGGCCGCATCATCCACAACCTCGACGTGAGCGTGGAGCTGGAGATGCTCATCGACGGGCAGCCCACCACGCTTCGCCGCCTCCGTCAGGAGAAGTGGGTACAGAAGCGAGGCATGACCCGCGAGCAGCTCGACGGCCACCAGACCACCTGCTACATCGACGGGCGCCCGCTGCCGTCCTCCGACTTCTCTTCCCACGTCGATACGATCGTGAAGGAGGAACTGTTCCGCGCGCTGACCACGCCCGACTACTTCCCCTCGCTGCCGATGGACCAGCAGTACCGCCTGTTGGTGAAGATCGTCGGCACGCGCTCCCTGGCCGAGATCGCCGCCAAGGACGAGGAGGCGCTGAAGGTGGTCGATGAGCTCGGCCAGCGCTCCATCGACCAGTATCGTCAGGGCCTCAGCTACGACCTCCAGCGCACGCGCAAGGAGCTGGAGACCATCCCCGTCCGCCTCTCCGAGGTGCAGGGCTTCATCGAGCAGGTGAAGGCCAAGGGCGCCGACGGCAAGACGGCCCAGCGCCACGCCAAGGGCATCAAGGAGAAACTGCGACAGGTGACGCAGGAGATAGACAGCATGGCCGGCGTGGTGAGGGCCGAGAACGCCCGCTACAACGACCAGCGCGCCTACATCCAGCAGCTGCGCCAGCAGCGCGCCGCCATCGAGGACCGCATCGAGAAGCAGAACCGCGAGGCCCGCACGCTCCACCAGTCGCTGGTCTGCAAGGCCAAGGAGGAGCTGGAGGCCACCGAGGAGCGCCACACCGCCGCCAAGACCCTGCTCGGGCTGCACGAGCGCCGTCTCAAGGACCTGGAGCAGCAGCTGACCGACTTCCGCAGCCGATGGGAGGAGGTGGAGCGACTGTCGTTCTCATGGAACGCCGAGGAGGCCGTCTGCCCCACCTGCGGCCAGCCCCTGCCTCAGGACCAAGCCGACCAGAAGCGGGTGGAGGCCGAGATGCGTTTCAACGAGCGCAAGATGAAGCAGCAGGACGCCCTCGACGAAGAGGGCAAGAAGCTCGCAGCCTCCAAGCAGCGCCTCCAGGACCTCAGCGCCGCCGCCCGCGAGGAGATGGCCACGGCAGAGCGCCTGATGCCTGAGGCCCGTGAGCGACTGAGCAAGGCCGAGGCCGAGCCGATAGAGCAGGCCGACTACCACGACGCCGCCGACTGGCAGCGCCTCTCCAGCGAGATAGAGCAGCGCATGAAGGAGCTGGAGCAGACCACGCAGGCTCAGGAGCCGCCCCAGCTCGCCGCCCTCCGCACCGAGGAGCAGGCCTACCGCAAGGAGCTCCGACTGCTGGAGCAGACCATCGACCGCAGCAAGCAGATAGACGAGTATATCCGCCGTGAGAAAGAGCTGCAGAAGCAGCGCACGACCCTCTCCGGCGAAGTAGCCAGGATGCAGACCCGCCTCGAAGCCGCCGAGCGCCTCCAGCTCATGGAGGCCAACGACCTCCAGCAGCGCGTCAACGAGCTCTTCCCCTCCGTCCGCTTCCGTCTCTCCCGCGAGCTGCTCAACGGCCGCGAGGTGGGCCACTGCGAGCTCAGCGTCGATGGCGTGCCCTACTCGGGCCTCTCCACCTCCGAGCGCATCAACGCGGGACTGGAGCTGATCAACGCCCTGGCCCGCCACTACAACATCGTCGCCCCCATCGTCATCGACAACGCCGAGGCCGTCAACAAGGTGGCCACGACCCTCGGCCAGCAGATCCTCCTGGAGGTCTCGCCCGCCAAGAAGCTCAGCGTCGAGCAGATCACACCGTCATCACTTTTTGAATAAACCGACAAAAAAAACTATAGAAAATGAATAAAAGCGCTGAAATGCACATCGAATTGTGCAAAGAAGAAATAGAGAACCTTTCGCCATCCGAGAAGCATGTCGTTCTCAACAGCTTGCAGGATGTCAAAAAAAACAGCGACCTCGTAGATGAATACCTGACCGAGGCCAGCCACGGAGAATCAGACGAGACGATGAGCATCACCTGTGGCGATTTTTTCAAGGTCGTGGAATACTACCAGGGCAACCTCTGCGTCGCCTGCTTCCTGCCATCCTTCCGTGAAATCTTCCGCAGCGACTGTGTCGGCAAGGTATATCAATCCCACGAGAACGCTGACGAGAAAGAAGAGGACAACGGCACCGAAGAGAGCGGCTCAGAGGTAGAGAAAGTGAATATTGACAAATGGCTCTGCGATGAATTACAAATGGCGAATGACGCCATGGATTCGATCAACAAGAAAATCGCACAGGCCGCGAAAGGTGAGCCTGTATCCTGTACGCTCGAAGAGCTCGACAGCCTAAAGAAAGCGATGATCATCACGTCGCTCCGCCTCGCTACGGATCCTGAGTTCCGCCATTCGTTTTGCAAAAGAATGATGCCTCAGGCTCTTCGTGAAATACAAAAAGAAATACACAGAAAGGAGGCCGGAAATGGAGGAGACTAACTCAGCTCAGAAAATCGTAAACGAAGCGCTTAAAGACGAATCATGGGACATCGGCGTCAATAAGATCGCCGCACTGAAAACCATCAAGAGAACCGCTTCGGTCATGGAGACGCTCGGTAAAAGGACGCAAGGCCTCGAACCGAGCGACCCCGTAGAGATCACCTACGGCGAGCTCTATGACCTCATGTCCCTTCACGTCGCCAACATCTACCTCGCCATCACGTCCGAGGCCTTCCGCAATGGTGAATTTGCAAAGTGCGAGGCGGAGGCCTGCAAGAGTTACCTCAAGCACGAGATCCCGGGCATTTTGAAAGAAATACGAGAACAACAAGAAGCAGAAAAATAATGACACAGACAGCACAACCCACCGACAAGCCCACCGCCGTGGCCACCATCGAGGAGGGCTCCATCGCCGACCAGGTGCTCCACCGCGTCACCACGATGGAGGCGGCCAACGAGCTGACCCTCCCCGACGGCTACCACGTCGGCAACGCCCTCAAGTCGGCCTGGCTCTACCTCCAGAGCATCAAGGACAAGGCCGACCGTCCCGCCACGCAGACCTGCACCCGCGCCAGCATAGCCAACTGCCTGCTGGAGATGGTGATCCGTGGCGAGCACCCCATGCACCACTGCTACTTCATCCCTACGGGCAACCAGCTCACCTTCTGGGAGAAGTACACCGGCAAGCTCATGCGGGCCAAGCGCGACACCGACATCCAGGCGGTCAACGCCCAGGTGGTCTATAAGGGCGACGAGTTCACCTATACGGTCGATGAGGACGGACGCTACCAGCTCGTCGCCCACAAGACCAGCATCCAGAACATGACCCCGGCCAACATCGTGGCAGCCTACGCCGTCGTCATCATGCGCGACGGCTCCCGCCACATCGAGGTCATGACGATAGACATGATCCGCTCAGCCTGGGGACAGGGAGCGGCCAAGGGCTCCAGCCCGGCCCATCGCAACTTCACCGACCAGATGGCCAAGAAGACCGTGATAGCCCGCGCCTGCAAGATAGCCCTCGAATCCACCGCCGACGGCTTCACCTCCGAATCCGACGACCGCGACGACTTCATGGCCACGCAGACGGCCACCACCGAGCGCGATCAGGCCAACACCCCCGCCCCCGGCCAGCAAGCGCTTCCGCCCCGCTCGGCCTCCACCGCCACGATCGACCCCTTCGAGCAGGCGGCCAACGAGGCAGAGGAGGCAGAGGCCGTGGAGATAGGCAGCGACACGCCCGCCGCCAACGGCGACGACAAGACCCGTAAGTGTCCCGTGTAGCCTATGCAGATGACAGTCTTCGGGAGCGGGTCGGCAGGCAACTGCTACCTGCTCCACTCTCCCACCGAGGCCCTCATCATCGAGGCCGGAGTGCGCCCCGAGGCCCGCATGTACGCCTGTTTCGGGTCCGACTTCTCCCGCCTCGCGGGCCTCCTGGTCTCCCACCGCCACGCCGACCACGCCGCCTATGCGCGCCAGTGGTCGGAGGGTGGCGTTCCCGTGCTCGCCACGGCCGACGTCATGGAGCGATGCGCCATCCACGACCCCTTCTCCACCACCATCACCCCGGGCCGCTGGGCCACCGTCGGGCGCTTCCGCGTGCTCCCCTTCCCGCTCATCCACTACGACCCCGACGGCACAGAAGGACCGCATCAGGCAGAGCCACCTCTCCGTGGCCAACGCCGTCTCCATCCTCCGCTCCGCCGACCTCTCCCAGACCCGCGACATCATGCTCCTCCACATGTCGGAGCGTAACTCGGTCAACAACGAGAGCAAGATCACCCGCCGCGTCCGCATCGCCACGGGTAAGCGCTGCTTCCTCGCCCGCGCGGGCCTCTCCGTCAACTATTCGTTTTAGCATTTAGAAAGATTACAAAACTATGCGCAACACGCTCACCGCATTCATCATCCTCCAGGCCCTCGCCCTCGCCCTCCGGCTGCTCGGCATCGTCAGCTGGCCCTGGCCATGGGTGCTGCTCCCCACCATCGCCGTCATCATCCTCGCCCTCATGCTCTTCGCCATCGGCGTCACCATGATCATCGCCATCATCCTCGGGCGCATCCGCCACGACAACCAGCAGAAGGAAGGAGGCGGCCTATGAGCGGCTTCCAGATACGCAGCACGGGCCCGCTGAGCCACTTCCGGGCCTTCCGCACGGTCAGGCTGAAAGACGACCGCGGCATCTCCTTCCAGCTGACGGTGCCTGCCCATGTGAGCAACGAGCAGATCGCGAATTCGGGCTACAAGCTCGAGCACTTCCTCATCATGCACGCCGGCAGCGTGGCGGAAGTGGTCTATCAGGCCTACCTCGGTTGCGTCGACTGGTTCAGGTTCCACCGACCAGCCCAGCAGGACGCCACCACCGCCGACTACTTCCAGCGGATGAAGAACGCCCTCCGACAGGCCACCACCTACCACCAGCGCCTCGCCGACAAGGAGTTTATCGAGACCTACAACGGCTGCGTCGTCGGCGACCAGTCGGCGGCCATCGAGAAGCTCCGCTCCGCCTGCTACGACGTTTTCAAGCAGGAGCACGAGACCGCCACGGCCCTCGACATGGCCTTCGTGGCGCAGATATACGCCACGGCAGTTTATCAGACGACCGTGACGGAGAAAATCATCAAGACCGAGTTCAGCATCTCGGGCATCAACTGGGCCAAGCCGTACAGCCGCTTCGCCCTCCACGACGTCATCAGCTTCGCCAAGAGGCTCCTGCGCGAGAAGTACGGCATCGACACAGAAAAGTATGACGCGAAGATAGGCGACATGGCCGAATACGTCTTCCTGGACATGACGCGCAGCATCTTCGACCACGAGCGCATCGAGCGGAATATCCGCGCCGCCTATGCCGAACTGCCGCCCGAGAAGCGGGAGCTGTACGGAAGCGTGGAAGACCAGCTCCAGTACTTCGGCATCGGCCCGCAAGCGACGACAGTCAACCCTGAGGCCCATGAGTAGGAAGAGCCAGCTCAGCGCCGAGGACCGGCAATGGTGCATCGACCATTTCCACGAGTGCTCCCATCGGGAAATGGCCGACCGCTTCGGGGTCTCCATCGAGACGGTCAGGAACATGCTCCACAAGGCTGGCTGCCGTCGCACCAAGGAGGAGACGCTCCGGTTCCGGGCGTCCGCCCTCCCCATGTTCAGACAGAAACTGAGGCGCCTCTACAAGATGGAGCGCTTCCGCGCCATGTCAGGACTGCCGAGACAGACACGACTGCAGATTGCGAAGCTCTCGCCTGCTGGCCACAGCTACAAGCGATTCATGCGCGAGAGGTTCAACTACTTCTATGCCGAGGACGACGCCTCAGTCCTCTGCTACGACCACCAGACGCAACGATCGGCCCACGCAGAGGCCCGTGCCGCTACCCACGGCATCAAGGTCGTCCCCGCCGACGAATGATATACTCAGAGAGTTATTCACACGATGTTCAATCTTTAAATTTTTGGAAAGCATGAAGTAAGACTAATGACAGTTTTATTATTTTAATTTTACTTACCATTTCCGGGGACTGCCGTGAGGCCCTCCCCAGTTTTCCCCTTCAAACCTCCCCCGCACGTCAGTGCGCGGTCTTAGGAAAACCGGGCGGGCGGGACGATCGAGTGATCGCGCAAACGATTCCTTCGTCCCCGCCCGCTTTTTATTTGGAAATTCTTATATTTTTCGTATAATCTCATATTTTGCGAATTTATCCGGGCGCGCCATCCGCGAGGACCGCGCGTCCTTCCATTTATTTTGTCAACATTTTTACTCGTAAGAGTTTTTGTCATGGCCACCGCTCTTCATGGTTATGACTACCCCGCCCTCCGCGAGGATCGCGGGTTTCCCCTTATGCCAAAGATATGCATATTGATTTTTGGTTATTTTAGCCCAGGGGATGTGTCCGCGAGGATCGTACTCCCCTTTTCCCTTCAAACCTACCGACATTCATTCCATAGGTTTTTTAAGGTTTAGATTATTTTTCAGGATGATTTATTAACAGTGTAATTTACCAGTTGGGGTCGCCGTCCGTGAGGATAGCCGCCCTTCTTTTTCTCAGACCTACCCCAATACTTCGACGGTTAAGGAACACCAACAGGAGGTAGGGAGACTCGCAGTCCCTTCCATCCGTTCCTACCGTCGATAGCGATACTTCGAGGTTTAGGAACACCCGCAGGAGGGCGGAATGCACCACGCGTCCGCCCTCCGTTTTTCCTATCGAAAATTCGTCTTATTCTATCATAGGCAATTTGTGTTATCTTAATTACCGCCGCGGCCGCCCTTCGTGAGAATCGTGGCCGCATTTTTTTTAACAAGAAAACAAAAAAAAATGAAACAGCTCAACCTCTTCCCCGAAGATACTCCCCAGCGTCCATCCGATCAGCCGAAGGTGCAGCAAGGCGGAAGCCGCAACCCCATCGTCTTCCACGATTACGAATCCTACATCGCCAAGTTTCGCGACATCCCCAAGACCACCGACGACACCTATACGCCGCCCGACGTCTACGAGGCCGTGCTCCAGTATCTGCGCGAGGAGGGCAAGCTCACCGACGCCCACACCATCCTCCGCCCCTTCTATCCTGGAGGCGACTACGAGCGGGCAGAATACCCAGAGAATGGCATCGTCATCGATAACCCGCCTTTCTCCATGTATTCCAAAATATGCAAGTTCTACGCCGCCCGCCACATCCCCTTCTTTCTCTTCGGTCCCGGAATGACCATCGCCACCGTCTCTACCTACGCCACCGCCGTCATCATCAATACGGTCCTCGTTTTTGAGAACGGGGCGAATGTGAGGGTCAATTTTGCCTCATCCCTCTTCCCCGACGTCGCCCTGATGACCGCACCGCGCCTCAACGACCTCATACGCGCCTGCCCGTCTCAGAATCAGAAGAAGGAGCTGCCCATCTACGACACGCCCGACGAGCTGCTCTCCGTCTCCGACCTCCAGACGATCTGCTACGGCGGGATAGATTTCGCCGTCCGACGCTCCGAGTGCGTCCGCGTCCGCTCCCTCGACCTCCATCCGAAGCGGGGAGGCCTCTTCGGCGACCATTTCCTCATAGCCAAAGCCAAAGCCAAAGCCATAGCCAAAGCCAAAGCCAAAGCCAAAGCCAAAGCCAAAGCCCAAGCCAAAGCCAAAGCCAAAGCCAAAGCCCAAGCCAAAGCCAAACGGGCGATCCATATCCCGCTCTCAGAGCGCGAGCAGCGCATCGTCGAGCGCCTCGGCGCCGATACGGCCCCGCCCGCCGAACAATAAAAAGCCAATATGACAAAAGACCGCAAGGAAGCCATACAGTACGCCTCGGCCTGCATCATGCTCGCCAGCGGCATCGTCCTCTCGTTCCTCAGCTTCTTCCTGAGCAACTACACGATCGAGGATTCCGTCCTGTGGTATTTCGCACAGACCATCCTCTACGCTGGCTCCGTCTTCGGCCTCACCATGTACGTCTCGTCCACCCGCAAGGCCATCCTCAGCGAGGTCAACGACCGACTGTCCAACCTGTCCACCGACACCACCAAGGAAGAGAAGGAGAAAGATAAGAAATGAGAATCCACGGCACATTCCTCAACAGCTCGGCCCTCGCCGTCACGGTCGAGATCATCACCCGCCGCGACACCCTCACCTCGATAGAGATAGGCAGCGACGAGGCGGGTCTGTGGTTCCCGGCCTCCGAGGCGTTCACCACCGAGAGCGGGCTCAACGACACCTTCGACGTCGTCCTCCAGTCCTCGGCCACACTCCGGCTGGAGACCACAGACTACCGCGCCGAGTTCTACCAGCGGGCCTGCCGCGACGCCGTCGTCACGGTCTCGGTCGCTGAGGCCGACGGCACCACGCGCACGCGCTTCCTCGGATGCGTCGAGCCTCGCCAGTATTCGCAGGACTTCTCGGGCGGCCAGCTCTCCAACGACATCGAGCTCCCGCTCATCGACGCCCTCTCCTCCCTACAATACGCTTCCTACGCCCACATCGGCGCACCCGGGGTCTCCTTCCAGAAGGTCAGGGAGGCGTCTTCCGTCCGGTCCTTCCTCTCCATCATCAAGGATTTGCTCAGCGAGACCCCCTGCGCCGATTTCCCCTACCGTCTCTACTACGAAGGCAGCAAGGCCCTCAGCTCCGACGCCGCCCGCCGCTTCTCCATCCTCTCCGAGGTGGGAGTGGCCGAGACGGTCTTCATCGGCGAGGACGAGGACGACACCATGACCATGCTGGAGACCCTGGAGCACATGCTGCGCTACCTCAACCTCCACATCGTCCAGCAGGGCCTCGACTTCTTCGTCTTCTCATGGGAGAGCCTCCGGCAGCCCTCCGTCCAGTGGCGCTGCCTCATAGGTGGCGCGCCCGACTTCGTCCAGCCGCTTTCGCCGCAGGCCCTCTCCGTCGGCAACGTCTATGGCACCCGCATGGACATGGAGATGGGCGAGACCTACAACCGGTTGGTCCTCGACGTCAAACCCGCCGACACCTCGGAGGTGGTGACCTCCCCGCTCTCCTCCGATGCGATAGTCCCCATGTTCACGGGCAAGCAGCTCTACGCCACCTGCCTGTGGGCAGCAGGCACGGGCGACGCTTCCTCCAAGGCCTTTCAGGCCCTGCTCAACGACCAGCCCACCACCTACGACGCAGCCCACACCGTGGAGTATTTCCTCTGGGCGAAGTCGGCCATAGGATGGCGCATCGGCACGGGCGACGGGCGCGGGGGCGTCCGTCAGTGGACCGGCACGAAGCAGGACCAGCAGCGCATACCGGGCCTCCTGCGCAAGCAGATAGGAGCGGCCATCCTCTCCATGGGAAAGATAGACCGCAAGGCGTCAGCCACCGACAACTCCCTCACCTCCACCGTCGAGATGGCCGACTACCTCGTGGTCTCCGTCAATGGCAACCTCATCGACGACGAGGCCACCACCTATCCACAGCCCGACGACCTCCGCCGGGCGGCCCCCGTGGCCACATGGGACGGCAACGCGGCGGGAGGCATCTACTCGCCCTCCGACGACGAAACGAAGAATTATATCGTCATCTCGGGCTCCATCATCCTCAACCCCGTCCTGCGCCAGTCCGTCAACTATCTCAACCGGGCCCAGTACGACCCCGTCCGATGGGTGAAGGGACGCGACGGCGAGCGCCGCCTCTCCATGCGCTGGTGGCGGGCCGACACGCCCAAGAGCCAGCCCCAGCCTCAGGAGGCCACCACCGACTACGGTGCCGTCTCCACCCAGCCCGTCAAGTCCGACAACCCGTTCGCCCAGCCCTACCTCAACGCCTGGGAGGGCTTCTACCCCTGGACCGACGACGACGCCCAGGATCTCGCCTTCTCCTACTCCCGTGTAGGCTCTTCCGTCGATAATGTCTCCAAGATAGGCGCGCTGGAGTGCATGCTCCGCGTCGGCGACAAGGTGGCCGTCGAGGATAAGGACTTCGACGAGGACGGCAACCGCACCGTCACCATCGACGGCGAGGAGGTGGTCGTCCGCTACGGCCACATCAACAACATCAGCTGGAAGCCCTTCCGCACGCTGGAGCAATGCCGGGCGGCCCACCCGGGCGACGAGGATGCGGCCCTCGACGAATACTATGCGCAGACCATCACCATCGGCTTCGACCCGAAGATCGGCGACAAGATCATCGGCACCCAGTTCGACATCCAAAATAACATCGACTACACCCTCGGCCTCGACGTCAAGGGCATGGCCATCCCCGTGCGCCATTCCGACCACCTGCGCGGGCGGGTCCACTTCGAGATCCTCGGGCCCGTCTTCAATGCGCAGTTCGACAAGATCACGCGCCGCCACCGCACCTTCTTCCGCAAGGAGAAATGGACCGCCACCACCGTCCCCATCCTCTCGCGCGTCTCCTCCATCATGGTGCGAGACCTCAAAATCGAGCTCCATTCCGACAACGGCATGGCGGGAGCCGATACGGATTCCGAACACAGTTTCATGTCCGACACGGATGAGGATTTCGTCAACAAGAAGGACGACCTCGAGATGCGCATCCACTCGGCCCTCACCACCTCGGAGTGCGAGGAGCTGGGATGCGCCAACACGGTAGCGCCGTCCGTGGCCGTCGATCTCACCACGGGCGACGCCGTCCTGCGTATCTTCGACTGGCTAAAGGCAGCGCCCGATGCCGTCCCGCCCATCGCCGTCAAGGCCGAGCGGGATTATATCGACTCCTACTATCAGGAGTACCACGTCCCGCGCATCGAGCTCTCCTTCGACTTCGCCGGACTGCTCCCCTTGCCCTTCGCCCGCTTCACCCATCCCGCCCTCGACGGGCGTACCTTCTCCGTCATCGCCGTCGGCTACGACTTCCAGTCCGCCACGTCGCAGGTGCGGATGAAGGAGGAGTAGCAGCGGGTTCGAGTTTCACTTTAATCAAAAAGCGCAAATGATTGGTATCAGACTTTTCCGCAAAAAGGATAAAAGCAAATCCTCAACCCACACCACCATCCATGTGCAGGGGCAGGAGACCTCAGGCGTGCCAGCCTCCTTCGTCTCGCAGGTCCGTGCGTGGATCAACGAGGTGGCCGACCGCATCAATGCCCTATGGGACAACGCCCGCTCGCTCTTCCTTTCCAAGGTCAACGACGACACGGCTGAGGGCCATATCACCCTCCGAAAAGGCTTCACGGCGTCTGCCGATTCCACGGTCAACGGCAGCCTGCAGGCCGACCGCCTCGACGTCCAAACGGTGGCCATCGTCCGGGGCGAGACCACCTTCTCCGAGGATGGCACCTTTGCCGACGGCCTCACGGGTCACGGTGGGCGCATCCGTCCCGACGGCTCGGCGGAGCTCGATTCGCTGACGCTCCGGCGCTTCCTGGAGGTGCCCGAGCTGCGCTTCAACCGTGTCTCGGTCCATGTGGGCAACCAGTGGCGGGCGCCGGGTGGCGGCATCATCCGTTCCGTCTCGCCTGCCGCCGACGCCACGGGCACGGCCCTCCTCCATCTCGAAGCGGGGGAGATAGGCACGGTGGCCGTCGGCGACCTCTGCATGGGCATCTACCATTCCGAGACCGCCGCCGACAATGCCGAGGCCAATAGCGACGACAACCACGGTAACTTCCGTTTCGCCGGATTCTATACGGCCTACTGGGAGATCACAGCCGTCGCCGACTACACGGACGACGAGACGGGTCAGACCTTCCACAATGGTAAGGTGTCCTACCGTCTCCGCCCCGTCTCTGCCAACTACCCGCGCCAGATGCACCCCACCGCCGCCATGCATTTCGTCTGCTATGGCAACCGTACCGACACCGCCCGCCAGTCCTCACGCTACTCCACGCTCACCTACGAGCGATTCCTCACGGGCGTCTCCGATTGGGAGTTCTCGCCGAATCAGATACAATTGCAGGTGGGCGACCTCAACGCCTTCTCGCCAAACCCCGGGATGGACTTCTCGGGTTACTCGGTCTATGCGAATAACATCTACCTCGACGGCTACCTCAAGCAGCTCGCAGACCTCGGCGACCCCAACCCCTACACCTATTCGGTGGACAACCTCGCCGACACCCTCGCCCTCGATGCCAAGGGACAGCCCAAGCAGCCCGTGGTCTCCACGCTCGCCGACGGTTCCAAGGCGTGGCTGCTCCATACGTCCATACAGGTGCGCCGAGGCCAGACGATTCTCACCTGCCTGGAAGACGCCACGGCCTCACCCGCCACGGGTCAGTACCGTCTTCTCTGTCTGCCAGTCGGCTGCACGGCCCACTTCGACCACTCCACCCTCTACATCGACAGCGTCGACTATTCCTCACGCCCCACGGCCTACGTCGAGGTGACGATCGACTGCGAGGGGCGCGCGGCCCTCACCTACGTCTTCACCATCAAGGTCATCGCCGACGGCGACCGTGGAGAGCAAGGCAGGGACGGCACGGCCTACGGCACACGCCGGCGCTATGCGCTCTCAGCCCGGACCACGACCGCCTCGCCCCATACGCCGCCCGACGACGTCGCCACATGGCAGGACGTGCCCCTCACCACCACCGAAGCCCGCCCCTACCTATGGATAGAGCTCACCGACTGGCAGCAGCAGGCGGGAGGCCTCCAGACCTTCTCGCCCGTATCCTCCTACGTCCGCCTGACGGGCGACCGGGGCCAGCGTGGAGAGGACGGCCTCGACGGCAAGGACGGCAAGTCGTGGACCCTCAGGGGCACGGCCCTCGGCCATGTCGTCAACATGGCTTCGCTCCCCTCGCCAGCGCCCGACGGCGTCTTTCTCGTCGATACGGGAGCAGAGGGCACGCCCGTCGCCGTCCGACAGATGGGTGGCGCATGGGCCTCCATCACCACCATCCAGGGCGATGCCTACATCCTCGCGGGCGACGTGTGGATGGCCACCGAGACGGCATGGGCCAACCTCGGACGCATACAGGGAGAGAAGGGAGACCGAGGACAGGCGGGAGCCAACGGACGCACCTCGCGCATCTACCAGCGCCTCGACGACGGCCAGCAGCTCTACGACGGCTCCACCATCACCGCCGACGGCTTCTGCTACCTCGACTTCTACGCCGTGCCCTCCGACACGGCCAAGAGCGGTTGGGACGTCTATCGCTGCGTCCAGTCCTACGTCTATCGGGCCGCCCTGCACGCCCTCCCGCCCGCCGATACGGACCACTGGCGCTCCGTCGGCGTCAATGCCGACTCGGCCTTCTTCTCCTTCCTCATCGCCCGCGACGCGCGCATCGACTTCCTCCAGGGCAATGCCATTGCCATTCGCAAGAAGCACGCCACGGCGCCCTATGCGGGCATGGGTGGCGATTTCCCCTTCTGGGCGGGCGCTGCTCAGCCCTACCCCGACGGCGCGGGCTTCAATGGCTCCACCTACACCTTCGCCGTCGATGAGGCGGGAAACCTCTTCGCCTCCTCGGCCTACCTCACGGGCACCATCCACGCCACCTCGGGCTCCATCGGAGGCTTCGTCATACGAGACGGCGGACTGACCAACGCCGACGATGCGCGCAACGGCGTCACCATCACGCCGACCGCCATCACGGCCCAGTCCTCACGCTCCGAGGAGGGCCGCGTCGTCTTCGACACCCAGTCCAACATCGTGGGAGCCATAGGAGCTTCCAGCGGAAAGGAAATCTTTTGGCCCGTCGCCCTCCAGCTCACGGGCCGCCCCAACGACAGCTACCCGGGCACGGCGCTCGACATCATCCAGGGCATCACCCGTGGCCATCGTCCCGAGCCCGTCCTCGTCGATGGCTCGGTCCAGCTGGTCGATACCAGCGACTCCTACAACGTGCCCCATCCGCTACCCCAGGGCTCGCCGACCTACTCCGACGGCCAGCGGGTCTATGTGCGCTCGGGCGCCGTCCTCGTCAATATAGCGGCAGCCACCGTCGCCCTGCCCAAGAATCCGCAGCACGGCGACTGCTACGTCTTCCTGCCCTGTGGGTCCTACAACCTCACCCTCGACCCCGGTGCGCATGTCCTCACCATCGACGGCACGGTCTTCAAAAACAAGACCTACACCTGCGCCAAGCGCATGGTCTATCTCGTCTTCATCGGGCGAGGCGCCACGCCCTTCGGATGGGTAGGCAAGACGCTCCAGTAGTTCGTGATTTAAGAAGAAAAAGAAAAATGAATATCTCGCAAGACTTCTCCCTCACCGCCTCCGTCTGGGACGGCGACAAGTTCCTCATCGAGGCGGCCACGGCCAACGGCAGCCGCCAGATGAAGGTGACGGCAGAGGTGGTCCGTGCCTACCTCAACGGGACCGCGGGCCCATCCTCGACCACGGACAGACGGGTGCTCCCCTTCCGTGGCTTCATGGATTCAGGCGAGATCTCGCCATCCTCAGCCGCCACGGCCCTCCCGCTGGAGGTGTGGTTCGTCCGCTCAGCCGCACGCTTCGCCGTGGCTGAGCGTTCCTCCGAGCCCGTCTCCTCATCAGCACCGCCTAAGCTCTACGACAACTGGGAGGGCCGCTCGCTCTACAACGACGGTCTCTCCCCCGCCGCGGGCAACCTCTACGTCTGCCAGGACGACGACCGCCCCTACTGGTGGACGGGCGCAGAGCTCAGACCCATCGTCACCGACACCACCGGCCAGGTCATAGCCGACGCCATCCCCCTCGACGAGATAGACGCCATCACGGCGGCAGCCTCCCGCCCCTCGTCCTCCTCGCCCGCCAAGTCGCCCGCCTCGACAGCACCTGCAGCAGAGGAGGCAGAGGAAGCAAAGGAGGCAACATCCCAAGAGGAGGCAGCATCCCAAGAGGAAGCACCCGCAGCAGTAGCAGAGCCTGTAGCAGAGACGACAGAGGAAGGGACAGAGGAAAGGACAGAGGAAGAGGCAGAGCCCAAGGCAGCCGAGCTCATCGACACGACCCTCCGATCTGCCTCCCTTGTAGATACGACCCTCCGCTCAGCTACCATCATAGACAAGTCGAAACGATCGGCCACCATCATCGACAAGTCCAAGCGATCCGCCGACGTGACCACCGTCACGCCCGCCGCCCGAATCATCACAGTAGGATAACCAATCACTCCACACATACACCATGGCATCATTTCTCGATTCAGCAGGCGTCACCCGCCTCGTTACCAAGCTCAAGACGATTTTCGCCGTCAAGGCCACCACCCTCTCCGGCTATGGCATCACCAACGGCGTCTCCTCCGTCTCCATCACGGGCACGGGACAAGCCGTATCAGCCGCATCCATCAGCGGCCACACCCTCACGCTCACCAAGGGAGCCAGCCTCCCGACAGTGCGCCACGAGCGCCCCACATCGGCCTCCATCCAGGTCTCCAACTTCACCAGCTCCGAGGAGCTCATCCTCGACCTCACCGCCGCCACCTATTCAGCCGGGGCGAAGTTCTGGATCAATTTCCTCCATACCGACATCACGCGCGGATACGGCCTCTACCGTGGATGCGTCATCACGGGCGCGCAGACCTGCACAGTCTCCTTCGGTGGCATCACCTCCATCAAGGGCGCCGTCACGCTCCAGGCCGCATCGGTCTATCATTTCACGCTCTGCACCAATGGGCGCAGCGGCCAATACCTGGCCAAGGGCTACGTCCTGTGGCAACGCGTCTCGGCCTCGTAAACGACAACAACAAAAGTATAATTATTCATCACTTTAAATTCATAAAATAGTATGGCAAAGTATCTCGATTCCGCAGGCGTAACCCGCCTTGTTACCAAACTCAAAACCGACGTCATCCCCGCCGTCAAAGTCAACGCAGCCAAAGCAGCCGACACCGTGCCCGCCTCGGGCATCACGGGCGTCATCGACATCTCCCACATCCCGCAGGGAGCCCTGGAGCGTGTCGTCACCGTCGCAGACGATGCGGCCCGCTACAAGCTCACCACCTCCCAGGTACAGCTCGGCGACACCGTCAAGGTGACGGCCACGGGACGCATGTATATCGTCGTCGATGAGAGCAAGCTCTCCACCTCGGCAGGCTACATGGAGTACGCAGCGGGCACCGCCGCCTCCGTACCCTGGTCGGGCGTCACGGGCAAGCCCTCCACCTTCACGCCCTCAGCCCACGACCACACCATGAAGCTCAAGATTGGTGCCACCACCAAGGACGGCTCCACCTCCGGCACCACTTCATGGTCCAAGCAGGACATCATCGGCACGCCCTCCGTCAGCGGATCGGGCAACGCCGTGACGGGGATGACGGTCAGCGGCGACACCGTCACGCTCACCAAGGGCACCACCTTCGCCACCAAGGCGCAGAACGACGCCCTCGACCAGCGCATCTCGGCCCTCGAAGACTTCACGGGAGGCACAGGCGGCGGACTGGGAGACCAGCTCAACGTGGCGGGCTACGACGTCGTCCGCTTCGATGGCTTCCTCGCCTCCAAGCCCACCCTCGAGCAGACCTCGACCACTACCGTCGTGGCCATCGTCATCGTCAAGTCCTCCACCGCCAGCTCCACGCCGGGCGCCGTAGCCATCGACTCCATCATCGCCAGCGACGGCTCCAAGTACTACGGCAACTGGAAGGATTCCAACATCTCCACGCCCGACGCGGCCACCAAGAAGCAGCTTTATCTCCACAAGATCTACCTCGACACCTCCACGGGCAAGGCCTACTACGCCGTGGATGCCACCACGCTCAAGGAGATCGACGGCGGCGACGTAGCCATGACCCCCGGCGAGGTCGATGCAGCCGTCGCAGCTGCCAAGTAACCACCGCCAGGGGCGGGCTCTCCCGTCCCTGGCCTTTCCAACCCAAAGAAACAAGAATCATGAACAAGAGACAGATCACCCACATCTTCGTCCACTGCACGGCCACACTACCCTCCGCCACCGTCGATTCGCTCCGCGCCGGCTGGAAGGCTATCGGGTGGAGCAACCCGGGCTACCACTACGTCGTCAAGCCTTCCGGAGAAGTCGTCAGCCTCCAGCCCGAGGACAAGGCCTCCAACGGCGTAAAGGGCTACAACGCCCACGCCATCCATGTGGCCTACATCGGAGGAATAGGCCTTCACAAGGCTAATCCTCGTGACGTAGGGAGCGCCCATATCGAGGACACCCGCACGCCTGCGCAGAAGGCCGCGCTACGCGCCCTCCTCGCCGACATCCATAGCAGATACCCCAAGGCCGTCATCCTCGGCCACCGCTCCATTTGGGGAGAATACTCGCCCGAGAAGTGGAAAAAAGTATGCCCCTGTTTCAACGCCATCAAAGAATATGCAGACCTATAAACCGCTCCACATCATAGCCATCCTGGCGTTCATCATCGCCTTCATGGCCTGCGCATCCCGGCGCTCCGCATCCGACGAACTGCGATCCACGGCCACCACCGCCGCCGACGTCATGGCCACACAGACCCACGCCGCCGTACGCACCGACACGGCCACGGCCCAGTCGGCCACCACCGACACCATGCGCCAGCAGACGGCCACCACCGACACCATCGGGGCCCACTACCGACGGGCCACATGGCAGCAGGCCGATACCACCTTTACAGAGATTTGGATCAACGCCCGCCGCTTCCGCTACCACGACGGCGCCACCTCCTCCACCGCCTCCCACAAGGAGACCCGGGCGGCCACCTCTACCGCCATCGACACCGATTCCTGCCGTCTGATCAGCCACACCGACACGATCTCAGCAGTACTGAAGAAGCACATAGAGACCGATCGGCGACCGCTCGACAGATCCATCTTCGGCTATATCGGCTACTCCTTCGTCATCCTCATCGTCGTCCTCATCATCCTGCTCTATATCCTCGGCAGGTGGAAGAATTAAGCCGGACATCTTTCATATTCTCTATAATCCGAAGCCCCCGGCACGCGTCCATGCGTGCCGGGGGCTTTTCTCGTTTTGCAAAAGTCGAAGCAGCAAGCACCTACTCCCACGGCAGGCGCCAGCCAGCCTTGCCTCTCGCCTTCCGCTCGTTGCCGATCACGGCCACCAGCTGACGCCCCTGCCCCACCAGTCGCCCGCTCACGCTCACATGCACCGTCGCCTGCGCGATGCTGCCAGCGCCGATCGAGGGGCGCACGCTCCCGACCTGAGGCACGCTGCCCAGTCCGTTGGCCACGTCCCACAGACGCTTCTGCTGCCAGCGGTTCAGGATCATCTCGCCCGAGTTCACACGCACGGGGATGCGGTCGCCCGTATAGGAGTTGCCGCCGACGATACCGCCCGTGGCGTAGCCCGTCGAGCCCTTCACGGCGCTGATAATGGCCATCAGCTGCGCCATACCGACCGCCGAGGCGGCCACCCATTCCCACAGGTTGCCCTTCTTGCCCTCGTTCGCGCTCGCCTGAGCAAAGCCCATGGCCGTAGTGGCGATGGCCTGCGCGATGGTGCCGGCGATGTTGAGCTCAGGCAGCTCGAAGGCGCTACCCATGCCCTGCAGCGCCGCCCCCACCTGATTGATGGCGTCCGCAGCCTTGTCCATGCGCTCCTTCACGCTGTCCGTGTTCCTCAGGATTTTCCCGAACCGAAGCGGCACCTTCCCGATCCCCGCCAGCTGCTTATTGATACCGTCGGCCAGCATCTCGCCCATCTCCCGGCCGATCTCGCCAGCATCCACCGCCGCGGCCACCGTCTCCAGCTGCCGCCTCAGGTCCTCGGCCTCGTTGTTCCTAAGGTCGATTTTTGCGATGATGTCGAACCCGCTCACGCCTTGCAGCTCCTTCTTCTTCGCCTCCAGCTCTTCCGCGGATGGAAGCACGGGGCGCACCAGCGCGGCCAGATCCACCCGCCCCGTGTTCCCCGCCACGTTACCGCCGATTGTACCGCTCGCCCCCATGTCAGCTTGCAGTCCGCCGCTGCGCTCATACCGCATCCGCTGGAGCGTCTCCAGCTTTTTCCGATAGTCCTCCAGCGTGTCGATGTCGTCCTGGATGTCCAGCGCCTCCTTCACCTTCGTATCGGGCAGCGCCAGCAGGTCGGCGTAGAGCTTCTCTACCAGCTCGTCCAGCTGACGGATGGAGAGGATGCCGTCCGTGATCTCGGGCTCATCCACCACGTCGTTCACGGTCGGAGCGGGCGTAGTGGGCGTAGTGGGCGTCGTGTGCGTAGTAGTCGTCGTAGTAGTAGGCGGCTCCGGGCTGCCCTTCACCTTGAACGTGATCGCCTGGCCCTTCTTCGCATACGCCGCCATCTGCTGCTTTATCCTTAGATTGTCAGCCCTCACGGCCTTTATCTGAGCGTCTATCCGCTCCCTCTCGCTCGTGCCCCTGATTCCCTTGTGCATCGTGTCGAGATTAGCGCCCTCGGCCACCATCATACCATAGAGGAACGGATGCTGCTGGGCGAGCGTCTGCCGCACCGTCGAGGCCTTCTTACGCTTCTCCTCCAGGTCGTCCAGTTTCATGTTATTGGTGGCCGCCTGATTAGCGAGGGCGCGCATGGTAGCCTCGATCGTCAGCTGGTCGCAGTACGCCTGACTGTTCTCCGTCAGAGCCTTGTACCATTCGCTGACGCTGCTAAAGTAGCCCATCGTCTCGCCGTACCGACTGTTCAGCTCCTCCACCTTCTTCTTCTCCTGAGCCTTCGTCCCGTTCCAGTCCTTCGTCACGGCGATGTCTTTATAGAGCTGCGCTATATTGTCGGCCACGGCGGCCTTCGAATCCTTCAGCCGCTCCGTCAGTTGCTCCGTCAGCTGCTTGTTGGTCTGCTTCGCCACGGCCTCGGCGCTCAGCGCCTGCTTCGACTGCTCCAGCGTCTTCGACACGCCGTAGATGATGGCCGAGAGGGCAGCGAGGGCCAGACCCACCACCGAGGCCACCTTCAGCGTCCTAATGGCCGTGGCCGTCGTCGTTGCGCCCACCTCCACGCCGCGCAGCTTGCCGATGAGCACCTCCAGCACGGCGCCCATGCCCACCGAGGCCTGGCGCACCACCTGAGAGACGGGCCCCCATTTCAGCAGCTTCGTGACGGCGCCAGCAGCGGCCCGTCCACAGCCAGCCAGCGCCGTGCCAAACTGCACCACGCCCGTCACGGCCATGCCCAGTTGCCCAAACTGGGCGATCATGCTCTGGTACGGCATGAGGGCCTTGCCGATATTCACCATCACCCCGCCAAAGCTATTCGCCAGCTGCTTCGCCTTTCCCGCGTCCGTCTTCGCCAGCTCGGCGTTCATGTTGCCGACGTTCTGCGTGATGATCTCGGCGAGCATGGCCGCGCGCTCGCCCTCGTTGCCGGCCTTCAGTGCCTTCTCCTGGGTCTCGCTAAAGGTGATGCCCACACGCCTCAGGGCGCCCGTCTGACCCTGCAGCGCCTTGCCCAATAGGTTAGCGATGCCGACGGCGTCCTCGCTCGTAGCGTTCAGGCCCTTCTGCTGGGTCAGCAGATTGTTCATGGCGGGAAGCAGGGCCGTCAGCGTCCGCTTATGACTGGCAAAGGTGGCCAACTGCTGGAGGCCGCTGCGCTGCACCGTACCACCCACCACGCCGAGCTTCGACTGAGCGGCCACCGCCGCGTTCACCGAGGCCACATCCTCAGCCGTCGCACTCATGCGCTGCCGCATCACCGTCGTCAGCTTCGTCTGAGCCTCCGTGGCGGCATTGGCCTTCGCGATATACCCGCCCATGATATTGGTCAGATTCTGCAGGGAGCTATAGACGTTACCGACGGTCGAGCTGATAGCCGACCATTTGATCATCGAATCCCTGAAACGGTTCGCGCGCTGGGTCGAAGCGTTCAGGGCCTCGCCTAATCTCTCCACATCCCGCCGACTGCTCACCACTACGTCCTTGCCGTCGATACGGATCTTGATATTAAAAGGAATAGTCTTTGCCATATTCTATTATAATAAATAAAGTATATTCATAGCCACCCCAGCTTCGCCGCACGCTTCATCGTGGCGTTCTCGATAGCCGTCCCGATCTCCTCCTCCACGATCTTCGGGCCCTGCGCCTCGGCTTCGTCCAGGAAGTGGTAGGCGGGCATCTTGCCCCTGTTCCTACCAACCCAGCGAAAACCGTCCCCCGTGTTCACGAGAAAACGCTTCGCCCAGCTGCGTGGATAGCGTTGCTTCGTACCTTCCGCGGCCCACATGAGCACAGGCTTCTCCAGTCCGTGCCGGTTCCTGATGTACCCGCTCTTCCCGTGAGGCTTCACCGTGATCATGAAGCCACCGCCGCGCGGATACACCCTCACCCTCACGCCCCGGGCTAGCTGACGGGCGTCGGCGATGCCGCTGCTCTCCACGCTGCGCTTCGCCACGGCCGCGATCATCTTGCCCGTCCGACGATAGGCGTCCTTCAGTGTCCGCTTCATCTCGCGCTGGTCAAACGTTTTGAGCAGGTCGTTCCAGGCCTGCCCGATCACTTGCTTCTCATTCATTTCTCTTCCTCCTTTCCTCGGCCTCTCTCCGACGTCTCATCAGGGCCTCGAAGGCGCGCTGCGCTTCCTCCTTCGTCGCGGGCTTCTGCTCGCTCGGCTCGGGCCGCGCATCCTGCCGCTGGTCCCATGGCAACGGAAGCACCCGCTTCGGATCCACGCTCTTCCCGCTCCATGGACTCACGCTCATCACGCCCACGATACGCGCACGCTCCCACGCCTCCCGCTCCCGGTCGTCGTCGTAGCGGTGGCGGGCCTCGCTGATAGCCCGAAACTCAGAGGGGGTGAGCAGCCCGAAGTCTTCAAAACTCAAGCCGCACACCCCCAGACCGTAACCAAGCATATCCTCGACGCTTATTTTTTTTTACCAGCGTCGGCCTCCGCGTCATCGCCGTCATCGCCAAACATCGAGGCGCTCCAGCCTTCGATGTCGGCAGGGTCAGTGGCGTCGGCAAACTCCTCCAGGCTCATCCCGAAGGCCACGCCCTCGCGCTTGCAAGCGCTGGCCACACAACACCAAAGCAGCGTGAACGTGTCGCAGAATCCACCATCGCTCTCGGTCAGATCGCGGCCCGTCTGCTGCTTGAAGCGCAGCATCGCGCCATTGGTCATATAGGCGGGGTAAACGCTACCACCGACCTCGACCTCGATACGACCCACGGCGGCTTCTTCCTTGGAATGCTCTGCCAGGCCTTTCTCTTGTTTATTCTTTCCCTTTTCCATAATAATATTTTTCTAAAATGTCACATACTAATCGCCCAGCGTGCCGCCGCCCTGGTCTCCGCCGCCCGTAGTGTCCACCTTGAAGGAGGCCGTGAGCGTGAGGTCGGAGGTCAGCTTCACCGTGCGCGGGTTCTGCGTGCTGCCGTCGCTCCACTTGTCGAAGGCGAAGCCGGTCTTCGGGGTGGCCTTGACGATCTGAGTAGTTCCCTCGTCGAAGGTGCCGCCGCCCGAGACCGTACCCTGGCTCTCGTTGGCCGAAAGCACGGTCAGCGTGCGCTTCGGCTTCGCTGGATCCTGCTGCGAACTACCGCCGCCCGGCATACTGGCAGAGCCTCCTGCGCCCTCCTGGGGCTCGATGTAGCAGCGGTTGGGAGTCACCGTCACACCATTGCCCTGGACCGCGTGTTGGTAGAAGGCTACGCCCGCGTCTTGGGCCTGCAGAACATAAGAGCCGATAGGAGGTTCTTGCTCTACATACACACCCGTCAAGATTCCCTTGGTATATTTCTCGCCATGCTTACCGGCATACCCCTCCAGTCTATACTGCCCCGGGGTTCCGCCGACGACGTATGGAGTATTGGCCTCGAAGCGCTGCACTTCATTCGTGACGATTTTCCCGTTCTCGTCAATCGACAGAGCCTCGTACAGTTTCAGCCCGTCGGGCTTCGCGCAACAGAATGGGATGATGATCGTGCCTCACTTCGCTGCGCTCAGTGTGTACTCATAGACCATCTTCTGCTTCACCAACCCCAGCGCCACATGATACGACAGGCGGATAGTCTGCACGAAGGCGCCATCCTTCCAGCTCTCCTCGCCGCCGACCACATTCACGCAGTCCATGGTCATGGCGAAGCCGTCCTCCTCCTCGCTGGCGACGATACGGCCCACGAGCTGCTTCCTCACGCGCTCCATCGTCTCCACGCCCTCGCCGTAGGTCTTCGCAAAGACCACCACCTCGTAGCACACCTCGTCGTAGCCGCTGCGGCCCTTGTAGTCGAGCGAGTGCACATCGACGCGGCGGAACGTCACCAGCGGCAGCGTCACTTCGTTCTCGCTCACCACGGGGCGCACATGGCCCTCGCCGAGCAGGTCCTTCAATACAGAGTAGATAGCAGACCCGGCGCTCAGAGAGCTGCGCGGGATGTTTACTATAGTTTCACTCATCTTGATCTATTTTTTTTCTAATATTTATAAATGGTAAATCACGGCAGCTCGTCGGTCATCCCGATCAGGCTGCACGTCACGGGCATTTCGCCCAGCCGACGCCGGCTCCGGTCGATACCCTCTATCTGGTACGTCTTGCCGTCCCAGCGCAGTCGGTCATACTCCCGCAGGGCGTCAGTATAGCGGAAGACGAAGGTCGTCACATGCTGATAGACCACCTCGCCGTTCAGCTCGCCGAACCCGCTATTTTTGTGCGTCACCTGGCAGGGCACGCCCTCAGCCACCACCGTCCACTGTCCAGTGTCGGCGCCAAACTTGTCCGTGCTCTTCTCGTAGCGCACCACGTCACACACCTCGTCCAGCAGTCCTGCTCTAATCATGGGCTTCGTAGTTTACATGGGCGTAGATCAGGTGCCAGTAGTGCGGGCTCCGATAGAGCTGGGCCGCGCTCACGCTCTCACGCTCTCGGTAGTTGTCACCCGTCAGGATCAGCAGCGCCTGCCTCAGGTCAGCGGGCAGCGCACCGGGCGCGGTCTCCAGCTCTTTCAGGTCGCTCACCTGCAAGTCGGCGGCCAGCGTCTGCTCGGCAGCGTCGATAAACTGGGCCACCTCTTCCTTGTCGAGGTCGCTCGCGTAGCGAAGCCGGCTAAAGTGGATAGCACTATCCACGTCGATGTATCTGGGCATGGTCTTCGTCCTTGGTTAGTTAATGAGAAAGGGCGGAAGCAGGAAACCCGCTCCCGCCCGATCAATCAAATCAAAAAAGTAAAGCGAATGCTATGTTATGGAATCGTTTCCCTATTCACGATCAGGCGTGGTCAGTGCCGGGAGAGGCCGTGCCATCCTGACCGGGATACACCTCGGGCTCGCCGTCGTTCTCGAAATCCACGTTAAAGGTGGCGTCGTCCTGCGCGGGGCTCGTCTCCTCCACCTTCGTGATGACGAACTTGCCCTTCAAGTAGGGCGCGGTTGAGGTCTTGCGCTCGAAGCAGGAGAGCTCCACGCTCTGCCCGGCGCCCCACATCTTGCGGACGTCGTCCAGACTGAGCTCCTCCTCGCCCATGTAGCGGAAGCCCTCGCCATGCACGCTGATACTCATCTTTGTCACGCCCTTACCGTTGAAGAGGGCCTTCTTCTCGCCCTCTTTCACGGGAGGCTTCACGCCGCGCTCCTTCGTCTCAGTATTGAAGGTGACAGAGTGGGTGGTACAGTGCCCCAGGCCCTTGCCACCGACGGAAAACAGCACGTTACTGCCGTTCATATAGTCTTGCGTTACTGCCATGTTCTTTTTCCTTTTTCTTTAATATATTTGTGAAAAACCAGCGGGCTCGCGGCCTATGCGCTCCGCCTTCCGCGGGCCCAGCGTGGCTTAGGCTGCCGTGTAGGTGATCTTTCCGAATGCCTCAGGGTACGGAGCGAAGAAGTCCCACTCGGAGTTGATGACGATGGCCACCGTGTTCGTCGAGAGGACGCTCACGGACGTGGTGTCGATGCCCATGGTCATCGGGCCAAACTGACCCACCAGGGCGTAGCCGAAATTACCGTAGTAGATCGTGCCCTTCTTGCAGAGGCTCGTCGGAATCACGGGCACGCCGTCGATCGTGTTGGTCGAGAGGTCGAGCAGGAAGCGGCCGCTGCCCTTGTCGATGGGCGTGTTGGCCAGCTCGGCGTAGGCCTTCCAGTCCATGAGGAAGCAGGGAGCGTTCACCGGCACGTTGGCCTCGTTCACCTTCGAGCGAAGGTCGAGGAAGAGCTGGCGCGTCAGCGTCAAACTGTCTCCCGTAGCGGCGATGATGTTGCCATCGGGAATGCTGGCCAGCGGGCTGGTCGGGGCGTTGGCTGCGGCGGTCTCGGCGACAAAGGCCTCGTTCAGGGCGAGCGTGTGCTTCAGGCGCATCGTCTCCACCACGAGGCTGCTGATTGCGCCCGCCGTCTGATTGATGGCGCGGTTGGAGATGTCCACACGGATGGGCAGACGGTGCGGCGTAATGGTCTTCACGCCAAACTCCATCGTCTGAGGCGTCACGGCGTCGTTCTCGCCATACCACGTCGCCTTCAGGCCCTTCACGGTCGGGAAGTTCCACTGACCCGTGATGCCGCTCTGAATGCGGGCGCCCACCTGGCCGATGATGGTCTGCGGGGTCAACTCGCGGATGTAGTCCTGGATATACACGGGCGTGATGTTTTTCGTGCTCGTGGCCTGCTGGATGGTGTCGGCGCGCAGCTGCTCGTCGGCGCGGTTGTAGGCAAAGCGGAAGTTACCCTCCTCGTCACGGCAGGCGGCCAAGTCCTCAGGGATACCGCGACCGCTGGCGATGCTGCGAAGCAGGCGGCCGAAGTTCGTCTCCTGACTGTCCTGCGCTCGCTGCTCCTCAAACTGGCGGCTGCGCTCGCTGCTGCGCTCGCTCTCATACTGCACGCAGCCGACCATCAGCGCGTCGTCCTCGGCCCGGAGTGCAGCAAACTGCTGGCGCTCGGCGTCGGTCATGTCGCGGTTCTCGCGGGCCAGGGTCTGCTGGAGCGTCTCCATCTCCTGGCGGATCTCACTGCGGCGGCGGATGGCCGCCATGTACTCTTTTCTTGTCATTTCTGTCTTTGTTTTGGTTTTGGTGAATTTATGTAGTACGGCGAAGCCATGCGCCGATAGTGTCATAGTCGCCACGGACGAGGGCGGGCTCCTCATCCTCGATAAGGCCAGCGGCCAGCAGACCGTCCCTCACGCCAGCGCTGCGCTGCTTCACGCTCGTGGCGGGATAGGCGGGATGGGTCACGATGCTCACGTCAAACATCCTGCTGATCTTGTCAAGGTGGCGGACGTAGTACTCCTTCCCGTCCTTGTCCTTCTCCTTCGAGTAGGAAAACGTGTTTTTGTCGGCGTAAAAGCCGAAGCTCATCCCGGCAAAGTCGCCACGCCGCACGCTCTCCAGGGCGTAGTCGCCCCACAGCGTGTTGGCAGCGTCGAAGCGCATCAGCAGGCCCTCGTCGTCCAGCTCCAACCGCAGGCTGCCCTTGCCGTCCATGCTGCGGGCCAGCATCTGGCCGGGGTCATGGTTCAGGCAGGCCACGATGTCGCTGCTCCGCATCACGTCCTCGCTCAGAGCGCCAGGGGTGATTTCCTCAAAAACGCTGCCATAGTCCCAGTCGGGAAGCAGCACCGAGCGAGAGCCGTACAGGAACACGCGCCCCTCGATCTGCCGGCTGTCGGCCTGTGCACGAAGCACCGTCCGAGTGTAGTATCTATATTGCTCCATTGTCTTCTTTTTCTTATTGGTATATTCTTCAAAAATAGGCACCACCCCTGCCGCCTACTCCTTACTGTTGCCCGCTCCGAGCTTCGCCAGACTGCCATTGGCCACGAGGTCGTCGCCACCTTCCAGCGGACGGTAGCCCATGCGGGCGCGCGCCTCGTTGGGCGTGATCACGCCCGTCTGTATGAGTTGGGAGAGGGCCGTCGCCTGGGCAGACGGGTCGGTCTGATAGTAGTCGTCGATGCGGAAGCGGGCCCGCATGTGGCCGTCGCCGCCGAAGAGCTTCTCCGTCACCTCGCTCTCGATCTGACGCATCAGCGGCGCCAGCGTGCTGGTCATGAAGATGGTCTGACTGCTCTCCGTGCTACTGTAGTTGGCGTTCGTGTCCTGGAAAACCTGCATCGGAGGCACGCCGAAGAATCGGCAAATCTCCATGTTGATAAACTTCATGCTGTCGAGCAACTGGAGGTCGCTGGGCGTCATGCCCGTCTGCACAAACTTCATCGTACCCGGCAGAAAGTTCAGGTTCTGGCCGCTCCCGATGGCTTCACGGATGCGCTGCGTCACGCCTTTCAGCTGCTTGTCAGTAGCGCCGCCGTAGCCCACCTGCACGGTGTCCTCGCCCGTGATGAAGCCGCGGAGCGTACTGCCTGGGGTAAACATCTCCCCCTCTTGCTTGTAGGCTTTCCGAGCGTTGCTCAGCACCAGCGAGGCGAGCTCAGTCACGGGCGTGCCCATGAAGCCGTCCCGGCAATAGCTCCGGATATGGATAATCTCGTCGGGCATATACTCGCCCTCGATGCCGTCGTAGATGTCGTTCACGGTATAGACGCCGCGCAGGCGGTCGTAGCTCACCGAACAGTCCGATGGCACACAGTACAGAGCGCTCAGCACGCCCCCTCGATACACGGGCACGATATAGGCGTTGCCGTACATCTCCCGCTGATAGACCACCTGCCAAAGCAGGTCGAAGCCCGTCTGCCGCGGGTTCGGACGCTCCGAGAGCAAGCGGTCGGCCACCGTGCCCTCAGCATCCTCATACCACGTCCGCCCGTCTTCCATGCGCCTGCGCATAGCATGAAGCCCAAGACTGGCCACGCTGCCAGCCTTGATCTCCACGCAGCGCTTCACACACGCCACGCTGCTCGCCGTATAGGCATCGACCATATCATCAAGTCCGAGGATAGTACCGACAGGCAGAAGCCCGGGGGCACGCTCTATCGTGCCACAGCCTCCACCGCCCGCCACGTCTCTCAGAACGGACACGGCGGCCTCTCGGAACATTCCCCACAGGGTGCTTTTTCTTTTTCCCATTCTTTTTTACTGGGTTTTTCCATTTCGGAAAATGCCACAAAATAGGCGCCACCACTACCTCCTCCCCCTCTTCTCGTCCATTTTCCCCTCATTTTACCCCTATTTTGTAAAATAATCCAAAAAGTACGCCACAACATTTGCGAAGACAACACGAAACACTTATCTTTGCAAGAAATAAGAAACACCATGAACGGACTTACAATAATATTTGGATTGGGCTCACTTTTCGGGATATGTTTCTACGCATGGCTCCACACGAAGTCGGGCAAAAAATGGTTGAAAAATCTCGACAAGTAACGGCCATTTGCCAAATGGCCGAGAGAGCAAAGCCCCCGTTAATGGGGGCTTTTCCTATTCCATGGCGCCCCTCACCTGCTCGATGCTCAGCCCGATCGCCATGGTGCCCGTGATGCACCCGTCTATCTTCGCCTTCTGCTGCTTCTTCATCGGCTTCTTGTTACCCATTTTATCCACGTCCAGCACGGCGTTGTCGTAGCAATAAGCGTTGATCGGATTGGGGTCAAAGGTAAGTTTGTCGTTATACAATAGTTCCTCAGTACCCTCCACGGCCCGCGTAAAATAGTAGTTGGTCTGCTTATAGGCCTGCATGTACGGCCCGCCGCCCGTCGCCCGCAGCGTGTTCTGGAACGTCTGCGCCCGGTTGGGGTCGAAGCCGATGCGAAGGATGCGCAGCTGGCTGCCTCGCTGGAAGATGTCGCGGGCTATCTGCTCGTAGTCGATCGTCTCCTCCCCACATACATTCATATACCCCTCCGCTACCCATTTCGCATAGATCACACGGTTCACATGGCTCTCCAGCGTCTGCCGCGGGATATAGTAGTCGGTGATCATGTGGCCGCCCTCGGCGTCCTTCAAGTGCAGGAAGTACGAGACGGCGGAGAAGTCGTCCCGCACGCTCAGATCGACCGCCACCTGACACTCGGGCCGATACCCCAGCGCACCCAGTTCCACGCGCCTGTAGTGGCTTCGTATCACCTCGCCCTTGATCCACGTCTCCATCGTGCCCGTCTCGAAGACGTTCAGCAGCTTCGTCCGGAAGGCCCTCATGTCGTCCGCGCTGCTCTGCGCCTTCCGCCACATGTCGTCGTAGAAGCCCTCCTTCACGGTGATGCCGAGATGTGGCTGCACCTTCCGCCACGTCTGCACGTCGCCCTCCTCGTCATCCACGTCGGGCATGAACAGGTGGGCAAACGTCCTATCGTCGTCCGTCTCGCCCCGCAGTACCTTCTTACAATGTTCCAGCATCGCCACGAAGGGGCTCTCCACCTTGTCGCTCGCCGTCGTGATAGTCACCACGAGCGGGTTCTCCCTCATGCCCATCGAGGTCGTGAGCACGTTGTAGAGGTCAGCGCTGTCGGCCTGACTGTACTCATCATTGATGACGGTCGAAGCGTTCAGGCCGTCCAGCTTGTCGGCGTTGCTCGCCAGACATCGGATAAAACTCTCGCGCAGTCCGCTGTCCTTCCAGCTCACTAACTCTCGGTTGAGCTTGAAATGGCCCAGCCCGGGGTCCATGCCTCTCAGCACGCCCCTGATCTCATCAAAGCAGATTTTCGCCTGCTGGTAGGTGTTGGCCGTCGTGTAGCACTGCGAGTTCCGGTCGCCAAACAGCAGGTCATAGACGGCCAGACTGGCCACCTCCGTCGTCTTCGAGAACTTACGAGGCACGAAGAGCAGCACGTCGTGAAACAGTCGGTGCGTCTCGTCCGTATAGAAGCCCATGATGTTGGCAAACTGAAACACCTGCACGGGCGTCAGCCGGTAGCTCTGCCTACCCCTCACGCCGCTGAATTTCAGCTGCTCATAAAAAGCCGCGAATTGCTTGTATTTGTCTATCCGAAAGTCGTATTTTTCCAGCATCTGCAAAAACCGACGAAGCCCCAGCAGCTCGTAGAGATTATGCCGCTCAGGATGCCCCGCCAGGCTCTTCGCATAGTCCAGCAGACGGCGGTCGATGCGCCCCAGATGATAGCCCGGCAGGTCGCAGTCCTGCAACCAGCCAGCACACGCGGCCTTCGCCTCCCGTTCCCGCTGCTTCTCGTCCTCGGTCATGTCCTTGCCTGTCCTTATCTGTTCTTCTCTGGCTCTGTCTATCCGTGCCAGCACTTACCAGCACTTAGTTCTTCTCCTTCTTCCGATAGAGCGTCGGCTTCTGCCCTCCGAGTCCCTCCATGAGGCTCACGAGACGGTCCCCAGTCCGTGGCCGTGCGTCCTTCTCCTGGTTCACGAATCCCGCAGGCTTCGCCACAGACAGACCGAGGTCTCGGAAATACTTCCGTATCTCCTCCGTACACTGTATCTCAGCCGACACGGCAGGATTCAGAATCGTCCTCGGATTGCCCTCACGGCTCACCACGGTCAGCATCGTGCCCTCCTCGGCTATACTCTCCCGGATGGTGTCGAGACGGCATAGCAGACCAGCCAGCACGCCGATGGCGGGTTCCAGGCTCTCATCATAGAGCCCGCGAGCCTCCATGCGCTCCCGAATCTCCAGCACATAGTGCCGCTTCTCCTCGATCTGTCCCATATACTTGTTGTTTTAATGATTCACGATGGCGCTGCATCGACCATTCTCCGGTCGTTCATCGGTCGTTTTTTGGTCGTTTTTGGTCGTTTTCGCACAAAAACCGCCATTATCGGCACACTTTTGGCCGTTTTCAGCCCACACAAGAGGCCGATCAGTACGCCCTGTCAGACGTGCAGAAACCTCTCCAACCACGCCTTCACGTCCTCGCTCGGCTCTTTCCCCTCCTTCCTTTGCCGACGGTGGGCCGCCACATGGCAGTCGTGGCAGAGGCTTCGCAGATTATGAGCATCGAAAGCCAGCGCGCACATCTCCTCCCAGCTCCTGCCCGTACCGATAGGCCGCACGTGGTGCACCTCCTCGGCAGGCTGGTCCATGATGCCGCGGGCCATACACTCCTCGCAGAACGGATGGGCGCCGATATACGCCGACCGAAGCGCATGCCACCGCTTCGAGTGGATAATGCGCTTATACTCCTTCCTTCGCTTCCCGCCCCGCCAGTGTCCACCACCGCCACGACGGCCAGCCTTCTCTGTATCTCCTTTCCTGTTCATATAGATAGGCTCAGCCGTCGAGAATAGGCACCCGCCAGCTATTTTCGCCAGTTCACGTCGCCAGGGAACATCCGCTCCGCTCCCTCATCGGAGAGCTCGCGAAACATCCCGCCTATCTCATCCTCCACAGTCGGCTTCTCCTCAGGCACGGCCACCCGTCCTTCCTCCACCAGCTTCACGGCGGCGGCAAGTGTCTCGGTGTCGTAGTCATACGTCCGTTTGAATACCCGCAGCACGCCCTCGGGTATCTCGCCCGTCATGTCGCCACCAGAGGCCCTCACGGCGCAGTACGCCAGATACCTCAGGAACGAGCTCAGCGAAGCAAAACCGCCTCGCTCGCTCAACTGGCAAAAAATCTGAAAATCGCTATCCGATATTCGGAAACTCACTCGGTGCGTCCGATACTCCCTGCGCCGTACTACGCTCGCACCATCAGTCTGCCGCGCATCTCCGTCGCTCGCAGGTCTCTCAGTCTGGAAAGTAGAATGGGTGTCACTCATCTTGGCTTTTCTTTACTTTTTATTTCTGCAAATATACAAAAAAATCTCCATAAAGCAAAAAAAAAGACCCCCAAACTATTATAGCCTGGGGGAAACGTGATAAATAAAGAGGCTTTACACTAAAACCTTCAAGTCAAATGTATCGAGCCAACGCGAAGACTAATATCCTGCATCGCATCGTTGAAAATCTTCTTTTGCTCTTCGTTGAGCGTATAGGAACGGCCACGGACGAGCGTGCCGTTGAGACGCTGTGAGAGCCAGGCCGCACTCTTGCCGAAGTAATGCTCAGCAATATACGACAGAGGCAGCAGGCGATACGCTTCACCGTCAATCTGTGCGCGAAGATTATCAACAGAGATTTCTATCTCCCCGAGTTTTTGTTTAACGAACCTTCCAGCTTCTTCTTTTGTTGCCGCATCAGCATGGGCATGAAGCCAGCCGATGATCTCCTCTTTTCTGGCAACACTTGCCGCATCATCGTTGCCAGCAAGAGCGGCGTACTCGTTCAATAGTTCTGTAGCTTTATTCATTTTTGATTAGTTTTAAGCCTCCCCCGAAGGGGAGGTGGGTTCTACTTTCGCATTCTCAGCAGCCTTGAGAGGTCTCCGAGCAGCAAATCGACTCTTTTCTGAATCTCCGCTTCCTCAATGTGAAGGCCCTTTGCGATTCTCACATAGTCGGAAATCTCTTTCTTTTTACGACTGATTGCCTTTTCTAATTCTTCATTCATACTTGAATTTTTTAATGTTAAACCATCATTTATTTATCACAATGCAAAGATACATAAAGTATTTATTATGTGCAAGAAAAGCATAAAGAAAGTATTATGTTTTATATTTTTTAACGCTCGATTGCCTGCTCGGCCTCCAGCATCTTCCTCACCACCGTATCATCCAGCAGCCGCGCATACGTCGAGCGCGTCACCTTCGTCGAGCTATGGCCCAGCACCCGCGCCACCGTCTCCATGTCCACGCCAGCGTTCAGCAGCACCGTCGCCCCAGTATGGCGCGCCCAGTGGCTCGTGATAGGCTTATCGACCCCCGCCATCTGCGCCATCACCTTCAAATATTCGTTATACTTCACATTCGAGAGGATAGGCAGCCGCCACCCATACTTCTCCAGCACGGCCACAGCGGGCCGTAGCAGCAAGAATGAAAACTCCTTCCCAGTCTTCCCACGCTCCCCACTATACGACCACCTGCCGCCGCCCACATCTACCAGCCTGCCCGCGTCGAAGTCGGCCAAATCATGATAAGCCAGACAGGTGTAGCACTGGAACACGAAGAGGTCCCGCACCCGCTCCAGGCTCTCAGTCCCCATCCGTGCCGTCTCCACCCGTCGGAGCTCCTCCAGCGTCAGATACTTATGCAAGCTCTTGCTCTCCTTGTCCCGCTCGATATTCAGCCACTTGTACGGATTCCGCCTCAGCAGGCCAGCATCCATCGCGTCGATGATAAACGAGTTCAGAAACCGATGGTAGTTATTCCATTTCGAGTAATCCGTCATCCCCTTCTCCCTCAGCGCAGCATCCATCGCCAGCACGCCGTGGTCCGTCACGTCCGAGAAATAGCGAATCCCGCCCCACGCCGTGAACCATCTCAGAAAGCGGTCGTAACGCTCCTGACTGTCCGCGGCCCGTCCGTACTTTCTCACCTCGGCCCGCTCCCGACACCACTCCAGAAACGTCCGACCCTCCCCCTTCATCCTCGCCATCCTATCCGGGATGGCCATGATATCCACCATCCCCTCCTCCATCATCTCATCCAGCACGCGCAGTACGTCCCCGCGCATCCGCTCCAGCACCCTGTTCAGCGCTACAGCGTCCCCCCGCTTCACCACGCGACCGTCCCGCCACTCGCCACGGCCCAGCCTCACCCCTGTAGCCATCACCTTGCTCCTGCGCATATACGACACACGCATCTCCACACTGGCCACACCCGTCGTCGCCAGCGTCCCTCGCCGGTCAAAACACCAGCTAAAACTCGGTAATTTTTCCATATCCTTATCCTTTCTTTTTTCTTTCTTGATTTCTTTCTTTTTTCTTTCTTTGCTTTTTCTTTCTTTCTTTCTTTCGTTCTTCTTCTATATTCCTTCTGTCTTTCCGTGTACAACATTTCCATTTTTCGTGTACAACAAATGTATCTCGCTAACGACAATATATAGCAGTATATCGCTATTTATAGCAATATATCGAAATCAGAACACTATCCCCTTATACAGAAATCGAACCCAATCCGACAAAGAAAAGAATTTGTAAACGCTTAAAAACCAATCGTTTAAGCCACCAAAAACGCAAAAAAAGGAAGGTCAAAAACCTTCCTTTTTCTGCGGAAAGAGGGGGATTCGAACCCCCGAACCGCTTTAGACGGTTACACGCTTTCCAGGCGTGCCTCTTCAGCCACTCGAGCACCTTTCCTTTGTAGAAGCTGCGATGTGCGTTGAAGCCATGTTCGCTTACGGGCTGCAAAATTAGTGCTTTCTTTTGAAAGAAACAAATATCGGAATGATATTTTAAGTTTCTTTAATAGATAAAGCAGTGCGGAGGCTTACAGTTCCGCGGGCGTGATCCTGACGGTCGCCGTTTGGCGGGAGTCCTTGCCGACGTATTTGTAGGCGATGCCCACGTTCACGCTCTTGCACAAGTCCTTGAGGGCTTTCGTGGAGACGTCGTCACTGTTCAAGACCGCCAAGATGTTTTTTTTCAGGGTGGGTCGATTGCTCTTGATATTGGCGATCGAGAGGAGATCCTCGTCCACCGTCACCTCATAGAACAGGTAGTCGTCCTCCAGATAGGCGCGGGTCATCTCCATGCCGTCGGCGATCTTGGTCGGCAGCATGGCGTTGCCCACCTCTATCTGGCTCTTCAGCGCGGCCATGGGGTCTCTCGCCTCCTCGGGAGCAATCGAGGCGCGCAGTATTTCCTCCGCCGTGAAGCGTATCGTAAACTTCGCCTTCGACTGCTTGCCGATATATTTCATGACCAGTCCCGCGCCCTCGCTGGCCAGCAGGTCGAACGTGGTCTTGAGGTCGCCCGTAGCGTTGCGGACCATGGTGGTGGCATTCTGGCGCACCATCTCCTTGTTGTTTTTGAGGGTCTCGACGCTGATCACGTCCTCATTGAGGGCGTAGGAAATGATCAGGTCGCCCTTTTCATAGACCATGGAGGTCATCTCACCCATCGCTCCCAGGGAGACGGGACACATGGCGTTGGCCATCGCTATCGACTTGCGAAGCGCGGAATTGTTGTCGCCGGCGTGGGCACACAAGGCCATTACCACCAGCAGAAAAGTGAGCAGTACTCGATTCGTTTTCATGATGTTTTGTTTTTGCAGCACTTGGTTTTCCATTTATTCAACAGTTGGCGCAGGGGGCCGCACCGCACGATCCGCGACAGGCGTGCTGCTAAGTCGTTTCGCAGGATGATGCGGCGGCTCCCGCTTCTGATCATGAGAAACAGTTTGCTGAGCGAGAGATTGAACTGTAGGTTGAGTCTCATGCTTGTGTCCTCAGCAAATGCCAGAAACTCTCGGGCAGCCAGACGTTCTCCACCTCCACCGCGTCCTGGAAGAGCGGGGCGATGTCGGCGGGGGTGAAGCCGGCTATGCCGCAGCCGATGGGGGTGACGAGGAAGGTCGTCTCGGGATGCTGGCGCGCAAAGTCTATAAACTCATCGACGTAGGGACGGATGGTCTCCGGGCCTCCCTGCATCGTCGGGATGGCGTAGCTCTGTCCCTGCAGGCCTACGCCCACTCCCATCTTGGCTCCGAAACAGCGGTAGGCAATCCGGGCCGCACCGTCTCCGTGCATTCCGCCGAGGTTGCTGCCGAAGACGAAGACCTCGTTGGGGGCGAGATCGTGGATCCACTCTGGGGTGACTCTTTTCTTCATACTGATAGGATTTAATGGTTGATTTGGTTGTTGGTATGGTGTGCCGGCCCGCTCAGTCCCACTCGATGGTCAGCAAGTCGGCGAAGCGGTCGATCAGATAGTCCGCCCCGGCAGCCTGGAGCTCCTGGCGCTTCCCATTGCCGTAGGTGACGGCGCAGGTCCTTGCCCCGGCGTTGCGTCCCATGAGGATGTCGTAGGGCGCGTCGCCCACGACCAGGGCCTCTTGCGGCTGGAACTGGAGCGTCTCCAGGATCTTGTTGACCGGCTCGGGGTCGGGTTTGGCATGGGTCACGTCGTCGGCAGCCACGATCATCGAGAAGAGGTCGGTGACGCCAAACTCCGCCAGCAGTTCGTCCAGGCTCTCGTGGCGGCGGCTGGTGGCTACGGCCAGGGTATGGCCCTGCTGGTGGAGCGTGCGGATCGTCTCGACCACGCCCTCGAAGGGAGGCACCGATCCAGGCACGTTGTTGTCGTGGAAGATCCTGCGATAGACCTCGGCACAACGCTCCCCTTGCGCGGCGCTCAGTCCTGCGGCCACCACGAAGCAGTCGGCCAGCGGCAGCCCGATCGTATTGACGCAAGCCTCCTCCGTGGGCCGGTCTATGCCGAGGGCGTCGAAGGTGTCCATCATCGTCCGGAGGATCAGCCCGCGGGAGTCGCCCAGCGTGCCGTCGAAGTCAAGGATATAGATCTTTCGCATCATGATCCCTTCTTCATGCCGATAGCCTCGGGCGTCCATGCGTTGAGGAAGCGGAGCACCTTCTCCTTGCTATACCCCTTGCCCTCTTCGAGAAAGCTGGAGTCCTGGATGTGGACCACATGGCCCTCGCTGTCGAGCACTACGAAGACGGGGAAGCCGAAGCGCTGCGGATGGCCCAGGCGGCTCATCAGGGCCTCGGCGCTCGCGTCCTGGGCCTTGCGCGGATGGTAGTTGACGTGGATGAGGAGGAAATGGTCGTCGATGACCTTGGCAATGTCGGGGTCGGTGGTGGCGAAGTCGGCAAAGCGCAGGCACCACGGACACCAGTTGCCACCCACCTGGCAGATGACCAACTTGGGCTGCTGGCTGCTTCTCGCCGTGGCCAGCGCGCGGTCTATCTGCTCCATCGGGTTGATGGTCTCGTCATACACTTTCTTCAGCGGGGTCTGGGCGTGGTCCACTACGATGGCGGCGCAGACCAAGAGGAGGGAAAAGATCAGTCTCTTCATATCTTAACTTGTTGTTGATGGCTTTTTGTATTGCGTTAGTGGTCGGAGGGGACGGGCTTGGCCTGGCGCGCCAACTCGAAGAGGGCGGCAGGCAGATGGCAGTAGCCCGCGGGGTTCTTCTCCAGGTAGTCCTGGTGGTAGTCCTCGGCGGGATAGAAATTGCGCAGCGGGAGATGCTCCACGGCGAGGGGCTCGCCCACGGCCTGCTGCTGGTCGGCCAGGACTTGGTCGATGGTGGCTGCGTCGGCCTCATCGACGTAGTAGATGCCCGTGCGATACTGTGTGCCCCGGTCGCCCCCCTGCTGGTTGACGCTGGTGGGGTCGATGGCCTTGAAGTAGAGGTTGAGGAGAAAGGCGAGTCCGATCCTTGCGGGGTCATAGACGACGCGAACCGTCTCGGCAAATCCGGTCTTGTCGGTGCAGACCTCCTCATAGGTGGGGCGGTCTGTGTGGCCATTGGCGTAGCCGACCTCCGTGGCCTCCACGCCCTCTATCTGCTTGAGGAAGTGCTCCGCTCCCCAAAAGCAACCTCCTGCGAGGTAGATTTCTTTACTCATCTGTCCGTTGGCTTTGGTCATGATGGGCAAAGGTATGAAAAAAAATCGAGAACAAGGGCGGATGGGAAAAATAAATGATGCGTCTCCCAAAAAGCAAGGAGGGAAAAGAGAAGCAAGAAAGGAAAAGAAAGAGAAGAAAGGCGAGAAAAAGCAAGGAGGTAAGAAAAAGGAAAAGAGGCCCAATCCTTCGGCGGTACGACAGACGCGGTGGCGGAAGGATTGGGCCTCCTCGGGCTACAGTTTAAACTTATAGCCGAGGGTCAGCTGCACCACATTGGTGTAGCCGTCGCCGTGCTTGGGCACCTTGGTGACGCCGATATTGTAGCGTCCGTCGATCACGAAGTTGTCAAACTCGTAGGACATACCCACGGGGATGGCAAAGTCGAACGTGTTGACATGGCGGGCGTCGTCCTTGTTCACCATGAAGCCCGGCTGAATACCGGCCTTGAGCGCAAAGTCCTTGGCCACGTAGTAGTTGAGCGTGATGGGAATGTTGATATAACCCGGATTCCAGGTCCAATCGTCGTCTTTACCTCCTTGGAAGGAATAGAGCAGCGCACCCGCAATGGCGGTTTTGCGGTTGATCTGGTGCTGCAGCTCTAAGCCGAGCGCGCAACCTGCTTTCCAGTCCAAATCTCCTACGGTGGAGATGTTGAGACCAATCTTCGGTTGGATGGTGGTAGTTTTCACTCTGCTTTGTGCGAAGGCACCCGTCGTGGACAGTGCCAGGGCTGCAAGAAACATAAGTTTTTTCATCATCGTCTAATGTTAGATTGTTATTACTGGTTTCACAATTATCGTCTGCTAATGCGAAATGTCGGGTGCAAAAATACAAAAAAAACACAGGAGTAGAAATTTACCCCCGTGTATTAAGTTATTTTATGCTTCTTTTAAGAAATAAATACACTAAAAAATAAATACACCTTGATGACAGGTCAGAATCACATGCCCTCGGCCTCGGCAGCCTCCAGCTCGCTCTGTGCCTTGGACTTCTCCTCGCCGTTGCCCGAGTCGAGGCTGGTGGCATTCTGGAAAGAGATTTTCCCCTGTCGGTCTATCAGGACCTCAATGGGGATAAACTCGTCGCTGGTGGGGTCGGGAGAGCCGACGCTGGCACCAAACTTCAGCCGGCCGCCCTCCACGGTGTCGAACATGAATCCTAAGAGCGCGCCGTGGCGGCCGTAGTCGTTGTTGGTAAACTCTGAGAAGTCGGTCTTGGCGAAGGTGCGATCGACAAAGACCGAGCCGTCGTTGCGCTTGATGACGAGCTGCACCTTGTTGTCGTAGTAGGCGCGCCCGCTCTCGTCCTTCGCCTGCTGAAGCGTGGTGTCGGCATAGCGGCGGATGGAGATGTCGAGCGTCTCCCCAAAGGCCTCCACCTGCTTCTCGTAGGTGAAGTCGCTCATCTTGCCAGTACCCTTCTTGACTACTTTCTTCGGCGGAATCCGGGTAATGATATCCTCCGTTTTTTTCTCCTCCTTGCAGGAAGCCGCACACAGCACGATGCCTCCCGCCAGAAGGAATGGGATCAGTTTCCTCATGTGTTCCATTCTTTTCAGCGCACAAAAGTAATCAAAAAGCCCTAAATCACCAAAAAAAATCCCGAAAATCGACCCTTTGCCCTCTTGGCTCAATCCTTTTTCGTAACTTTGCATACACATTATTAATAGTGGTACAGACTGATAGCAGATGAAGAAATTGCCCATCGTAGTCCTTCTCGGTCTCCTGGCGCTGGCCTGCTCGTGTGGCAGCGATGGCAGGGAGGCCTCAGAGATGCCCTCGGAGGACACCATCCCGATGATCACGCAGCTGCAAGCGTGCTCCCGCCTCTACACGACGGAATACCAGATCCGCACGATCGTCACCCATAGCGACACGACCCAGTTTCGGGGTCGCGGACTGCTGGACGGCCTGCGCGTCGGCGTGCCTTTGAGTTCGCGCCACATTGCCATCCCCATCGACGCCACGGTGAAGGGCTACGTCGATATGGCCGACCTCACGGAACGCAACATCCGCCAGGAGGGCAACCGGCTGACCGTGATCCTCCCCGACCCTCGCGTAGAGCTCACCGCCACCAAGGTGGACCACAAGCAGACCCGCCAGTTTGTGCGCTTCCTGGGCCGCAACTTCACCGACGCCGAGCGCTCCTCCTTTGAGCGCCAGGGCCGCGACAGCATCATCGCCAGCCTCCCGCAGTCGGGCATCATCGAGAACGCCCGTGCCAGCGCTGCGCGCATCCTCGTGCCCCTGCTCACCCAGATGGGCTACAAGGAGGAGGACATCACGATCACCTTCCGCAAGGAGTTTACGGGCGACGACCTGCGCCGCATGATCACCACCATCACACAGGAGAAAAGGCCATGAGAAAACAAAGCATCATCAGTAGCCGCCTGGTTGCCATCCTCGCCGCCCTCGCCGTGGCCCTGGTGGCCGTGGCCGTGATCCTCTCGAAATGTGAGGGGACCGCCGTCGTAGAAGAGAAGAGCGACCACGTGGAGGTCACGCCCGCCACCATCGCCTCCATCAAGTCCATCGGCCAGTGGGAGTTTCTCACGATCCACGACGAGGAGTATGTCGATACCGTGCGCGAAGGCTTCTTCAGCGACGACGGCCTGGCCCGCATCTATTACGGCACGCTGCGCCTCGGCCTCGACATGAGCCACCTCGACGACCACGCCATCAGCATGGAGGGCGACACCGTACTGGTGGCCACGCTCCCGCCAGTAGGGCTGCTCGACCGCCATTTTATCGACGAGGCCCGCACGCGGCCTTTCTATGAGAAGGGACGCTGGGAGGCCGACGCGCGCGAGGCCCTCTACCGACGCGCCCAGCAGATGATGACGGCCCGCTGCCTGACCCGAGCCAACCTGCAGCGCGCCGAGGACCGCGCGAGAGGGGAACTGACCCGCCTTTTTCACCTCATGGGCTACAAGAACGTAAGAATTCAGTTTGAGGAAGCCCCCGTTTGAAAAGAAAAGCGTAAATTTGCACTAAAATTGAGAAAATGGACTACAACGACATTCGACAACTGCGCCTCTACGCACGCTACGACGGCTTTTACGCCTCCATCCTGCTGCTCGGGAGCTTCGCCTGCTTCCTGGCCTTATCGCTGACGGCGACGGGGTCGTGGGCCTGGATGGGCCTCACCTCGCTATGCCCGCTGATCGTGCTCCTCACCCCGATCTTCATCTACCGTCGCCTCTGCAAGTTTCGCGACGAGGGACTGGGCGGCACCATTAGTGCCAAAAGGGCTCTGCTCTACGTCCTCCGTACGACGACCAATGCGGCCCTCTTCTTCTCCCTGCTCCAGTATCTCTACCTCGCGCTGGCCGACAACGGTTTGATGGCAGGCGTGGTGGAGCGTATCGTCATGGCCGACCAGCAGCAGACGGAGATGATCGTCAAGAGCCTCGGCATGACGATGGATCAGTATATGGAGCAGTTGCGCGCCATCCCAGCCTTCGCCATGGCCTGCAACAGTTTCGTCACGCTGGCCATGGGTGGCATGCTGCTGAGCGCGATCATGGCGCCCCTGGCCAAACGGGGATAAGATAGAATATTGTGAACAACAAAAGAAAAATCGATATAATAAAAATAGCAAGATGTTAGACATTTCAGTCATCGTACCCCTCTATAACGAAGAGGAAAGCCTGCCCGAACTCCACGCCTGGATCAAGCGCGTGATGGAGGCCAACCGCTTCTCTTATGAGATCATCTTTGTCAACGACGGTTCCACCGACCAGTCCTGGAAGGTGGTGGAGACGCTCCGCGAGCAGGACCCCTGCGTCAAGGGCATCAAGTTTCGCCGCAACTACGGCAAGAGCCCGGCCCTCCACTGCGGTTTCCAGAAGGCGCAGGGCAGCGTCGTCATCACGATGGACGCCGACCTCCAGGACTCTCCCGACGAGATACCGGCCCTCTTTAAGATGATCACCGAGGAGGGCTACGACCTCGTCTCGGGCTGGAAGCAGAAGCGCTACGACCCCCTGTCGAAGACCATTCCCACCAAACTCTTCAACGCCACGGCGCGCAAGGTCAGCGGCATCCCCAACCTCCACGACTTCAACTGCGGACTGAAGGCCTACCGACAGGAGGTGGTCAAGAACATTGAGGTCTATGGCGAGATGCACCGCTACATTCCCTACCTGGCCAAGGAGGCCGGCTTCGACAAGATCGGCGAGAAGGTGGTCCACCACCAGGCCCGCAAGTTTGGCACGTCGAAGTTTATGGGGCTCAACCGCTTCGTCAACGGCTATCTCGACCTGCTCACGCTCTGGTTTCTCAGCACCTTCGGCAAGAAACCCATGCACGTCTTCGGATTTCTCGGCTCGCTGGTCTTCTTCGTCGGTTTCGTGGCCCTGATGTGGCTCCTGGGCGGCAAGATCTACAATCTCTATATCGGCAACTATGGCGACCTGCTCTCCGACCACGCGTCGTTCTTCATCGCCATCGCCGCCATCCTGCTCGGCACACAGCTCTTCCTGGCCGGCTTCATCGGCGACCTGATCAGCCGGTCCAACCCGCGCCGCAACGACTATCAGATAGAAAAGGAACTCAACTGATCCTCCCTCCGGATGCACTATAAGCGAACTTTTCTCCGCCGCCTCGTGCCAGCAGCCCTGGTGGCGGCTCCGATCCTGCTGATGGCAGCCTGCGCAAGCATCGACTGTGCGATGACCACGGCCGTGGGATGTCGCTACGCCCTGCGCGGCGACACGGTCCACGACACGCTGACCATCCTCGCCGTGAGACCCGGCAGCAGCGACAGCGTGCTCGTCAACCGGCTGGTGCAGCCTCAGGCCTTCACGGTCCCCATGAGCTATGGTGCCGACCGCGACCAGCTGGTCTTCCAGTTGACCGACACGCTGGGGACGACGCGCACGGACACGGTCACGGTCTTCAAGACCAACGACCCCCATTTCGAGTCGGTGGACTGCCCTGCACGCTTCTTCCATACGCTCACGGAGGTCACGACCACCCACCACGCCATCGACTCCATTGTCATTGCCCATCCTAACATAGACTACGATGAGAAAGAGAATCTGCTTATCTATTTCCATCCTCGCCGTTAGCCTCCTCGCTCCCTGCCAGGCGGGGGCGCAGCAGGCACGGGAGACAGCATCCGCCGACTCCATCCGCCTCTTCGAGGGCGTGAGTGTGGGGGTGGACTTGCTGGGGGCGGGACAGCGCGTCCTGAGCGACTACGGACAGTATGAGGCCTCCTTGCGCCTGAACCTCCGGGGACGCTATTTCCCCGTTGTCGAACTGGGCATTGGCGAGGCCGACGCCGACGACGTGACGACCTCCGTGCGCTACAAGACCCGTGCGCCCTATGGCCGCGTGGGCTGCGACTTCAACCTGCTACGCAACAAGCACGACCTCTACAGGCTCTATGCTGGCGCGCGACTGGCCTACACCTCCTTCCACTACGACGTGACGACCTCTGCGCCCGTCCCCGACCCCGTCTGGGGCGGAACGGCCTCCTACAGCGCCACGGATGTCGAGGCGAAGGCTTGCTGGGCGGAGGTCTGCGGCGGCATCGACGTGACGATATGGCGCTTCGTCCACATGGGGTGGATGGTGAGATATCGCGCACGGCTGAGCCAAAGCCACGGCACGGTCGGAGAACCTTATTATATTCCGGGATTCGGACGCAATGGCAGCAGCCGAATCGGAGCTACGTTCAACCTTAGTTTTGAGTTATGAAAAAGAAAAAACTGCTTTGGCAACTGCCCTTCCTTGCCTTCCTTATCATCGGCACGGTGGTCATCGTGGGACGACAGAAGTCCGTGCCCTACCAGCACGACGAGGGACGCATCTTTGGCACGACCTATCATATCACCTACCAGAGCGATGACAATCTGAAGAAGGAGATAGAGGAGACACTGAAGGCCGTTGACCAGGAGTTCTCGATGTTCAACCCGCAATCGACCGTCGCCCTCATCAACGAGGGCAAGCGGCCCACGCTCAGCGACGACTTCCTGGAGGTTTATCAACTGGCGCAGCAGGTCAACGAGGAGAGCGACGGCGCCTTCGACATCACCGTGGCTCCGCTGGTCAACGCGTGGGGCTTCGGATTCAAAAACCAGCAGATGCCCAACAACCATCAGATAGACAGTCTCAGAAGACTGGTCGGCATGGAGCACGTCAGCCTGGCCGGGGCGAAGGGAAGTCAGTATGTGCGCTTCCAGCGGCCGCGGATGATGCTCGACTTCAGCGCCATCGCCAAGGGCTACGGCACGGACCGCGTGGCGCGCCTGCTTATGTCCCACGACGTGGCCAACTTCATGGTGGAGATCGGTGGCGAGGTCTATGCGAAGGGCAATAGCGAGAAGCGCCTGCCATGGCGCATCGGCGTGAGCAAGCCCGTGGACGATCCCGACAACGACGCCCAGGAACTGGAGACGGTGCTCAACGTCACAAACCAGGCCATGGCTACGTCGGGCAACTACCGCAACTTCTACTACAAGGGCGGACGCAAATACGCCCATACCATCGATCCTAAGACGGGACGCCCCGTGCAGCATAGCCTCCTCTCGGCCACGGTGCTGGCTCCTACCTGTGCCGAGGCCGACGCCTACGCCACATCCTTCATGGTCATGGGCCTCGACAAGGCGCGCCAGGTGCTGGAGCGGAAAAAGCAACTGAAGGCTTACTTCATCTATCAGAATGCGCAGGGAGGACTGAGCGTCTGGAAGAGCGAGGGACTCGACGAGCGCAAATAGGCACCCGAGGCCATGACGATCTATGCCAAACTGCTGCGGCTGCCGTTCTTCCAGGGCATTGACCGCGACGAACTGGAGGCCATGGCAAGCAAGATCCGCTTCGACTTCCAGAAGTATGACGAGGGAGCGTGGATAGCGCGGGAGAACGATCGCTGCGCCACGCTCACGCTGGTCATGACGGGCAGTGTGGAGGCTGAGGCCATCAGCGCGGACCACAGTTACAGTCTGCGGGAGCAGATCGACGCGCCTTGTGCCATCGAACCGGAACGGATCTTCGGACTCCGGCAACACCTGGCGCGAGGCTACCGGGCCACCACTCCTTGCAACGTCCTGCGACTGCAGAAGGACGACGTGCTGCGCCTCTGTGCGCAGAGCCTCGTCTTAGAGCTCAATGTCCTCAACACGATCAGCACTTCTGCCCAGCGAGCAGGATCGGCTTTCTGGCGCACGCCACCCACGACCATTCCCCGCAAGATCGCCACCTTCGTGGCCCACCGCAGTCTCCGGCCTGCTGGCCCCAAGACGCTCTCCATCCGCTTGACAGACCTGGGATCTGCCATCGGCGAGTCGCGCCTCAATGTCTCGCGATCCCTTCATGGCCTCGAAACCCAGGGCTTGGTGGCGCTCGCCCGACAGACCATCATCATCCACCGCCTGGAGCAGTTGCTCTCCGTGGAAGACGACGGTCCAGCTCTTTTGGGTTCAGCAGAAAAACGCCATAATAACATAATAACATAATAACATAATAACAAAATAACGTTTAGGTTTTGCAACCGCAACACGGGGCCAATCGCCTGCAGATGATCGGTCGCCTTGCGAATTGGTAGAAATCATGAGAGAGAAAGAAAGACAAAAGGTTGTTTGTGTCGCAATGACATAAACAACCTTTTGAGTTTTAGAACGCTTGCAAGACGCTTATAGGACGCTTATAAGACGCTTATAAGACGCTTATAGGACGCTTATAAGACGCTTATAGGACACTTACAAGGCACTTATAGACACTTATAGAACCACTTATAGAACGCTTATAGGACAGAGCTGCGTGCGTCGTGAGCCCCGTCACTTGAGTTTCTTCAGAAAACTGTCGGCCTGGGTGTTGCCCATTGCCTTGGCCTTCTCGATATTGGCTATGCCGTCGGCCTTTTGGTCGAGTTGCGTTTGCGCAATGCCGAGTATCAGGTAGCCATCAGCGTAGTCGGGATTGATCTTGATGCAGTATTTGGCGGCTTCGGCAGCATCCTGCGGACGGTTGACGCGGAGGTAGAGGCTGCCCGCCTCGGCATGATACTCCACCTCTTCGGGAGCGAGTCGGCAGGCGGTGAGGATGTCGCCCAGGGCCTGTTGGTAGAGTTTGCCCTGGAGTTCGATCTGCTCCCGCTGGTAGTAGAAGTCGGCACCGAGGCGTCCCTGGTTGAAATACTCGTAGCGCAGCAGGTCAACCATCGCCTTGCGGTATTCGCCCATCTTGGCATATTGCAGGCCACGGGCATAGAAATAGGGGGCAGAAGTGGCGGTGTAGGGTGTGTCGCAGACCTCTACGCTCTTCTCCAGAAGGGCGAGCACTTCGGCGTTGTCAGCACCCAGTTGCTCCTTACACTGCGCCATCTCCAGATAGGTCTCGGGCAGTCGTGGCTCCATCCGGGCGAGGCTCTCGAAGAGGGTGAGGGCGTCGGCATAGTGGGCCTGGGCGTAGATGATCTGTGCCATCAGGTGCTGGTAGATAAACTGTGGGTCGGCGGCATTGGCCTGCTGCACCTCGGAGAGCGCCTTGTCGAGGGTCCATGTGGCCGGAGCGTCGCCCTGGATGGACTGCTGGCCGGTCAGCACGAGATAGATCACGTTGGCATAGTTGAAGTGGGCCTCTCCCTTCTTGCTCGCCTGAGCCACCGACTCCTGGAGCATCCGGTCGGCCTCGGCGTTGTCTCCCTTGCCCAGGGCGAGCATGGTCATGGCGTAATAGCCATCGGTGAGATGGGGAAACTTGCGGATAAACTCGCGGATGGTGGCGGCATGGTCGGAGGGCTTCTGGGAATTGGAGAGAAGCAGGGCCACCACGGCCTCGCGCTCGCTCTCGGGCAGGGCAATGCGGAGACGGGCGCGGCGCATCACGGGGTTGTTTTGGGAGAGTCCCGTCACCACGAAGTCGCGCGCATAGGCGGCGTCCGTGGCACTCTGCTGCTTACCCGACTGGGAGAAGAGGCCGATCAGCTCGCCCTTGAGATTGACGACGGCTGCGCCATTGAGTTTCTCGGAGGCTCCGCCGACGTAGAGCTGATAATAGTTGTAGGAGGTGTTGAAGTGGTCGGCGACCTTCACCTTGCCCTTGACGGGGGCGCCCAGTTGCTTGGGAGGCACTACCCAGACTTCTTCGCCGGCAGCGGACTTGCCCAGGGAAAGGGGCTGCACCTTGGCTGCGGAAACGCTAAACTTCGTCAAGTCGTAAATATCGTCGGCTCCCAAAAGCGCCTGGAAAGCACAGGCCGCCCCGCTATAGTCCTTCACGCCCACGGAGTCGGTGCCCTCGAAGGGTTTCCAGGCCGATACGGCCACGCCATCGGATCCAATGAAGACGGCGGGGACCACGTCTCGTTGCGTGCCATCGGCGGTGTAGGTGGTGAGGGTCAACGTGCTGTTGACTACATTCTTTACAGCTGCTGGCTGCGCCATGGCCATGGAAGCCCAGAGCAGGAGGCAGCCGATCAAACTATTCTTTCTCATCAGTTTTTGTTCTTTCTTTTTCTTATTTCCTATCTGTGCATTTCGCCCCTCCGCAAGGAGGACAGAGACTGCGGCAGCATCATCTTCTACGCAATATATTTATATTATGGAACGCGTGAACATATATCTTTAGCGCATCATTAGCGCGTGGACACGAACAATGTTTGAACATTATATTGATGCATGAACATCATATTAACGCGTGAGCATCATATCAATGTGTGGACGCGATCAATGTGTGGACAAAAGAGCCCTGGCGTTCTCCAGCGCAGCCTCGGTGACGTTCTCGCCCGAGAGCATCATGGCGATCTCCCCTACCCGCTCGTCGGCCGAGAGTTGCCTCATGTGGCTCTCCGTGCCTTCGGGCGTGTCGGTCTTCTCCACTTTGTAGTGATGGAGACCTCGTGAGGCAATCTGCGGCAGGTGGGTGATGGAGATCACCTGGCGTCCTCCTGCCCCCATCTCTTCCATGATCATGGCCATCTTCTCGGCTATCTTGCCCGAAACGCCGGTGTCGATCTCGTCGAAGATGATGGTGGGCAACTTGATTGTGCCGCTGATCATTGCCTTGAGCGAGAGCATCACGCGCGCGATCTCGCCACCCGAAGCCACTTGGGAGACGGGCTGCAATGGCGTGCCACGGTTGGCGGAGAAGAGGAAGACGACATGGTCGGCGCCACTGGCAGAGAGCGGAGCCGGCTTGACCTCCACCTCGAAGCGCACGTTGGGAATGCCAAGCGGGACGAGGCGCGCGTGCATCTCGGCCTCCACCTTGCGAGCCGAGGCCCTGCGCGATAACGTGAGCTGCTGAGCCTTCTCCCGGCATAGCTTCTCCTGATCGGCCACCTCCTGGCGCAGGAGGGCCAAGTCGCCGTCGGCATTCTCGATAGACTCCAGCTGCTGCTGGATCGAGGCCTGCAACTGAAGAAGCTCGGCCACGTTGCTGACACGATACTTCTGCTGCAAGGAGTAAATCTGATCGAGGCGCGCGATGATGGCATCCTGGCGTGAGGGGTCGAAGTCGATGGACTCCATGTCGGCTGCCACCTCGTGGGCGATATCGTCGAGTTCGATGTGTACGGAGTCGAGGCGGTTGGCGAGTTCCTGTGTCTTCGGATAGACGCTGGCGATGGACTGCAACTGCTGTGCGGCCATGCGGACCTGCATCACGGCGCCCCGGTCGTCGCCGGAGAGAAGGTTGTCGGCAGTATAGATGGCTGTCTTGATGTCGCCAGCATGGTTGAGCGTCTCCCCTTCTTGCTCCAGTTGCTCTTGCTCTCCCTCCACCAACTGGGCGGCGGAGAGCTCGTTGTATTGAAACTGGAGGAAATCGCGGTTCTGCTCACTCGCCTCGATCTGCTTCTCAAGACTGCGCAACCGCTGCTCGGCCTCGCGATAGCGGGTGAAAGCCTCGGAGAAGGCTGCCCGATCCTGGCCGTTGTCGGCGATGATATCGACGACGTTCAACTGGAAGTCGTCCTTCTGGAGAAGCAGGTTCTGATGCTGCGAGTGGATATCGATGAGCTGTTCGCCCAACTGGCGCATCAACTGCTGCGAAACGGGCATGTCGTTGATGAAGGAGCGCGACTTGCCCGTGCTGGTCAGTTCGCGACGGATGATGGTGTCGTCGGGGTCGAAGTCGAGGTCGTTTTCCTCGAAGAACGGCGCAAAGTCGTAGCGGCTGAGGTCGAAATGAGCCTCTATCGTACACTTCACCGTCCGCCCGTCGTCGCCCTGCGGACGCTTGACCAGTTTGCTGTCGGCCCGGTTGCCCAGCAAGAGGCCAATGGCCCCGAGGATAATGGACTTGCCCGCTCCCGTCTCGCCCGTGATGACGGAGAAACCAGGGTGGAAGTCGATGTCCAGCTGGTCAATCAGCGTGAAATTCTTGATATATAAATGTTTCAGCATTGCTTATGGATAAATCATTGTACGGAGAGAGGCAACCCAAGCAGTCCCACAAGCGGGCTTACTGCTTGATCTTTGCCCATGTCGCATCCTACTGCTTGTTCTTCTCCCATGTCGCATTCTACTGCTTGATCTTCTCCCATGTCGCATTCTGCGACGCGTTGATGGCAAACAAGATCTCATAGACCGACTCCTTCTCCTTCTGCGTGCCCTTGCCCTTATAAATATTGGCCAGTTCGTCCTTTTTGTAGTCCGTCCAGATCTGTGGCAGCAGACTCATCGGCTTGTCTTCGTGAGCCTTCTTGAGATTGGTTTCGAGGGCGGTAGTGACATTGGTGCGGCCTCGCTCCACGTTATTGGACATCTCGTCGAGTCCCAGCCGATAGTAGTCGTACTGCAGCTGCCGGAAGGGCTTGAGACCGCCATCGAGGTAGTCGTTGATGATGGCAAAGCGGTTGCGGTCGCTGTCAAAAGCCTTCCAGCCCGTGAAATTGAGGTTCTGCGCGTTGTTGGCCAGGTTCAGGCAGCGCTGGAGCACGTCCTCGCCCCCCATCGGCGAGAAGGAGTCGAGGTCCATGCCGATGATGAGGTAGGCGTAGTAGGCCATGAGGGCCGTGAGCTGGTTGTCAACCGTCTCCTCGTTGAACTCGATCTGGTCAAACTGCGCAAACTCGAAGTTGAAGTCGTTGTCCTGGGTGTTGAAGAGCGTCGAACTGTAGGAAGCCCCATAGACGGGACGGTTGGCCTGGATGAGGGCCGAACAGGTGAAGAGGTTGGAGGACTGGTCATACTTCTTCACGGTGATGTTGAAGTTGCAGACGATCCGCTCGTTGCGCTGAAACTGGAGGTTGGTCCATTGCTTCTCGTTGACAAACTGCTCCAGCGTTTGCTGGAGGTTCTCGAAGATGGAGGCGTCCGTACCCTGCACCTGGTTGTGGTTGATGGTGATTTTCGCCTGGAGTTCCTGGGCGTGGACTGCCGTCGGCCTCAGTACGAGGGAGAGGCCGAGGAGGCAGACCGTTGCCAATATGATTCTTTTCATGATCCTTTTCTTATCTGAGGGTTGTCGTGTCGGCGAGAAGCCCCTGGAGCACGTCGATGATGTCGGAGGCCACCTCCTGCTTGCTCTTCTTCGGATAGGACCGGACGCCCTCGCGTGTGACGACGGCTATTTGGTTGTCGTCCGCGTTGAACGTCGTCCCGGGAATGCGCGTGGAGTTGAGCACGACAAAGTCGGCGTTCTTGCGCTCCAACTTGCCGCGTGCGTTGGCCTCCTCGTCGTTGGTTTCGAGGGCAAAGCAGACGAGGCGCTGGCCCGGACGCTTGCGCTGGCCCAATGTCTTGGCTATGTCGTGGGTCGGACGCAAGCGCAGGACGAGGTCGTCGGCCTCCCGTTTGATCTTGCTCTCCGCCTTCTGTTCCGGCGTGAAGTCGGCCACGGCCGCACTGAGGATGGCAGCGTCTGCCGTGTCAAAGGCTGGCAGGCAGGCCTCGTACATCTCCTGCGCGCTCTCGACATTGACCCTCCGGATGGCCGCGTCGCATTGCAGGGCCGTAGGGCCCGCCACCAGGGTAACTTCGGCGCCACGCCTTCTGCACTCTTCGGCGATGGAGAATCCCATCTTGCCGCTGGAGAAATTGCCGATGAAGCGCACGGGGTCGATCCGCTCGTAGGTAGGACCAGCCGTGATCAGAATGCGCTTGCCCGCCAAGGGGAGCATTTTTTCCTTCTGTGCGGCCTCCTGAGTCATTTTCTCTTGGTCCTGTGCCCCCTTCTGCGTCGTTTCCTCCTGGTCCAGGCTATCCTCCTGCGTTGTTTTCTCCTGGCCCTGCGCGCCCTCCTGCGTCGTATCCTTCAAAGGATTTGCAAAGAAGCGCTCCAGTTCCTCCACGATCAGATCGGGCTCCTGCATACGGCCCTTGCCCTCCAGGCCCGAGGCCAGGAAACCACTCGTGGGTTCGACAAAGCGATTGCCGTAGCCCTTGAGCGTATTGATGTTAGCCTGTGTGGATGGGTGCTGGTACATATCCAAGTCCATGGCGGGGGCGATGAAAACGGGTGCCTTCATCGACAGATAGGTCGTCACAAGCATGTTGTCGGCCACCCCATGAGCCATCTTGCCCAGCGAACTGGCGGTGCAGGGGGCGATCAGCATGGCGTCGGCCCAAAGGCCCAGATCGACATGAGAGTGCCAGGTGCCGTCGCGCTGGGAGAAGAAGTCGCTGATGACCGGATGGCGACTGAGGGCCGAAAGCGTGATGGGCGTGATAAACTCCTTGCCAGCAGGCGTGATGACCACTTGCACCTCCGCCCCTCTCTTGACGAGGGCACGGATGATGAGGCACGACTTGTAGGCGGCGATGCTGCCCGTGATGCCCAGGACGATATGCTTACCCGACAGGGGCGATGGGCCCGCGGCAGGATGGGTCGGGGATGGATGTTGAGGATTTGCCAATTTTGAGCAGGTATGTTTAGATTGAACTTCTATTGAACCTTGAGTTGAGCCTTGATACAGAACCTTGTGTTGAACCTTCAGCTGAGACAGACAGGGCGAAGTGGTTGACACGCAGCCACTTCCACCCTGTTCTCTCTACTTGTTTTTGTAAGCCTCGCGCAGGCGAATGCGGTTGACCACGTTCTTCGTATCGTAGGTGAAGTCGCGGGAGAGCATCCAGGAGATGAAGCCCGGATCGTTGCGCACCACGTCGGCGACGGCTTCGCCACGATGCTGGCCGAAGTTGAACACCTCGCGTCGGCAAACCTTGCCCTCGGCGTCGGTAAACTCCTTCCAAATGATGCGGCCAGCAAAATCGACATTGTCGTTCATCTTCGAAAACTCGGCCAGTTCCTTGATGTCGTTGTTGAGCACACGGTCGGCCTCGTCCTGCACCCCGGGAGCATACATGTCCAGCTGGCCCTTGAGCACACGAAGCGTAGCCTCGGCGTCCTGGTCGGCACGATGCGACTGGAAGTCGTCCTCCATCTTGTGGCCCGTATAGAACTTGTAGGCTGCTGCGAGGTTGCGGCGCTCCATCTTGTGAAAGATATTCTGCGCATCTACGAGCAGGCTTTCGGAGAAATCGAAAGGCACCTGGGCGCGCGAAAACTCCTCGGAGAGCATTGGCACGTCAAACTTATTGGAGTTGAAACCACAAAAGTCGCAGCCCCGGAAAGTCTCGGCCAGTCGCGGGGCCAGTTCCTTGAACGTGGGTGCCCCCTCGACATCTGACTGAGCGATGTGTGTGAGCACCTGCACCTCCTGCGGTATAGGCTTCTGCGGGTTGACGAAGAGGTTTTCCCGGTCCTCCTTGCCGTCGGGGAAGACCTTGATATAAGAGATCTGAATGATGCGGTCGTTGACCAGGTCCAGGCCCGTCGTCTCCAGGTCGAAGACGATGAGCGGACGCTTGAGGTTGAGTTCCATTCTTTTTTCTGTGTTATATTCCAATCAGACGGGCCATCGCCCGACGGAGTCCGCCTCTTGGCGTCCCGACAGGCCATGGCCGTCAGCATGTGGTTCTATACTTTTTCCTAAACTAATCGTCCGTACTTGCTTGCAAACTGATCGTCTGTACTTGCTTGCAGACTAATCGTTGAGCAGCATCGGCATGATCAGCATCAGCACCTCCTGGTTCTCCGGCTGATCGACGGGGATGATGATACCCGGGCGTGAGGGGTCTGCCAGCTGGATGGTGATGTCGCCACTCTCCAGGTTGTTGACCACCTCCAGCATGCTTGATCCCTTGAAACCGATGGAGATGGGCGTACCACTATAGGAGCAGACCACGTTCTCCACGGCATTGGTGGCGAAGTCGATGTCCTCGGCACGCAGCTCCAGATTGCCATTCTCGAAGTGGAAGCAGACCAGCTGCGAGGAGTTGCTGGAGAACGGGAGCACGCGGCGGATTGCGCCGACGAAGCTCTTGCGGTCGATGGTGACCACGTTGGGATTGGTCTGCGGGATGACGCCGTTGTAGTTGGGGTAGCGTCCCTCGATGAGGCGGCAAGCCAGGTAGCCCTCGGCAAAGCGGATGGTGGCCTGCTTGCTGTCGAACTCGATGGTGACTTCGCCCTCCGTCTGCGGCAGGACGCCTTTGAGGAGCGTGGCCGGCTTCCTGGGGAGGATGAAGGAGGCAGGCGTCTCAGACTGGAGGGAGAGGATGTTGTTGCGCACGAGCTTGTGGCCGTCGGTGGCCACGATCGAGAGGCAGTCGGGCTTCAGGTCGAAGTAGATGCCGTTCATCACGGGGCGAAGCTCATCCTGCGCCGCAGCGAAAAGGGATCGGCTGATGGCGCTGGAGAGCACCTGGGCGTCGAGGGCAAACTTCGAGGCGTTCTCACCCATCTCCTGCTCGCGCGGATACTCCTCGGCACTCTGCACGGGGAAGTGGTACGAACCGTTCTGATAGGTGAGATAGATGACGTGCTCGTCAAGGTTGACATTGAGCGTGAGCGGCTGCTCGGGCAGCTCCTTGACCGCGTCGAGGATGGTTTGGCTCTGCACGGCAAACTCGCCATCGCCGTCATGCTCCGTCAGTTCGATCGTCGTCTTCATCACGTTCTCGCTATCAGAGGCGGTGATGGTCAGCACATTGTCCTTCACCTGGAAGAGGAAGCAACTGAGGATGGGCAACGAGTTCTTATTGTTGATGACTCTCGAGAGGGAGAGCAGGCGGCTGCTGAGCGCCGAGCTGGAAAGGCTAAATCTCATGGGTACTATATTCTTTTATTTGTTTATTCTTATTCCTAACCGATTATGCGTCCCGCTCGACGGAGCGCCGAGAAGCGGGCGAAAACCAAGCACAAAAATACGAAAATATACCCGCTCTGGCAAAAATTGGGGCTAAAAGTTTCTCAATTCGCCCTAAAATTCGTAATTTTGCTCACCCGATAACGAGGGAAGGTCTATTTCGCCTTGGAAATCATATCCACGCATATCAGAAAATATTTACAACTATATATCAGACATGGAAATAACAGGAAAAATCATTCATGTGCTCCCCGAGCGCAGTGGAACGTCGGCTCGCGGGGAATGGAAGGCACAGTCTTTTGTCATAGAGACACGTGACCAATATCCTCGCAAGATGGTCTTCGACGTGTTTGGCGCAGAGCGCTTGCAGGGTTTCAATATCAAGTCAGGCGACGAAGTGACGGTCTTCTTCGATATTGACGCCCACGAATACCAGGGCCGCTGGTTCAACAACATCCGCGCATTCGATGTGCAACGTTTGGATGCTGCCGCAGCCCAGGCTGCTGGCCAGGCTGCCGCTGCTGACCCACAGACGACACAGGCGGCACCGGCTCCGTTCCCTCCCGCTCAGCCCGATGCTGCCGGAGAGTCGACCGACGACCTGCCCTTCTAAGCATTTTCCGTAGAGAAAACCCTACGCGCTATTCGCGCAGGAGAAAACATGCTCATGACGAGCATACTACTACAAAAACGGGAGCGACCCTTTGAGGCCGCTCCCGTTTTTGTATGCTCGGCATGAGCATTGTCTAACGGGTGGAAGTCCCGAGTAAGCCCT
>OLFZ01000261.1_pt1 | contig 61125 bp, 40 predicted proteins | sample 1604861 | NCBI WGS metagenome assembly OLFZ01 (sample SAMEA3888895, study PRJEB22519) | human gut metagenome | biome: human gut; feature: human-associated habitat; material: faeces | place: Denmark | collected 2011 | reverse complement strand
AAACATTGGTCGAACTGACCGGAGAATTCCTAGAAAGTGCATCTAGCATAACAAAATGGCTTGTAAAATGCAAGACACTTAAAGAAAAATATGCTTGTATGGGTATCTGGCTTGTTTTTCATAATTCCATACCCATACCAACTTGCTTTTCATACCAATAAAAGAGGTCGCGGGGAAATGGTTTCTCAAATCCCTACGACCTCTTATTTTGTGCTTATGCCCTATCCATGTTCATTCTTTTTGAACTACATTGCCTTACATATCCCACTCTGCCTGTCTTGTATGTAAGAGTTCGTGTGATTTATGTGATAACGGCTCTCCTAAGAATTTATCATAAATCTGTACGATGGCTGGATTTTCGTGTGACAAACGCAGCTCGCTTTCCTGATCTAAGGCATATAGCTTCTGCCCTCTTTCGCAGGCCAGCTCCTCACCATCGTGAATTGGCTGACCACCGCCTCCGGCACATCCGCCTGGGCATGCCATCACTTCCACAAAATCATAAGAAACCTCATCATTTTCTATACGTTCCATCAATTTTCTGGCATTTCCCAGACCACTCACCACAGCTGCATGTATCGGTGTTCCCTGAATTTCTACGGTCACTTCCCGGATACCATCTTCCCCACGGACAACAGCAAAATCATCTGCTCCCGAATTTTCTCCTGTCACAAAGTAATATGCACTGCGGAGCGCCGCTTCCATAACGCCACCTGTTGCACCAAAGATTACACCGGCTCCTGTTCCCAGTCCCAGTGGTTCATCAAACGTGTCTTCTTCCAGTGTTTCTATATTTACCTGTGCTGCACAAAGCATACGTACAAATTCTCTTGTTGTAAGTGCCACATCCACATCACGCTCTGCACCGCTGTCATTTACCTGCGGAACCGCACATTCATACTTCTTCGCTGTACAAGGCATAATGGATACGCAGGTGATCTTATCCGGTGTCACGCCCAGAATATCTGCATAATACGTTTTTGCCACTGCTCCAAACATCTGCTGTGGCGATTTTGCCGTAGACAGATGGTCTACATACGCCGGGAATTGTGACTTCATAAAACGCACCCATCCCGGACAGCACGACGTAAACATCGGCATTTTTGCCTCTTTTTTCTGTAAAAGGCGCTCTAACAGTTCGTGTCCTTCTTCCATAATCGTCAGATCTGCAGAAAAATCTGTATCAAATACATAATCAAAACCAATCTGACGCGCTGCAGAAACCATCTTTCCTACCGTTGCTTCTTCTGCAGACAAACCAAAGCCTTCGCCCCAGGCTACACGAACGGCTGGTGCAATTTGCGCAATGACAATCTGCTCCGGATCCATAATGGCATCCATCACTTTTACGGTATCGTTTCGCTCGCGCAAAGCGCCTGTCGGGCAATGGGTGATACACTGTCCGCACAATGCACAATCCATCGCCTGGATGTCCTGCATATCCACAGTACTTACACTGGTTCGTTTTCCGGTATTGATGATATCCCAGACGCCCATCGTCTGAATCTTGTCACACACCTGTACGCAGCGCATACATTTGATGCATTTTGCCGCATCACGAATCAATGGATACGAAGCATCCCATGGATGTTCCTCTACCTCGATTTTATATGGAATTTCGATAATATTCAGCTCTCTGGCAAGCTTTTGTAAATTACAATTGCCACCTCTTACACATGTCGCACAGCGAAAATCATGCTGCGCCAAAATAAGTTCTACATTGGTACGTCTTGCAGACTGCACCTTCGGCGTATTGGTAAAGATTTCCATGCCCTCTTCCACTACGTTATTACATGCAGCTACGAGGTTCTTTTTCCCACCAATCTCTACAAGGCAGACGCGGCATGCACCAATTTCATTGATTTCTTTTAAATAACAGAGTGTAGGGATTCGGATTCCGTGCATTCTGGCTGCTTCTAAAATCGTCGTTCCTTTTTCTACCTGGATCTCTATTCCATTCATTCTAGCATTTACCATCTGTCTTCCCTACCTCCTCTCAAAACACCACATCCATAGTGGTCGCAGCGCAAACATCTCGCCGCTTCCTGAATGGTTTCTTCCCGGCTCATCGCATTCTCGATACCATCAAAATCATGCTTACGCTCACATGCTTCACGCTCTGTCAAATGGATTCGTCCACTTGGAAGTTTGTCATTCATCAAAGGTGATGGAATATCCACATCTACGGTAATCTCATGGTGATAACCTAAATATTCATCGATATTGGCAGCAACCACTTTACCTGCTGCAATCGCCTTAATCACGGTTGCCGGTCCGGATACACAATCTCCTCCGGAGAATATACCCTCTTTTCCGGTGGTATTACCACCTGCATCCGTTACGATGCGATTCCATTTTGTAGAGATGCCATGTTCCTCAAACTGCTCACTTTCGATGTCCTGGCCAATTGCAACGAGTATGATATCCGCCGGAATACGGATCGGTTCTTTGTCCGCTTTATTTGACTTTGGTCTGCCATTGCGGTCATACAAACCACTGATCTGCGGCTGCGTCCACAATGCCACTGCTTTTCCTTCTTCGTCTGCTTCCACGCGAAGCGGTGCCTGTAGCGTAAAGAGCTCTACGCCCTCTTCAATCGCACCGCGCACCTCAACCGGTGATGCCGTCATATCTTTTTCCTGACGTCTGTAGATAACGCTCACCTTCTCGGCATGCGCACGAATGGCTGTTCTGGCGCAATCCATTGCCACATTTCCGCCGCCAATAACCGCCACTTTTTGTCCGGTAAAGTCTAAGCGTTTTTCCAGTCCAACATCACGAAGCAGATTCACCGCTGAAATAACATTCAGACTGTCTGCGCCTTCAATATCAAAATTCTTATCTGTCTGTGCACCGATGGAAATATATACAGCATCGTATTCCTTTTGCAGATCTGCCATAGAGATATCGCGTCCCACCTGTGTATTTAAGCGCACCTCCACACCTGTTTTTAATATGTAATCCAGATCCTGCGCCAGTCGTTTTCTTGGAAAACGATAATTCGGTATTCCATAGCGAAGCATACCACCAAGCGCTGGTTTTTCTTCAAAAACAACGGTCTGATGCCCCATCAGCTGCAAATAATAAGCCGCTGTCAATCCACTTGGTCCGCCACCAATAATAGCGATGCGCTTGCCCGTTGCCTCTGCTTTTGGCGGCACCGGAATCGCATCCATATCGGCACAATCCACAGCAGATCGTTTCAATCCACGAATATTAACCGAACTATCCAGCATATTTCTGCGGCAGCGCTGCTCACACGGATGCTCACAAATCAGTGCACAAGCCACCGGGAATGGATTATCCTTTCGTATCAGGCGCACGGCATCTTCATATCTGCCTGCACCGGTAAGCGCAATGTAGCCCGGAATATCTACATGTGCCGGGCATTGATCAATGCATGGAATCGGCTGTTCAAAGCTGCCACTACATCTGTGTTCGCGGACATGGGAAAGATAATCCTCCCGCAAACCATCCAGACCAACCAGCACCATACGCGCCGCCTCAAAACCAATGGCACAATCTGCTGACAGTTCAATATTTCTGGCTGTCTTCTCAATCAAAGTCAACGTCTCTTCTGTCGCACGATTGTTCAATACATCCTCTAATAAATCCTCTAGCTTGCCAAGCCCATCCCGACATGGCACGCACTTACCACAACTCTGCGCATGACACACTTTAAGCATCGCTAACTGCATTTCCACCAGACATACCCCCGGCGGGCTTGCAATGATTCTCTGCTTGAATTCCTTAGCAAGTGTCAATGTCGTAGACGATGCACGATCATCTGTCATAACCGTTAATCTACTCACTGTAAAAATCCCCCTTTACCCTTTTTTACATTTCAGACATAACCCCTTTTGCTGAAACGTTTTCATACTTATATATGGTTTTATTATACAAGTGAGGAAAAACATTGGCAACAATTGATATTTTTTTCACGTTTTTTCCTATAAAAAATAACCATCCGCCTTTTTTCAAAGTGGATGGTTATCCTACACGAATGTACTTACATACAATCACAATATTTTAATGTTTAATTTGCTCCCCAGTTTCGGAAGAACGCATGGTTTCCTATCATGCTATATCCGGTAATACCATAATAATCCGCCCATTTTTTTGTCATGAAGAACAGCCAGTCGCCCGAGCGGTATCCATTGAGCACCTGCTTAGCAGCATTGGTACAACTCTCGTTCGGACCACGCTCCAGAATCAATGCCAGATGGCCGTCTCGCACCGGCTGGAACTGGTTTGTCTGATAAATAACGCCCGATAATGTATTTGGGAAAAGCGAACTCTTCACACGGTTCATAATAACCGTACCAACCGCCAGCTGTCCGGCATACGATTCGCCACCGGCCTCTGCCTGAATAATGGCTGCCATCAATTTCAGATCTGCATCCGAATAGGAAATGGAACCGCCTGTATTTTCTGACGGAATCTGCGGTGTCTGTCCGGTATTGTCAGCGCCACCATTTTCTGTGGAACCGTTGTTTTCTCCCCCGGTTTCCCCCGGATTTTCTCCCTCCGGCTGTTGTGGTTGCTGTTGTGGTTGCTGCGCGAGAATCTGCTGTGCAAGCGCTGCCTGTGCTGCTGCAGCCTGTCCCTCTAAAGCCGCCTCATTATCGCGAAACTCCTGAATCTTTGCTTCGTATTCTTCCACAGACATCTGTGCTGCCGAGACTTCTCCCTTTTTCGCACTGTAGGCGCTTCCCGCATCGTTGACAAGACCGTCTAATTCGTCCTGCTTTGCAGAAAGTGTATCATTATAAGCAGACAACTCTGTCTTTTTTTCGCTTAACGACGCCGACTTTTCCTGAATGGATGTCTGAAGCTCAGCATAAGTATTCATCATCTTGCGATCGTAAGATGTAATCGCAGATACATACTCTGCCTTCTGCAAAAATTCTACCATTGAACCGCTCTCTAACAGAGAAACGAAAAGTGACTGCGTTCCATTCTCATACATATACTGAATACGCGTCTTCATGCCTTCGTACTGCTCTGCCTCGGCTTCTTTTGCTTCTTCAAGCTCCTTTTCCAGCTGGCTGATGCTTGCAGTCGTTGACGCGATAGCATCCTCCGTATCAGAAATCTCTTTGTTGACGCTCTGCAAACGCTTATTATAAGAATTGTAGGTCGCTCCCAGATCATCTGCCTGATCCTGCAGATCATCTACGACCTTTTGCGCATCCTTTTTCTCGCTCTCCACGGCATCTTTTTTCTTTTTGTTTTCTAATTGTTCCTGTCGGATTTCTTCTAATGACTTGGCATATACATTTTGCAAACCGCCAGCACTCCATGCCACACAAAAAGCAAGTAGAAGAACCAGACCTTTTTTCCAATTTTTCTTCATAGGCTCTTATATTTCTCTAGTTAAAATATGTTTCAACTTCTATATCAATGTTTCTAATCAATATATTAACATGCAGCCCTGGCGTTTTGTCAAGTATTTGCACGATTTCTAGCGGCAAGAGGTCGAAATGGCTTCCACAGCAACTGCTCCACCTCGTACAATCTCCACTTTTCCTTTGAATTGCTTTTTCAAGAGCGCGATCAGATCATCATTGCGGTGATCGGTCAAGGTACATTCTAACAGCACGCTGTCCTCGCCAATATCTGCCACTTTTACGCTGCCATTATTCACATTAAATACCTGTGCGATACGAAAGGCTTCCTCTTTTCCCTCATGATCCAGTCCTTTGATTTTTGCATACATAATTTCTTTCATATGAAGTGGTACATGGGTAAGATCCATCACCTTGATGACTTCTACCATACAATTGAGCTGCTTTTTTATCTGTTCAAATGTTATATCATCGCTTGTCACACAAATTGTCATACGCGAAATATCTTCGTGTTCCGTCGTACCTACGGTCAAACTCTGTAGATTATAGCACTTTGCGGAAAACAAACCGGATACCTTTGCTAAAACACCGACCTGGTTTTCTACATAAAGTGCAATCCATCGATTCTTCATTCCCATATCTTTTGCCTCCTACTTTAATATCATCTCGCTCATAGGATTACCGCTCTTTACCATAGGTAAAACCAGCTCGTCCGTTGCAATCATAAACTCAATTACGGTAGGTGCATCCTTATATTCTTTTGCCTTGGCAAGCGCTTCTCTTGCCTCCTCTTCCGAATGTACACGGATACCATGCGCACCATAACTTTCTGCCCATTTCACAAAATCCGGTACATAAGGAGGACACGCAGCATTTGGTCCTTTACATCCATCCGGGCAGCCAACCTGTCTGCGCAGACAAGTGATTTCATAGCGTTTGCCGTAGAACATCTGCTGCATCTGGCGCACCATTCCCAAATAGTAATTATTCAGAATACAGACGGTAAGAGGCACCTTCTCACAGATGGCGGTTGCCATTTCCTGCATATTCATCTGCATGCCACCATCACCGGTAATACACACAACATCCTGATCTGGATCACCGATTTTGGCACCAATTGCTGCCGGGAAACCAAAGCCCATCGTTCCAAGACCACCGGATGTAATCATCTGCTTTCCACGCGGCATCGTAATATACTGTGTTGCCCACATCTGATGTTGACCGACATCCGTCACCACAATTCCCTGTGGGAATGTCTCATTGATGGTTTCCATAATCATCTGTGGCGAAAGTCCATGGTCTCTGCGCATTTCCAATGGATTTTCTTCCTGCCAGGCAGAAATCTTTGTCAGCCATTTATCTGTATTCTTAGGTTCTGCCCATTCCACCAGATGTTCCAGTGCAATCTTTGCATCCGAAACCACCGGAACATCCACAACTACATTTCTAGAAATGGATGAGGCATCAATATCGAGATGAACAATCTTTGCTTTCGGCGCAAATTCGTTCAAATCCCCTGTGATTCTATCGTTGAATCTTGTACCAACTGAAAAGAGCACATCACATTCACTGACTGCCATATTTGCAGCATATCTGCCATGCATACCACTGTTTCCGACGTAAAGCGGATGGTCTGTAGGGATTGCCCCTTTTCCCATCACTGTCGTAACCACCGGAACACGCATCTTTTCTGCAAAGGTTGTCAAAAGTTCCTGCGCACCGGAAATATTCACGCCACCGCCGGCAAGAAGTAATGGCTGTTTCGCAGATTTCAGCATCTTATAGGCTTTTTTTAACTGTCCGATATGTACCGTTTCATTTGGCTTATATCCACGTATCTCTACATGTTCTGGATAATTGGCAGGACCGCTTTGCGTCTGGATATCTTTTGGTATATCAATCAGAACCGGCCCCGGCTTTCCAGTGTTTGCAATATGAAATGCCATCTTGATGATTTTTCCCAAATCCTTACGGTCGCGCACCGTCACACCATATTTTACAATACTTCGGGTCATGCCTACGATATCTACTTCCTGAAAAGCATCATTACCAATCAGACTCTGTGGCACCTGCCCGGTAAAAATCACAAGCGGAATACTGTCATAATGCGCATCCGCAATGCCTGTAATCGTGTTCGTCGCCCCCGGTCCACTCGTTACCAGGCATACGCCCACACGCCCTGTCGCTTTTGCATATCCTTCTGCCTCATGAATCAATGCCTGCTCGTGACGTGGCAAAACCACATGAATGGAGTCCTGTTTGTACAATTCGTCCACTATATCGGTTACCATTCCGCCCGGATAAGCGAAAATCGTATCCACGCCCTCTTCCTGCAATGCCTTTACAAATAATTTTCTTCCTGTGATGTCCATATACATTTAACCTCTCTTATATGTCTGATAAGTATAGATTACATCAAAATACGTCTGTTCTTCGCTCTCCTCCACCAGATTCCACGCCGCATCAGCTTCCAGATTAGGCAAATGCGCATCTGCCTCATAAGCATAATCAATCTTTGTAATGTATGCGGTATCACACAAATCCAGCAATTGTGCATAAATACTGTCACCGCCAATGACATAAATATCTTCTGTCTGGTACTTTTTTAATTCCTCCTGCAATTCCTCTAAGGAATGTACCACGACAGCACCCTTTACCACATAATCTGCATTTCGCGTCAAAACAATGTTCACACGGTCTTTTAAAGGAGCCTGGTTTGGGAAACTTTCTAATGTCTTTCTTCCCATAACGACTACATTTCCCGTTGTCTTACGACGAAATTGCTTCATATCATCCGGAATACGAATGAGAAGTTCATTGTTCTTGCCAATCGCCCAATTTTTATCTGCTGATGCAATTAAATTCATAGATCCTTGTCTCCTTTTTCTTGTTTTTACTATACTGCAATCGGAATATTCTTAATCTGTGGTCCTGTCACATAATCATCCAGACGGATATCATCCTCGGTAAATTGATAGAAATCTTTGATTTCAGGATTCAGCCAGAACTTTGGCGCCGGATGCTGTTCTCTTGTAATCAATTCCTGGACAAGTGGAATATGTCTGTCATAAATGTGTGCATCTGCAATCACATGCACCAGTTCTCCGACCTCCATATCACAAACCTGCGCTAACATGTGCATGAGAACTGCATATTGACATACATTCCAGTTATTTGCTGCCAAGACATCCTGTGAGCGCTGGTTTAAAATCGCATTCAAAACTAATTTATCGCTTCCCGGTCTTGTGGTCACATTAAACGTCATCGAATAGGCACAAGGATATAAATGCATCTCTGCCAGATCCTGGTGTACATAAATATTTGTCATAATACGTCTTGAAAACGGATTGTTTTTCAAGTCATAAATCACACGATCCACCTGATCCATCATACCTTCTTTGTACTGATGTTTTACTCCCATCTGATAGCCATATGCCTTACCGATGGAGCCGGTTTCGTCTGCCCATTCATCCCAGACGGTACTTTTTAAATCATGAATGTTATTCGACTTTTTCTGCCAAATCCAAAGCATCTCATTCGTACAACTTTTGATGGCTGTTCTGCGAAGCGTGATCGCCGGAAATTCTTTTGATAAATCATAGCGATTTACCACGCCAAATTTCTTGATGGTATAGGCGCTCGTTCCGTCTTCCCACTTTGGACGTACCTTTTCTCCTTCCGTACTAACACCATTGTTTATAATATCGTTACACATATCTACAAAAATCTGATCTGCCAGACTCATCTCTCTTCTCCTCCTCATCCATTTCGTTAAAAGGTCTGCCATAGCCTTTATGTATAGTAATGCCATAGTATTATTTATTGTAGCGAATTTATTGCTTCAACGCAATAAGGTGAGAATAACTTTTACATTGCCTTTTTGCCAAAAAAGGATTATATTTAAATAAGAATTTGATCGAAGGAGTACCATTAGAATGAGCCAGGAAAAAGTTGACTTACGAAAAGAACAAAAGCACAACCGCAAAAAGATTCTAAAGAAGCAAAAGATGGAACATATTCTTCTTAGCGTCGGCGGTGTTGTTGTCGTTGCTGCGATTGTTATCTGGGCAGGATTTTCTGCACACACCAAATACAATGAAAAAAAAGCTGAGACACCTACCTACTACAGTATAGACACTTCAGATTTAACAGAATATCTTGCTTCCTTACAGGAGTAGACATAAGAAAGCCTCTGCTATACGCACCATGCGTGCTATAGCAGAGGCTTTTTTTCGTATTGACAGAAATCTTTTTGTGTGTTATATGTGTACTAGAACACATAGTACACTTTATTTGTTAGATGTACCTCATTGATAGCAGGAGGAACTATGCTTATGATTCAATTAAATTACCGGGATTCCAAACCCATCTATGAACAGATCAAAGATGGTTTAAAGCGTCTCATCATTACCGGTGCCATTGCCCCCGATGAGAAAATGCCTTCCGTCCGCGAACTTGCAAGTCAATTAGCCATCAATCCCAACACCATTGCAAAAGCAATACGCGAGTTGGAACAGGAAGGCTATATTTACACCATTACCGGTCGTGGCAGTTTTGCAGCAGACCGCAAAGACATTTCAGCTGGGAGGAATGATCAATTGCTAAAAAAATTTGACGAAATCGTAAAAGAACTTCTTTTCTTAAATGAAAATAAGGACGATCTGAAACAACGCATCGAGGCACTGGCGAAAGGAGGCGACGACCATGATTCAAATCAATAATGTAACCAAATCATTTTCGGGCACAAACGTTCTTGACCATTTACAAATGCATGTCCCAAAGGGTTCCATCTATGGTCTGGTTGGTCCAAATGGTGCCGGAAAATCAACCATTATCCGCCACATCGTAGGAGACTATCGCCCAGACAGCGGTGAAATTCTTATCGATGGACAGAACATCCATGAAAATGCAACTGTCAAAGAGCGCATTGCTTATATTCCGGATGAAATTTTTTACTTTCCGCAAGCCAACACCCTTGAAATGATGCGTTATTACAAAGGCTTATACCCTTCCTTTGACGAACAATATTTCTACAAGATATGTAAATGTTTTCCTATGCTGCATTTAAAAAAGCCGATTCGTTCTTTTTCCAAAGGAACCATCAAACAAGTTGCTTTTGTACTGGCATTATCCATACATCCGGATTTGCTTGTACTCGATGAGCCTGTTGACGGTCTTGATCCTGTTATGCGCCGTCAGATCTGGTCTCTCATCATGAGCGAAGTTGCAGATCACGGAACCACCGTTCTTGTTTCTTCCCACAATTTGCGTGAGTTGGAAGATGTATGTGATCACATCGGTATCTTAAATCGCGGGCATCTTCTTTTGGAACATTCTTTGGATGATTTGCAGAGCAGCATCACCAAAGTCCAGGTTGCATTTGAACATGATTTACCACCGATTCCCGATGGTCTTGCGCTTTTGCACTCTGTGACAAATGGCCGCGTTTCAACACTGATCTTAAAAGGAGCGCCACAGGAAGTGGCGACAAAAATGGAAGCATTACATCCTCTGCTTTTAGATGTACTTCCTCTTAGTCTCGAAGAAATCTTCATTTATGAAATGGGAGGTGAACACTATGAAGTCAAAAACATCCTTTTTTAACAAAACAATCTATAAAAAGAACTTAAGCCGCTTCTTTTTCTTTCCTGTTTTGTATTTTCTGGCACTCTTTGTCGGCACATCCTGTAATGCCATTTTAGATCACCTTGAGCTGCTAAAATACAAAGATGTATATGCACAGACGCTCCAAGATAATAGTGACTTACACGATGCCATCATGAACAGCAACATTTCTCTTGTGGTAGCCATCTATATGATTCTTACAACATTAGCAGTCTTTTCCTATTTGTACCAGAGAAGAAGTTGTAACATGATGCATGCATTTCCTGTCAACCGCAAGATTTTGTTTGGCACAGGTGTCCTTTCCATTCTCACAATGGCGCTTGTTCCACAATTTTTGATTGCCATCATAAATACCATCATCTGCGTAGTTTTTGATGCCGGTTCTATCGCATGGGTATCCTGGTACTGGTTTTTATGCATGATGGGATACGACCTTCTATTTTTAGGCATTGGACTTTTTACCGCAATGATCAGCGGTCAGATCGTAACCAACTTTGTGTTTTACTGGATTTTTAATTTTATGTTTTTGGCAGCGGAATTTATCATTCGTCTGTTGTTGTCGTTTATGTGTTTCGGTATGCACACTTCCAATGTCTATGAGAACACGCATTTGTTCCTGACACCTGTTGTCTACACACAATATCATACGGATCTTTTTATAAAGGAAACCTCTCGCTGCATTTATCACATAGACCCGCAAGCACTTATCCTTCTTCTGGTTTATGCAGTCGTTGGTCTGGTACTTGGATTTGTTGCCTATACGCTCTACCGGCGCAAACCATTGGAATCCTGTGGAGATTTTATTGCTGTTTCTTTTATGAAGCCGATCTTTACATTTTGTATGACATTTTTTACTTCCATCTTACTCATGGTGGGCGTGGGATATGCACTCACCAATTTACTGGGTAAAAACAACAACTTACTGCTTGTCATCAGTGTACTATTTTGTCTGGTCATCAGCTTTATTCTGTATCTGCTTTTTTATATGCTGATTGACCATAGCATACACGTATGCAACCAGAAACATATAAAAACCTGGGGGATTTGCGCAGGTGTTCTCCTTGGATTTTTCTTTTTGATATCTGTAGATTTGTTTGGCATTGAAAAATATACGCCAGATTCTTCTGATATCCTACAAGCGGATGTTTCCTGTGGCGAAGCACTCTATTCTCTGCGCAACCCTGATGAAATTGAGCAGATGTTAGATATCCACCAAAAGATTATTGACGACAAAGCTGAACTAGAAGACTACGCACGCCTGTCCGACGAACCATATGTCGGCATGCAAATCACATACGTTCTAAAAGATGGCACCTGTGTAAACCGTTCCTACAATTTGCCGGATTGCACAGATAAATCAAATGCATACGATAAAATCTGTAATCAGCTGGACGCTTTCTTTAATGCGCCTGACATGATCTGTTATCATGGTATCTCTGAAAATTACGATGATTTGACTTTACAGGAGGCAACCATTTATTTATCCAACGATACAGAACAAAATGAGGAAAAAGAATCGCTCTACACCAGTGAGCAGCTAGATACATTGTATCATGCTTTCCTTTTGGATATTCAGTCAGGAAATTATAAAATTCTAACGTTACATGCCAATGATGCATGTTATACCGAGACACTGACGTTGAATTTCCAATCACCTGAGATGATATTAACCGATAGAACGCGCAGCAGCTGTTATTATAATGGCAGATATGGCGCCAATATTTTTTCTCGTTCGTCCATGGCAACTATGCTAAGTCAGTACGAAGATGCCGCCACCAAAGAAGCGGAATTATTACAAGCCTATGGGGATCTTTCCTGGTATACCTATGTTTGCCTCACACCATCTTGTACCAACACACTAAAAGCTATGCAGGACATTGGTATGATACAAAGCACGGACGATCTCACCCTATCGACAGCAGGCGATGTTCGTATGTACACCGATAATTAAGTTTTCTATATAAAAAATCCACCATTTATCATTTTTGGTAAATGGTGGATTTTCTTTTCTAATAACGATTATGTACTTTTTCAGCAAAACATAGTAGATTTGAAACCGATATTTCCGTTCCATCATCTAAGATTGCTTTTCCATGCATCCGTCCAAATACCTGGTGCTGGTCAGATACAATCACTTTATAATCTAAGCAGGCACTACGGTCAAGAATTGGCTCAAAATCCATTTCAAAGCGTCCATCACTTGATGTAAATTTCCATGGTTTACAATAATCATCTTCGGGAATAATAAAGGTAACATCATCGATTTTGTGTGCTACGCCATCATAAAAAATCATATTTTCACTGGCAGCTTTTGTATTTCCAAAGCCATAGCCAATGTTAAAACCAAAAGCGTGACCATCCACATCGCAGTTTCCCGAACCCCAATACCATGTATTATCATAGGTCCATACACCACGTCCCCAATCTAGCGTACCAAAATTTCTATCCGGGAAGAACTCATAACGTTTTCCATTATATTCCGCAAATCCTTCCGCACGCATACAATTGATTTTCTGATTGTAATAGAATCTTCCCTTTTTGTCCCACGGCGTTGCAATTACCATGGTATCCATGTCTGGCTGATGCAAACGAATATCACAGCAAAATGGCTTTCCCTTATAAAAATCGTCAAATGAGCATACAATATGACGAACCCTGCCGTCCCCTTCCTCTTCTAGAAGATAGCGCATCTTCAAATTGTTCTTCTCATACACAATATTCCCCTTAGAGGAATCTGTCGGCATGTTGAGCTTCCCCATCGGAAACGCATCCAGCACCGTCTCAGTATGTTCCCACGGTTCTTCTGTAAAATCTAGCAATGATACAGACTGCAAGCCTACATAGCCATCATCGGACAAAGTAAATGCTACCGCATAATCATCTCCTACTACCAGATAATAATCCCATTCCTTAATCAAAAATCCAGGCGCCTTAATCTGGTCTCTGGAATACTGCTGCAGCTGTTTTCTTGCCCAGCCCGGTTCTGCAATATTTCCCTTTTCGTTCAAGAGCTTTTGTGGTTTCGTTACCTCATGATTTCTTGCTGACATAGGCAGTCCCTCCTACTCTACTTTAAAACATACGCATACATATTTCCTGTTCATCACTTTCTTCTTACTTTTTACCAGGCGCCGCCGCCACCACCGCCGGAACCGCCTCCTGAGAAACCGCCTCCTGAGAAGCCGCCGCCAGAACTACCACCGCCACTTGTTTCTGGTGCAGTTGCGCACGCATTTGCAGAACGAACCATAGAATAGAAAACAGCATCTCCAAACGGGTCTCTTCCAGAATACCAATCTGGTTCTGGCATATGCATGGTTTCAAAATTTTTAATCCATTGATCACTCAGCCCCAGGACATACGCATATGGCATGATGTCATAATAATAACTTGGATTTTCTTCTACCAACATCTTTAAGCGATCCAATTCTGCCTTTTTGATAAACTCCTTAAAGCCCAATATCTGTCCATAAACCTGATTTCCAGCCTTTGTCCGTTTCGAACCAAAAAACATAAATAACGCCAAAATGGTATCTGCAATACCACATACGACAAATGCGATCCATGTTTTTGGCGCAAATGCGTTAAAAATCACTGCTGCAATTACAAAAATGATAACACATACAACCGGCGTGATTTTATGATCCAGGTTAGAAAGTCCTTCTTTTACCACCGGACTTAACAATCCCCCTAGCACAAAACACAACGCAGCAAATGCAATCGTCATTGGCATGGACCTTGCCAGAATGCCATACACACCTGCAACCACGCATGCTCCTATAAAATATAAAAATTTTGGCATAGCTGTTGAGAAAAAGAATTTTTTCTCTTTCATCTTTTTATTTTCTTTTGTTACGCATTTAGCGACATCTTCATAAAATGATCCCTTTGTCAGAGATTTCGTAGAAGCCGTATTTCCACGTTTAAAAAGCCCCTTCATATACAATGCTTCAATGTTATTGTCTCCGTCATAGTCTTTTATTTTTGTCATGGAGAACTGATCTTTTCCCTTGGTCTGTTCAATACGAAGATATCCTTTATTTGCCAGATAGATGAGAAGTGCTGCCATATCCGTATTACTCACCGCCTCTTTTTCCACAAAGGCTACATCCAAAGGATTGTATCCTTCTGGCGGTTCAAAAGAAATAACCGGTATGACTTTATCTTCTTTTCCGGTAAACCAGAATAAAATCGCACACAAAAGCACAACAAGCGCTACCAGAACATATGGCATGTAATTGATCTTATAAATAAAATATCCTTCCGGAAGTGTGCAGCGCACTGTAATCCCTTCATACGCATTTAAAATTCCTGCATACGAACCGGTAATCGTCTGATCTGTCACTGTGCTCTGTAACATATCTGTATCATAGCCGGAAGCCGCATAATTACCCACACTATATCCCAAAGAAGTAGCATCAAAAGTCTTCGGCATATGAATTTCCCAGGAAATATTTGCAATCGGACATTCCCACTCAGTACCTACAATATTAAAATAAAGTTCATCAGCATTTCGCAAAGGATCCTTCCCCATTGCATAATCATAAGACAACGTGTATGTCTTTTCACCATGAACATACGTATCTGCACTTCCTACTTGAATCGTATAATTCTTGCTGTCTCGTTCTGTACTCGCAATGGGATCCGAACATTTCACATTAGAAACTTTTGCATAGATTTTGCTGTCAGAACCATCTTCCCGATTTCTTGTATGCCACAAAGGAATGACTCTTGTCATACCATGATGATCTTGAACAAAATTGTATGTCAACGTCTCTGTAATATGAAAGGTATTGTCCTCCTCCACCTCGATATCCACATGGTAGGTATCAATATAATAGTCATCATCCAGAAGTGTCTCTGTTGCGCCATCTTCTGCCCAAACTGTCTGCATCGGAAGAAAAGATACTGCCAGAAGAAGAAAGAACGTCATTATCCCTATAAATAGAGGTCTCTTTTTTCTCATAAAGTTCCCTTTCCCTTAAAATTCAACCTTTACATTTTCTCTTTCTGCTGCATCTGCAACTTCATACATAGGTTTCTTTTTAAATCCAAACAAGCCTGCAAAAATATTGTTTGGGAACACCATCAATGTATTATTAAAATCTTTTACACAGCCATTATAATACTTTCTTGCATTTGCAATATCTTTTTCGACAGCTTCCAACTGCTCCTGCAATGCGATGAAGTTTGTATTCGCCTTCAAGTCTGGATATGCCTCTGCAAGTGCAAACAATTTAGAAATTCCTTTTGAAAGATCTGCATTTGCTTTCATAACATCTTCATCTGCGCTTGCCTTTGCTGCCGTATTTCGCAATTCTACCACCGCTTCTAATGTCTCGGCTTCGTGCTTTGCATATCCTTTGACCGTATTTACCAGATTCGGAATCAAATCATATCTTTTCTTCAGATATACATCCATCGTTGAAAATGCTTCCTCGCAAGAGTTCGCCCCCTTGATCAGTCTGTTATAAACACTTACCGCAAACAATGCAATGATGACCACTACTGCTACTACGATTCCAATTACCATAATAAACTCCTTTCAAATGCTTTGTTTCTAACAACCTCACTATCTTTTAATATATTCTTCTTTGTATGCCCTTCTCCTTATAATATCTTTCTTTGTCGACATACATCAACCTCTCAGATTCCTGTAAAAGCATATCTAATTCCTTCGTTGCTTTTTCTTCCCATATGACACCTACTGCCATATTTACAGATGCATCCTTCATCAATTCCTGTAGCAACGTAATGCGTTCTTCCAGCGTCTTTTCAGCAATTTGCGGACATAACACTAATAGTTCGTCTCCCCCAATGCGGAATAAACCATAATCTGCGAATGCCTGCTCTAAACATTTGCCGGCTCTTAAAATCAACTGATCGCCTGCTTTATGCCCCTCATGATCATTGATGTATTTTAGGCCTGTAATATCACAATATACAACACCAATGCTTTGATCTTTTTCCATCTGTTCTGCAAACTTCCCTAATGCAAAACGATTACCCAGGTGTGTCAGCGCATCCTTATAGCTCAAATCTTCCAGTTTTCTCATCAAATTTCTTCGCTTGATACAAGACCCCAGAAAAGATGCCATAATTTGAAGCATATCCGATGTGTATTCCAAAGACATAGATGGCGGATTATCTACACCATAGAAAGCAATGATCTGACCTTCATCAAATATCGGTACAACCACAATCGAGTGGATGCCCTGTCTTTTTAAATTATCATATTGTAATGGATCATTGTCTTTTATATCTTCCAGATCTGGTACCTCAACATGCTTTCCTTCTCTAAAAATGCGATACCAATTCTCACAAACCTCTGGTGGCACGTTCTGTAAATTATCTATCTCCGGCTGAATGCCTTCTGCCGTCCATTCATATGTGTTATCGTCACATCCTCGCTCATTCTTCTCAAAGATATAGGTTCTTTCTCCATTGAGGGTTCTGCCAAGATGTTCCAGAATAATTGTAATGGTATCATCTGGAGTATCTGCAGAAAGTGCCATTTTTAACGCTTCATTGATCAGACTCTCCATATCTCTATACTTCTGAATCACCTTGCCTTGTGTACGTTCTTCACTGATATCGATTCCGATTTCAATACGATACTTTTTCTTCTTCTCCGAATCTACGACCAACGTATCCTTTAGCATCATATACTTATCAATAATCGGATTATAATAACGCCATTCCTCAAACTTACCTTCACAAAGCTTATCATTGGTGCACATGCCACATGGAACAGATGCATCCTGCAAAACCTCATAGCACTTTTTCTCTTTGATGCTATCGATTGAATCCAGCCCATACGCATCTAATGCTTTCTGGTTCATATACACAATCTCGTTCGTCTCTATGTCTGTTGCGTATACATATTCATTTAAGTTTAAAAAGAACTGCCATATATTCTTTATTTCTCGCATCGTACTCTCTCCCTTGCTCTCTCCCTGAATGGGGCTCCCCTCACACTAGCTTTCTCCATTCCCCTGTTATTTGTAAAATCAGATAATTCTATTATAACAAATTATGCAGCAATGAAACCCTTTTTTACTAATTTTTATATAAAAAAAGAACTCTCTGACCACTAAGTCAAAGAGTTCTGATTAAAAAAAGTAATGAGACACGGGGGATTCGAACCCCCGACAACCTGATTAAAAGTCAGGTGCTCTACCAACTGAGCTAGTATCCCATATTTGTAAAAGATAGCTGGGCTAGCAGGATTCGAACCTGCGAATGCTGGAATCAAAATCCAGTGCCTTACCGCTTGGCGATAGCCCAACAACTTCATTATGTTGCCCTATCGCAACAAGGGTGGATAAAGGGATTCGAACCCTTGGCCTCCAGAGCCACAATCTGGCGCGCTAACCAACTGCGCTATATCCACCATAGGAATCTGTCGAAACAGATTCGACGAGCCTGAAGGGATTCGAACCCCCGACCCACGGCTTAGAAGGCCGTTGCTCTATCCAGCTGAGCTACAGACTCATATTCATTTTGCGATTCTGACCGTTTTATCCGGCACTGTAACCATTCCCGCATCTGACCTCTCAGCCAACTGCTTGTCTGTCTCATCGACAGCAAAGATAGTATATAACATTTGAAAAAGAATGTCAACAGGAAATTTCATATTTTTTAAAATAATTTCAAAAATTCATTTCTTTTGACTTTCCCCCTATTTTTCCACCTCTTCCTGCTCGTATGACAGGAAGTCCGCCAGAAATCCCTTTTCCCGCAGCGCTGCCTCGATCTCGTCGAGAATCTCCTCCTGATCGGCAGCCACGTGATGGAAATGATAGCCCGATGTCACGTTTAAAAGCGGCGTGGAACGCCCAGTCCGGATATTTTCCACAAATGCCTCAACATCGCGGCGGCTGCGGATATTTAACGGCGCCGATACCTTTCCATAGATGCGGTGGTTGACCATGACATCCAGCACCTCGCCGCCCAGATCAACAATCGTATTCAGCTCTTCGCGCGTCTGCTCGGTCGTATGGCACATTTTAAAGAGGCGTTCCGTCTGGTGCGGCACCTCCAGCACATAACCGCGGGCAGTCGCAAGGACAGGGTGTCCCTCGGTACGCAGAAGCGCGATATCCTGCACCACCACCTGACGGCTCACGCCGACTGCCCGCCCCAGCGCCCCGCCGGAAAGCGGTGTGGATGACTGTCCCAGCATTTCCAGTATTTTCTTTCTCCGCTGTACTCCTGTCATCGTTGTTTCCATCCTGTTTTCCCTGTCCTTTCTTAGTTTTTAAATTTTTATAATGCCCGCAGATGTTTGAGGCTCAAATCCAGAATTGGTGCCGAGTGCGTCAGCGCGCCGCTGGACACATAATCTACGCCTAATTTCGTGATCGTTGCGATATTTTCCTTCGTCATATTTCCGGAACACTCCGTCTCGGCGCGTCCGTCGATGATGCGGATCGCCTCCGCCATCTCGTCCGGGGTCATATTATCCAGCATGATAATATCAGCGCCCGCTTCCACTGCCTCGCGCACCATATCAAGATTTTCCGTCTCCACCTCGATCTTGCGGACAAATGGGGCATATTTCTTCGCCGCCTCAACCGCCGCCTTAACTCCGCCGGCTGCGTCGATATGGTTATCCTTGAGCATCACGCCGTCCGATAAGTTGTAACGGTGGTTGCTGCCGCCGCCAACCTTGACCGCATATTTTTCAAATATACGCATACACGGGGTCGTCTTGCGCGTATCTAAAAGCGTCGTCTTCGTTCCTTCTAAGAGCTTCGCCACCTGATTCGTATAAGTCGCAATGCCGCTCATCCGCTGTAAATAGTTAAGCGCCGTCCGCTCGCCGGAAAGAAGCACCCGGATGTCGCCGGTGATCACGCCTAAAAACTGCCCTTTTGTGACGGTATCCCCGTCTTTTACCTCAAATTTTGTCTCGGTCGCCTCGTCCAGAAGTTTAAACACGCGCTCAAACACCTGTAAACCGGCGATAATACCGTCTGCCTTGGCTAAGAGCTGTACCTCGCCCTTGCGGTATTCCGGCATGACCGCGTTCGTCGAAACGTCCTCACTGTTGATATCTTCCTTTAACGCCATGCGGATATACTCATCCGCAACAAGCTGCATCGTAATTGGATTCATACTCTTCGTCCTCCCGTCCGGCGATCTTGCCTGCCGCTCTCTCTGCAAATACAAGGCTTTCCAGCAGACTGTTGCTGGCAAGCCGGTTCTTTCCATGTACGCCGTTGCAGCTCGTCTCACCAACCGCATACAGGTGGTTCATCGTCGTCTCGGAGAAATGATCAACATAGATACCGCCCATAAAATAATGCTGCGCCGGTACGACCGGAGCCGGTTCCTTCGTGATATCGTAGCCCTCTTTTAAGCACTCCTCATAAATGTGCGGAAAATGGTTCCGGATCGTCTCCTCCGGAACTGCCTTAAACGACAGCCATACATGATCGCTGCCCTCTTTTTCCATCTCCTTCTCGATCGCCTGCGTCACCACATCACGCGGCAGAAGCTCATCGACAAAGCGCTCGCCCTTTCCATTTAACAGAACTGCCCCCTCGCCGCGGGTCGATTCTGAAATCAGGAAGCTGCGTCCCGGCTTCTTGCTGTACAGGCTGGTCGGATGAATCTGGACATAATCGAGATGTTCCAGACGCACGCCGTGTTTCTTTGCTACATCCAGTCCATCGCCCGTCAGGCTCGGGAAGTTCGTCGAATGCTTGTAAAGCCCGCCGATGCCGCCGGTCGCCAGAACCGTGTCTTTCGCATGGAGCTTTAAAATATCGCCGGCTGCATTCTTTGCCAGAATGCCGGTGCAGATACCATTTTCAACCAAAATATCCGTCATAACGGTATATTCCCGGATTTCTACATTCGGAAGTTCTTTTACACGCGTCTGCAGGGTCGTCGTGATCTCTTTTCCCGTGATGTCCTCATGGAAACAGATACGCGGCTGCGAATGCGCGCCCTCCTTTGTATATTTTAAACTGCCATCTGGATTTTTGTCAAACCCTACGCCTAATTTCAGCAGATTATTTATCACATCCCGGCTGGAGCGGATCATGATATCCACACTCTCCTTGCGGTTCTCGTAGTGTCCCGCGCGCATCGTGTCCTCAAAATACGCATCATAATCCGTCTCATCCCGCAGCACGCAGATACCTCCCTGTGCCAGCATGGAATCACAGCTCTCTATATCTTCCTTGCAAATCATTAAGATCCGGTCTTCCGACGGCAGGTTTAAAGCGGTGTACAGACCGCCTACGCCACACCCGACGATGACCACATCATAATTTTCCTCCCGGACCATTTTGTTGCCTTCCTTTCTATACCATAAGTTTGCACTTATCTTTTTATCCCGCAGATAGTTCAGCCTTCAAATCGCAGAATACTATCTGCCACTCTATGCTCCTATCGCAAACAGAGTTCTCTTTCAATCCAAAACTTCATTTGTGCATCCGCACCAGTATAGCACATATTATTTCATGTGACAAGACATATGTAATGATATTTGGACGATTCTGCAAAAAACATATTACTATTCACGCATACGTGCCCAGTAACCAAAAAACTCCAGTTTCATTGACAGCCCACCATAAATCCATTAAAATACCTACTATAATAAGGTATTTTACCGAATTAAATTTAAGCATACGAAGAGAAGGTATTTTCATGAAAATCAATCACGTACACGCAGTCTATTTCAGCCCGACCGGCAACGCGAAAAAGGTTGTTACCACGCTGGCGCAGGCAATCGCTGACACACTCGGCGTCCCGATGGATTCCTATGATTTCACGCTGCCGGAAAGCCGCGAAAAAGTTCATACATACGGGGCAGACGATCTGCTCGTCATCGGCACCCCGGTCTACGCGGGACGCATCCCGAACAAGATGCTCCCATTTGTACAGACCCATTTTGAGGGAAATGGCGCGCTCGCCATTCCGGTGGCTGTCTTCGGAAACCGTAACTTCGACAATGGGCTCATCGAGCTTCGCAATGAATTAGAGGCGCACGGTTTCCACACCATTGCGGGTGCCGGTATCCCGACCGAGCACGTATTCAGCGACAAGCTGGCAACCGGACGTCCAGATGCGGATGATCTCGCACAGATCCACGCGTTCGGCATCAAGGCGTCTGAAAAGGTCGCTTCCCTGACCGAAATCCCGGCTCCAATTGCCGTGCGCGGCGATGATCCGGTCGGACCATATTACACCCCGCTCGGCACCGACGGAAAACCGGCTGTCTTCCTGAAAGCCAAACCAGTCACCGATCCGGAAAAATGTACTGGCTGCGGCATCTGTGCAACAGTCTGTCCGATGGGATCCATCCCGGCAGATGCACCGGACACCTGCACCGGTATCTGCATTAAATGTCAGGCGTGCATCAAGATCTGCCCGGCTGGCGCCAAATACTTCGACAACGAGGCTTTTCTGTCCCACGTTGCGATGCTGGAACAGAACTATACGCGCAGAAGTGAGGCGGAGTATTTTATCTAAAGATAGCCGCATTCTTTCTCTGGGGAGATTCGTGGGAGATTCGAGATAGAATAAGACAGCAGCAAAACAGACTATTTCTTTCCGTTTTTGTCTGTTTTACTGCTGCCTTTTTTACTTACTTTTCTGGTGACGCCCTATCAACCTGATTTTATGACCGCGCAATCTTTATTTTTCTATGCCAGATTCTATTCTTCTGTCTTTTTTCTACCTGTCATTAATACATAGGCTGCTGCCATCATTCCAACTGTCAGCACAGCCATCGGCACATTCATCCTGTCTTCTCCAGTCTTCGGAAGTCCCTCTTCCGGTACAACCGGCTGAGGTTCTGATTCAACCGGTGCAACCGGTTCGGTCGGTTCTGCTGCCGGACCAGATGTGGTTGTGGTCGAAGACTTTTTGCTTCCAGAACTACTTCCTCCGCCGTGACCACCATGGCTTCCACCGCCATTATGATCCGGGGTCGGATCTGGTGTTGGAGTTGGATTATCTCCTCCGCTCATGGCATTGACAAATTTTACAACTGCTGTTTCTCCACCAGCGATTGTTCCCACATCTCCTGTTTTCGTCACGGTATAGCCTTCATTTCCGCTCTCCTCCACCGTGTAAGCGATCCCCTCTGGAATACCGGCTGCCGACTTGCTCTCGCCGTGCTTTAATGTAAATGTTGCTACATTATCGACAAATTCCATATCGCCATAAATTCCGTTCAATGCAGTGCCGCCCTGCAAGGTTACTTTAAACGTGAACACTTTTTCCTTGTCTCCGCTTCCGGTGACCTCTTTGGAAACCGTCAGGCTGCCGTACCGGATTGGTGCATTGGTCAGTGTAATGTGATAGGTTTTGTTTTCCTTGTCATATTCTGTACTGGAACTTCCCTTCCATCCTTCCAGCGTTTCTTCTTCCACAATATAGTGACAATCTTCCACTTCTCCATTCGAAACGCATTTTGACGGAAGATCCTCAAACGACGCCGACCAGTTATTTTCCGCATTCAGTTCTACGCGGCTGTCGAGCTTCACTTTTTCACCGCTCGTATCACCTACGCGGTAGAGATCCACGTACACGTGGTCTGGGTGAGTTTCTTCGGTCCATTTTTTAGTTACTTCTACCGCCACATCGGCATATTCCATACCAATCACGATTGGACTGTTCGTTGCAATACCGCCGCCGCGCTTGGAAACATTGTCACTGATAACAAGCTGTGCCTCCGATGACGCCAATTTCTGGTGTTCCTCACTCAACTCTCCATGTAAACCAAATGACTTATTTGTATTGGTATAAATAGCCGGAGCCGCTTCTGGATTTCCAGCCTGATAGCGATTTTCCGCCTCATCGGAATACCATCTGAGCACACCACCGCCCAGAGAACGGCCGGAAACAGAAATGTGGGTAGTTGCGCTCGGCGGGTTGCTCTGAATCGAGAACTTATCCGGTGTATCGGTTCCTTCATAGCGGATCTCATCTCCTGATGCTTCATAAGAATAGGAAATACCGCCTGTCTTTCCAGTTGCCTTATTTCCATAAAAAGCGCCGCCCAAAGTAGAATAAACCTCTGTCTCCGAGGTCGGGCACGCCCAGATTCCTGCACCACGCGATGCCCGATTTCCTGTTATCAGTACATTCGTAAGATGAAGCGTTGGATTCTCGTGATTCGTGTAATCAATTCCGCCGCCAAAGCCAGACGAGCTATTTTCACTGATCAAACCACTGATTAAATTCACCTGGCTGTTCTTATCCATATTCAGCTTCACACCGCCGCCACGCTGACCCGCTTCATTCTTAGCAATGGTATTTCCTTCCAATGTCAGAACACAATCAGCCTCTCCAAGTACCCACAGCCCGGCACCATTTCCCATGCTGGTACTTTCTGTAATGGTATTGTTCTTCAATGTAACTGTTTTCGATATACGGCTGTAAATCGCACCGCCATCGCCGCCTCTGGCTGCCATCTCTGTAATCCGATGGTTATAAGCATGTGAATTTCGAATCCGGTTGCCTGTCAATTCTGCCGTCTGCACCGCATCCAGATGGATTGCTCCACCATAATCCTTAGATGTATTATAGAAGAAATAATTTTCATTCAGTGTCACCGTTCCGCGATCTGCAAAAAGCGCACCGCCGCCAAACCAATACTGTCCGATCGTTCCTGTCATATCAATCGCACTGTTATAAAACAAATTACACTTCTCCATTTTGACTGTTGCCTGAGAAGTATAGACAGCACCTCCGCTCTGGGCGAAATTTCCCTGTCCACTATATTCTTTATAATTATTATCTTCCCTTGTAAAATAACCGAAATTACATTTCTCTGCTTCCAGCGTACCTCCATTCATCAAAACAGCGCCGCCGTTTCCAGATAACGCCTGAAAACCTGCCAGAATCGTATTCCTCAGAATGACTGTTCCGCCGTTTGCCTCGATCGCACGGTTATCGGCATCTTTGCCACTTCCACCAAGCAGGCCATTCAAAATCGTAAAAGTTACCGATTCTGAAACCGTAAACGCACTGATTGTCTGCGCTGCTTTTGCCTCCGGAACTATTTTTACTTTTACTACTTTTCCATTCAAATCAAGTGTAAGAGCTTTATCAACTGAAACAGCATTTGACAGTCCACAGTTTTTCAGCACCTTCACCGTATCCCCATCGCCTGCTGCCGCAAACGCGTCTTCCAGCGTATCATATGCATTGCCATTTACCTCTGCCACGCCGGCAACTGCCTCATTTAAAGCCAGCAGAATCGAAAATTCATTGACGCCAAAGGTCAATTTTGCTGTTTTTTCACTATCCTCTGTGCTATCCTGGATTTCAACCTCCGAAAGTTCCGTAATGACATCCTCATGGATATGCAGGATTTTTGTCTCTTCCAGATTTTCTGCTGTCTCACTTTCAACTGCATTCTTTTTAAACTGAATGCTGACCTTTACTTCTTCGGATGGCTCGACTTCCTCGCCTGCCTCGTTTACAAATTTCACATCAAAAGCTGTAAAGGAATCCGCGCGGTATCCTTCTTCCTGGATCTGAGTGCTCAGTGTCTGATGTTCTTCGCTTCCGTCCTTGATCTCTTCTGCTTTCAGCTTTACTTTTTCTTCAAACGCCCCCGCCGGTACCGTCAGAGTAAGTACAGCAGAATCTGTATTGACCGTGTAGACCGCATCATCCACACTGCCGGAAAGTCCCAGCTCTGCAGCGGTCGTCACGAATGCGGCAGCTGCCGTATTTTTAAGAAGAACACTCTCATATGTCTCGCCCTCTAGCCGCTCTGCTCCGTCTTCTATCTCGACTTCCGTCTCCGCATCCGGCTGACCGGCTGTATTCGTTTCTTTCTCTGATGTCTCATCTTCCGTCTGTATCTCGCTCGCCGTCGCCGGTGCCGCTGTCAGGAACATCTTAAAATGATCCGATCGCGATACCTGCGCCACGTCCCCTACTTCGCTGCCTGCAGAATCATTCTTTTCCTTTTCTGAGCCCGAATCTGCATCCGGCTGACTATCCTTTTCTTCTAGGGTATCTGTTTTTTCCGCATCACCCGCATCCGAGCCTGCTTCCTGGCTCTTTTCCGGCTCTGAACCTTTTTCCGGCTCACTTGCCGGGTTCTCTGACTTGTCCACATTTTCCGGAGTTTCCACCGGATTCTCTTTTTCTGGTTCCTGCGTATCTATTTCTTTTACATTTTCTTTCTTTTCAGGTTCTCCAGCCGTTTCATTTGATTCTTCGTCCGCACCATTCGAATTCGAAACACCTGTTTTTTCCACAGCTTCCGTTTCTTCATCCTGAACCTGCTTCTTTAACTCTTTCGATGGGAGAATCGAAACTTTTCCGCTTAGTTTTCCATCTACCTCGATCTGTCCATATTCTTTCTCAGAGGAACGATTTAACAGCAGAAATAAAATTTCTTCCTCTCCCGTGATCGTATAATGATCCAGATCCTCTTTTTCATCCAGTCTCGCATAGACCTTTAAATTCACCTTTCCATCCGGCGCTTTCACATCCGGATGCAATTCAAAGAGAGAACCATCTTCCTGAAACAGCGTCTCATACGCTTCGGATTCTTCTCCCTCAAAGGTTAGGGCATCTTCCTTGACCGGCTTTCCTTTCACCGCTTTTAAAAGTGCCTCACTCAGCTCTTCCTGATCCAGGACAAAATTCGGATTTTCTTCTTCCGCCTCATCCTTTTCCAACAGCGGAGCCGTTGCTGCCAGCGCCGTCGTACTTCCAATACTGGTACTGATCATACTGGTACACAAACAGACAGACAAAAGACGCTTCATCTGGTTCATTCCCTTATGAAACAAATGATGCCTCTGTTTCCGGCTCCTTCCCTTTGTCTCTAACTCCTTCATATTCTTACCTCCTGTTATAGATCTATTTTCCATTCTATTCTGCCGCCTCATACGCATATAGAATTGTCCGGGCATTGTTAAATTCATAACTGCATGTCACAAATGAATACAAACGCACGATCGTCCCCTCGATCGGCGCGGACGCGCTCGCGCCCGCTGTCATCTGCTGAATATACGAAGCAAATTCTTCCCCCGATGCAAACTCCGTTTTCCGGCGGATCGCATCCGGCGATGTGCAGACAGCCGCCAGGGCTTTTAAATGAATCTCCCGCTCCAGCGTATAAAGAATGATTTCTGAATGCTGATCGAAATAGCCCTGATCCTTGTATCTGGAAATGTCCTTAAACATACTTCCATTCTTCATGTGATGGCCGTACAGCACATTATGCAGGGACAAAAAATCTGCCCGATCGGCATAGTCCAGAAAAATCGTGCCCGCCGTGCTCTTCTGTCCGTTCAGGTCACGGTGCAGGTAATAATCATTGTCCTTCCCCTGAACCACTGGATAATTGATCTGAGTTCCCGGAATCTGAATCCAGGCAACGACGTCCGGATTCTGGGAATCCAGCACTGCGAAATCAATTGCTGACACATATTCTGTCTCCTTTATTGCATTCGTCTCATCTATCTCATTTTCCACTTCTGGCACTTTTTTCTCCGGCATTGTTTCTCCTGTCGTCCCTGCTTCCGACATTCCCACAACCTGAGCGGTCAGCTCTTCATGCGCCTTCTCCTGACGCATTTCATCCCATTTATGCATTGCCACCCCCGCTGTACCGAACGCCAGACAGATGACAGCTATCACAGCCGCTGCTTTCCGTGTCCACTTTTGCATCGATCCCTCCATCTTTGCCCGTGAAACGTTCTGCGCCTTTATTTATTAAACAAATTATATATTTTTATAAATGATGTATAAATTTGCATACAAAACGAAACAGATAACAGCATAGTTTTAGGACAGCGCCATTATTTCTGGCGCCGCCCTACAAACCTGCTCTTATAACCGGGCAATTTTTATTTTTCTATGTCTTGTCTTACTCTTCCGTCTTTTTTCTGCCCGTCATTAATACATAAGCTGCTGCCATCATTCCAATTGCCAGCAGAGCCATCGGCACATCCATCTGATCCGTATCTCCGGTCTTCGGAAGTCCTTCTGCCGGTACAACCGGCTGAGGTTCTGGTACAACCGGTGTAACCGGTTCCGTCGGCTGTGCTGCCGGTCCCGACGCGGTTGTGGTCGAAGACTTTTTACTGCCAGAACTACTTCCACCGCCGTGACCGCCGTGGCTTCCGCCTCCGTTATTGTCTGGATTCGGGGTCGGAGTAGGATCAGGTCCCGGTTCCGGGGTTCCATGTTCTACCACATATGATACGGTCGGCTTCGCAAATTCCTCTGACCGATACTCATTTCCACGGCTGTCTACCGGATACAGAACCGCCTCCTGATTGGTATAAAGCCCTTCATAGTGCTGGCTGCCGTCCCGGTCATATTTTCCATACGTTCCATCCGCCGTCTTTGGGTTTATCAGTTTTACGGTATAGGTAAGCTGCACCGGTGCAAAGTTTGAAACTGGTTCTTCTATATACCAGGTAAACATCTCTGTCTCTGCCTTATTTCCTGCGTCATATACCACTTTAAAACGGTAATTCTGCGGTCCCGGTTCTCCGTCTCCAAAATACCAGGTGTTGCCCTCCTGATACATAGAAAGCGCTTTTCCCCCTACTGTCAGCTGGTCTAAGTGATCGAAATCAAAGTTATAATCCTCTTTCACATAGCCCATATAATCTTTCACAACAGAACCTTTATCAACGGCATACAAAATATCATTTTTTATACTGTCAAATGAAACCTGCTTTCCATTCGCGAGGTACCGCATGAAATTCATTCCCCACTCATAGTTACTTGCCGTTCCGGGCGGCGTAATCGGCATCGCATAGCAGTGATATCCTTCCGAAGCTGCCTGTGCGTACGCCTCGTACGAAAGATATAATGCCTTATCGATCGAATTCACATATTTTCCTGCTTCCTCCACCGGTGTAATAAGCGATACATCCGGTTCCGTTCCATATGGATAGTCGTGTGTATCCTTCTGCTCTGAAAGTCTGGCTTCTATGCCGGTCAGCCATGCATTCCAGTCCGTCGGTGCCTGATTATTTCCATACTTGGATTTCCAGTTATCCGGTCCTGCAAAATGTTTCGGAGAATCTGCCATAAATCCCCAGGCAACCGCCGTCGGATTCTCATTAAACATATAGGTAATACCATCACTGACAACTACCAGTGTCTTGCGTTCATCTGCCACTCCTGTATCCTGGTCTAACATCGATTTACCCGCTAAAATACCTGCGTGAAGATTGGTTCCACTCTTAATCTCCCGACAAATGGCTGCTTCAATCGCCTCATATTGGGTCTCCAAATCCATAAATCCATCCGTATGGGCTTCCTTGTTAAAGAGCACTACTCCCACTTTGACCTTTGCTCCCTTTTCCTGCACTTCTTTCTTGAGGTTCTGAAGCATTTCCAACGCCTTCTCTTTCAGTCCCATGCTGGTTGATTTATCTAAGACAAGCACCACATCACTTACCAGCTGCTCCTCCGCTGACGGCAAAGACAAAGCCACTTGAGACTTAAAATTTTCATCCAGCTGTTCCGCTGTCTTCGATTTAGAAGTTCCTCCCTCTGGAATCGTCGGAAGTTCTCCTCCCGGAATCGTATATGATACAGTCGGTTTCGAAAATACTTCCGTTTTTCCTTTTTCCTGATCGCTTCCAACCGGATGCAGCACTGCTTTCTGGTTCGTATAAAGTCCATCATACTCTTCACTTCCGTCTTCATCGTACCGTCCATACGATTCTCCTGGATTGTTCTTCGGATTTACCAGTTTTACCGTATAGGTCAGCTGCACCGGTTCATTATTTTTTACCGCCTCATTCATCGTCCAGACGAAATGTTCTCCGCCTTCTTTATCCGACGGATCGTATTCCACCTTAAAACGATACTGAGCTGCATTCACGTCTTCATTTCCAAAATAAACGGTATTTCCATCTTTCCATTTAGAAAGCTCCCTGCCGCCAACAGTCAGACGGTCGATGCTCTTTAAGTCAAAATTGTAATCATCCTTGACCCAACCCATATAATCTTCCACAGTCGAGTCCCGATCGACGGCATAAAGGATATCATTTTTGATATCTTCAAAACTTACCGTTTTTCCGTCTGCCAGATATTTCACAAAGCTCGGTCCCCATGGATAGCTTTCACCAGCAGATGAACCAATCGGCATCGCATAGCAGTGATACTGTTCCTTCGCCGCTTCCAGATATGCCTCATAGGAAAGATAGAGTGCTTTATCAACGCTATTGGCACGTTCTTTTCCTTCACCAGGTGGGGTACATGGCGTTAAATCCACTCCTTGCTCATATGAATGGTCAAATTCATCGCCCTGTTTATCCATCTGCGCTTTGATTGTACCCAGGCGCTCGTTCCACTCATCCTTCGATAATGCTTCATTATTCCCATATTTAAGACCCCAGTGATCCGGTCCCGCCCAGGAATGTTCTGAACCATCATTCTCAAATCCCCAGGCAACCGCCGTCGGTTTTTCCCCGAAAATATAGGTAATGCCATCGCTTAAAAGCACCAGACTCTTTCTTCCTGCTGCCACCTGCGTATCCTCATCCAGCATTTTCTTGCCTGCAAGGATTCCAGCCGAAAGATTCGTTCCGCTGCTAATATTCTCACGGATCGCTGCCGCAATCGCATCATACTGGGTTTCCAAATCCATAAAGTCAGACTTGTGCGCTTCTTTATTGAAAATAACGACTCCAACCTTTACTTTTGCGCCATTTTCCTTTGCCTGCGCCTGCAGCTCCTTAAGCATCTCTAACGCCTCATTTTCCAGCTGCACGCTGGTAGATTTATCCAGCACAAACACAATGTCATTTTCCAGTTTTTCCTCCGCTGACGGAAGGGAAAGTGTTACCTGGGATTCAAAATTTTCGTCCAGATTGGTAGCTTTTTTAGACTTCGAAATCTGCCAGTGTGGAATTTCTTCCACTTCCACTGCCGACAAAACAGCTACGTCTGTCAGACCAAGCTCCATCGCGGAAGTTACAAATGCGGCTGCGGATGCATTCTTAATGCCTACCGTTTCATATGAATCCCCCAGAATGCGTTCGAAATTGTCTTCTTCTGCTTCGTCGCCTACAATCGCCTTATTTTTTTCGTTTTCATCGTTCTCGTCCTCTTCTTCTTTTGCATCAGACGGAGATGCCATTGCAGCTGAAGTCAAAAACATCGAAAAATGAGCCGAACGTGATACCTGAACTGAATCTTCGTCCTGGGCGCTGTCATTTTCTGAATCCGATGTATCTGCATCGGATGTATTTGCATCGGATGTATCTGTTTCGAACGCATCCATGTCTGCTTTTTCATTCTCGTTCTCAGAATCCGGTTCCGATAAATCTTTCTTGCCATCCGCTGCTTCCGATTCTTCTTTTATATCCAAGGTATTTTCTGAATCTCCTGTATTCGGTTCCTGAGCTTTCTGCTCTGCTTTGTCCTGTTTTTCTGGATCCGAGGTTTCTTCTTTTATTTGATTGTTACCTGTATCTGAAGCATTTTCCTGCTCTTTTACATCGTCCTCCAGAGCCGTATCCTCTTCTGTGATATCTTCACTTCCTGCCGGAACTGCACTTTCCGGTTCTTTTACCTCATTTTCTATCTCGGTCGGAACCGCTTCCTCTGTCTCCAGCTCAACCTGCTTTTTTACTTCACCAAATGGCGCAACCGTCATCCATGCGCTGGCTCTTCCATCCACCAGAATCCGTCCGGTGCGCTCTTTTGAAGAAGAATTGGTCATCAGGAAAATAATTTCTTCATTTCCGCTGATCGTATACTGATCCATGTCCTCTTCATCCTCTAAGCGGGCATACATTTTCAAAGTAAGCCGGTCGTTTTTCTTATCGAAATCTGGATGCAGTTCATATAGATTTCCTTCTTCAAACAGTCCCTCGTAGGTTTCTGCCTCATCGCCGGAAAACGTAAACGCATCCTCTTTTACTGTCTTCCCTTTTTTAGCAGCATCCCGGATTGCCTGCCTGAGGACTTCTTTTTCCAATGAAAATTCCTGTCTTTCATCCCCTCCTTCGGATGTGGCAGCTGCAAATGCGGCTGTATTTGCCACGCTTGTGCTCAACATACTGCTGCACAAAAGCACTGACATGAAACGCCTTGACTGACGCCCAAACCAGCCTTGACTGTAACTTTTCCCCTTTTTCTTCGTTTTTTTCATTCTTTTTGCCTCCCGTCTTATCATCAACACAGGTCCCCTTATGCGGATTTAAATACCTCCATTCTGTACCGCTTTCACGCCATGTTCCCGCAAAAATGGCTCGTACAATTCCTCTTCTGCTTTTTTCCGCGCTGCCACCGCATCCTCAAGGTTTACAAAGGTTCCAAGGTTGTACACTTTTCCCTGAAAGCCGATCGCTGCCCTCCACCGGGAATTTTCCCGCTGGTAAACACCTCGGTAGCCGCTTGTATTGTTTGCCGTATTTTTCTGGTTGGCAATCCGTTCCAGGCAGGTTCCTCCTACAAAATGAATCGCTTTTTTCATGTTTTTCTTCCGTGTCTCCGCCTGCAGGCAGCCACAGCTCTTGGTTTTTCCCGCGCACAGGCTTTCTTTGGATACCTCAATCAGGCGTCCGCAGCTACAGACACATTTCCAGTATTCGTCTGTCCGGTTGGAATTATCCGCCTCTTCAAGCACTTTCAAACGCCCGAACTGACGCCCTGTCAGATCGATCCGCCGACTGGACGGAAGCTCCTTCCGATAGCACCCGCAGCTTTTCGTATGCCCTGTTTTCAGATGGGACTCCTCCACGGTTTTTTCTTTCCCGCAGTCACACCGGCACAGCCAGTAATGGCGGCGGCTTTTTTCTGCCTGTTTTATCTCCCGGCAGACGGTCAGGCGTCCATACCGGCGCCCCGTCAGATCTTCTCTCACATACTCCACCTCCCCGGTTGACATAATGGGAATTATGTCATGAAATGAAAAAAATCTGCATACATATCTAAATATATGATTTTATTATCAAGTTTATCACTTCTGAGAAAAAATTTCAACATACAAAGGTGTTAAAAACAATATCTGAAATAGCACAGTATTACTGGGCACATGCGTGAACAGTAACAGATATTGTATCCAAAAATTGGAAAATCTGACAAAAACCTTGCAAATCAAAGAAAAAATGAAATAGGCGGATATGACATAATTCCCATTATGTTTTTCGTCAATTTTCCCTATCAATCAACAAACCTAATTCCAGCTGTCTGCGGCACGCTTCCCGACTGCTGATGATCGTATAACGGCGTGTCGTTTCTACGCTGCTGTGACCCAGATAGTCTGCCAGACGGACCAGATCGTGATCGCGCTCGTAAAATATCTTGGCAAACAGATGGCGCAGATTGTGCGGATATACCTTGCTCGGAAGAACACCGGCTTCGGCGCAGACGGATTTCATGTCCGCCCACACATTCTGTCTGCGGACTGCCTGCCCGCTTCTTGTGACAAAGATACTGCCTCTCACAATCCGCTGCTTCCGGCAGTACTGCGTTAGATACAGCATCAGCGACTGCGGCAGCAGGATCACCCGCTGTTTTCCCTTACAGTCGATCACTACTTCCCCCTGTGCCAGCGATTCCGCTGTAATATATGAAAGCTCGCTGATTCGTATGCCCGTGCTCGCGATTGTCTGCAAAATCGCACAGAGACGTTCATCGCCGCGTCCCCGTGCCGCCTTAACTAACTTCTGGTAATCGCTGCGCGTCATTTCCCGTCTCTCATCGCAGAAAATCCGCTTCTGCACCCGGAACGTGCGGACACAGTATTCCTGTCTTCCGATAAAATGAAAGTAGCTGTTCAGAGATGCCAGCATCGAATTGGCGCTGGATGTTTTATAATGGGCTTGCAGATATTCCTTAAACGATATAATTGTGTTTTTATCCCATTCTTCACCCGCAAACATCAAAAACTTTCTCACATCCCGGCAGTATTTCTCGATCGTATGGCTGCTTTTTTCCTGTTCTCTCAAATAATCCCTAAATCGTTCCAATTCATTTTGTGTTTCCTGTTTCAATGCGTTTCCTCTCTTTCTCATGAAACTCTCTCGCGTATTTGTTTTTTTCGCAGCTGTTTTTTCTTTCACAACTGTGACCACTTTTCTATTTTCTGAAAAGTAATCTTATAGTATACGCACCGGAAACAGAAATCTCGCTAAAAAAACATTTTTGCTCTTTTAATCGGATTTTTGCAGAACCGGACATCGCTGCGCCCGAAATTTTTTCACATGGACTCTCTTTGATCTTCACAATAAAAACAGGACAGCCGCTCCCATATTGCTCGGAACAGCTGCCCTGTTTTTTCATATATTTTCTTTTATATTCTTTTTACTCGTCCGCCCGGATCGCCCAGCGCATCTTCGTTGAGCGGGCACGCGGGTTCTGTACGCACTCCTGCGCAGACGGGCGCACCACATCTTTGGAATATTCTTTATAGATACCGGCGCGATATCCCTCTTTGAGCGCCGCTTTCACCAGTTTATCCTCTCCGGAATGGAAGGTCAGGATCGCTGCCCGTCCGCCCGGTCGAAGCGCATTTGGAAGCTTCTCCATAAACTCATAGAGAACTTCAAATTCCTGGTTTACATCGATCCGGAGCGCCTGGAAAACACGCTGACAGGTCTTCTTGACTGTCTCCTTTTTCTCCTTTTCCGGAAGAAAATCCAATGTTTTTTCAATGATTTCACGGAGTTTCGTGGTCGTATCGATCCGGTTTCCACGGCGGATCTCATCCGTGATCGCTTTTGCCAGCTCCTCGCAGTACGGTTCGTCTGAATTTTCGTACAGCATGCCCGCCAGCTCCTCACGCTCGATCGTGTCAAGGCGCTCGGCGGCGCTGATGCCTTTTTCCTGATTCAGGCGCAGGTCCAGCGGTCCATCTACCTTGAACGAAAAGCCTCGCTTCGGATTGTCAATCTGCATCGAAGACACGCCCAGATCGGCTAAAATAAAATCAAAACCACCCGCTTCTCTGGCAATCTCATCGATTGTACAGAAGTTCTGGAGACGGATTGAAAGCATGTCTTCGCCATAGCCCGCTTCTTCCAGGCGTTTCCGCGTCTTGGCGGATTCCTCCGGATCAACATCGGTCGCATACATATGTCCCTGCCCTTTCAGGCAGGCCAGCATCGCCTTCGTATGTCCGCCGTATCCTAGCGTCGCATCAAATCCGACCTGCCCCGGCTGGATCTGCAAAAAGTCCAGAATCTCCTGCACCATAATGGAAATATGCATGCCCGCTGGTGTATTTCCCTTCTGAATCACGTGCTGGATCGTGTCCTGATACTTCTCCGGCTGCAGTTCTTTATATTTTTCTTCAAATTTTTTTGGATATTTTCCTTTATATCTGACACGCCGTTTGTGTGGTGTCTGATTTTCCTGATCCATAAAAGCCTCCCATATCTGCTTAGATTTTCCATTGATTTTCCCATCTGTCAAATCGAAAATCATATTGGTTCAAGCATATATGGAAGGCGTTCAAATGTCAATTCTTTCTTGATTTTTCCAGATAAAACGCAGCATCATAGGTATACAATAAAGGCGTTTTGGTTGAAATGTTTCTCCGGGCAGATGTTTGCAGATGAGCCATCAAATCTTTCTGTATATAAAATACTCATTCTCCCCAATGTCTGACGCTCCTGCCTGCCCGGATACTCCTTTTCAACGTGCATAGTATGACAAATTGTGTGGTGTTTTGCATCGGCGGAATACTTGACACGGCATCCCGCTTTCAATAAAATGATTATATACCGTACATTGATGTACGATACAATCCCTTTTTAGCTAATTTATATAATTTTTATTTATTTTCATGTAATTATACACAACTATGAGTGTAAAAAATTGCACCAGAATCCTACATGACAAATATACATGATTGCGCATCTTATGGATATCTAACAGGAGGTTTTATGACGCACGATAAAAAACGGCTGCTCTCGATCGGCGAGGCAGCCAAAGCGTTGGAAGTGACCCGGCGCATGATTTTAAATTATGAAGACAAGGGTCTTATTCTGCCGGATCAGAGAGACGGTATCAATGGAAACCGTTACTATACAGCAGACACCGTCTCGCGCATCCGGAGCATCCGCATTCTGCAGAATCTCGGTCTGTCGCTGGATGATATCTATGCCTATTATCACGGCACGACGGATCTGGAGCCGCTGATCACTCGTCTGGAAGATCTGCGTGACGAGATCAGCCGGAATATTGAGAAATTAAAAGAACATTCAAAAGGTCACAATGACTTTGAAATCCGACAGATAGAACTTCCCGCCCAGACCGTTTACTGCCAGGATCTGCATTCGACAGAACTTGAAGACAAGAAAGAGCAATTACGTGGCGTTTTCATCAAGGCGATCCGCCAATATGGTTCTGACACCACCCAGCATATGTTTTTCACCGAATACAACCTTTCGAATCCGGGCGATTTTACCTGCTGCATCGCCGTCCCGCCGGAAAGCCAGGGTGAACATCTCGTCACCCTGCCCCGCCAGAAAGCGCTTTGTATCTTTTATCACGGTGCCTATGAAGGTCTTCCGGTAATTGTGAAGCATCTTTGTGCGTATGCAAACAAATATCAGATTCCATTAAAGGGCACCGCCCGCCACCTCTATCTGGAGGGACCGCCCCAGCACAAAAATCCTGAGAATTTTCTGACGCAGGTAGCGGTTCTGGTGGCGGATGATACCCTTTAACCAAAACTTATTTCTCTAATTTTATTATTTTAATTCCTCTGGGCGCAGCACGCATTGACCCACTCTATATAGTTATCGGCCGCGGCAGCCCGCATGGACATAAACAAAGCCATGATCCGTATAATCCGTAAAACTCCGGTACTCCGTCAGAGCCTCCTGCGCCGCATATCCCGGCGTATTGACTGGAAATACGATCGGCTCCGAACGTGCCTATCTGTATCCAGAATCACTGCCTTACACTTCAATCGCCCCAAACCGGAACGAATACAGGTAGCGCTCCGCCACCCTTTTTCCTGTCATCTGTTCCAGTGCGCGGGTATAGTAGCGCACCTGTGCCTCATAGCGGCGGATCAGAATGTCTGAATTTTCCACATAATCTGTCTTATAATCCACCAGAACCAGCTTGCCATCCTCCTCAAAAAAGGCGTCGATGATACCCTGTATCAGAATCCGCTCATCCGAATCCCACTCGCCCATCTCGCGCGCCGGAATACCGATGACGAACTGTTTTTCCCGGTACAGTTTCCCGGCTGCTGCCGCTCTCTGCATGCGTTTTCCCAATGAACTGGCTGTCAGTTTTGCCAGATCTGAACCGCGCACCAACGCCGCCGCCTCGGCATCCATCCGCCCCTCAGCCGCCAGCTTCGCCGGAAATGCATTTAACTCCTGTCTCGACATTGCCCGCTCAAACGGCAAAAACTGCAACACACGGTGGTACGCCGTACCGCGCGTCGCGCCGCCTTTTTCTTCCTGCTCCTTCTCCATAAACACTGGCAGCGTCGGCAGAAATACCATCTCCTCCTCTTCTTCCTCCATGCTCTTTTTCTTGAGTTCAGAAACGGACATCTTGGTGTTGAGACTCAGATCGTCCAGGTATGGGTACTGGAAATGGTAGTTGTTGCTGATGATCGATTCTATTTGCCTGATATTTTCGAGCCGATTTTGCGTGTTTGGATGATTCTCGTCATTCGACAAATGGCTGTCCTCCCCCGCCAGCCACCGCAGCCACTCTCTCGATAACGTCTGGCGTATCTGCGTGCCGATCTCACGGTCGATCTGGTCGGAAAGCGTTTCCATCTGATATGAAATCCACGGATTTTTTTCTGGAATACTCATCAAAATCCAATCCAGATACGAGGAAGCCAGCGTCAGAATCGTATACGGAATCGCCCCGTGTTCGGCTGCCACTGCGCTCCACTTCGCAATCCGATCCTCCAATTTCCGGGAGGACGCCGTCAGAATCAGTTTTTCCTTCGCACGCGTCAGCGCCACGTAAAGAACACGCAGTTCCTCGCCCAGCGCTTCCAGTTCCATCCGGCGTTTCATCACATTTTTCTTGAGCGTCGGTCCCTTGATGCGCTTCTCGCTGTCCAGATAGTCGGTTCCGATTCCCAGATCCGCGTCTATCAGAAGTTTCCCCCGCGTATCCTGCTTGTTAAAATTTTTTCCCATTCCAGCCACAAACACGATCGGAAATTCCAGTCCCTTGCTCTTATGGATACTCATGATCCGCACCACCGTTCCCTCGGAATCTGCCACCGGCGCTTCACCAAAATCTGTATTGTATTTTTTCAGCTTCTCAATATACCGGATGAAATGGAACACACCCCGGTAGCTCGTCGCCTCATAGGCTGCCGCTTTCTCCACCAGCATATCCAGATTGCCGCGCCGTCCCGCCCCGCCCGGAAGCGCCGACACATAGCGGTAATAGCCCGTTTTGTCGTAAATCCGGTAGAGGAGTTCGTGCATCGGCAGGTAAACAGCTTCCTGGCGGAATGTATCCAGGAGAGTAAAGAGTTTTTGGAGTTTTCGGCGCAGGTTATTCTTTTGAATTAATTTATTTTTTTGAAAACGAAACACATCCGCGATCGACGACTCGTCACTTTCGTCATTCGACTTCACCGGTCCATCCTCGTTCATATACTCCACAACCGCCCGGTAAAGCCCTGCATCCCGCGACCGGTCAACGCCCGCCTTATGTTCCGCCACAATCCACGCCATCTCCTCATCAGAAACGCCGCCAAACGGCGATTTGAGCACCGACGCCAGGGGAATGTCCTGCATCGGATTGTCGATGACTGCCAAAAGATTCAGCACCGTCTCGACTTCCAGCGTATTAAAATATCCCGTCCGAGACTCTGCGACCGCCGGAATCCCCTGCGTCGCCAGCACCTCGATAAATTCTTCCGCCCATCCGCTGACGCTTCGAAGCAGAATCACAATATCCCCGTACTGCGCCCGACGGTAAGCGCCAAGCTCCTTATCCCAGATCGTGATCCCCCGTTCTTTATCCGTCATCTCACGGATCTTTCCGGCGATCATGCGCGCTTCCAGCTCTCTGGCGGTATAATCGGCTGCCTCATCATCTAACTCGGGGGATTCCGTCTCTTTCTGCGGCTGCACCGACAAATCCACCAGCAAAAGCTCCGTCTTTAACTCATCCAGGCCATCCCGCTCTTCAAAGGCTGCGCCCGGATGTAGTGCCGCATCTTCCGTATAGGATATATTTCCCAGCTTTTCCGTCATGATACGGTAAAAAATCGCATTGATCGATTCCAGTATGTGATCCCGGCTTCGAAAGTTCTGGTGAAGCTCGATCTTCTGGTGCGCGCTCTCCTCCGACGTGTATGTGCTGTATTTTTCCAGAAATAATTCCGGTCTCGCCAGGCGGAATTTATAGATACTCTGCTTGACATCGCCCACCATAAACACATTCGGGCGGTCAAAGCGTTCACCGCTGATGCACTGGATCAGCGTCTCCTGAACCAGGTTGCTGTCCTGGTACTCGTCCACCAGAATTTCGTCGTACTGCACGGCGAGCTCATCCGCGACTGTGCCTGGTACGCGCACTGTCCAGGCATTTTTCCCCTGCATCTGATCGGTTTCTTCTGTACTTGAAGTTTCCTCCGCCTCGGAACATTCTGATTCCGGTTCTGTCAGAATCTCCAGCGCAAAATGTTCCAGATCATGAAAATCCACCACATTTTTTTCTTTCTTCTTCGCCCTAAACCGCCGTCCAAATTCCTGCGCCAGCTCCAAAAGTTCCAAAATCCGCTCTTTTCCAGCTTCCATATCCGTAAGCATCTGCTCCGGGGAGGCAAACAGGTACTCTCCTTTTAACTTTTCAACTGCTTTTTTGACCCGGCTGCGGCAGTCGGAAACAAGCGCCTTTTTCTCCGGATCGACCTCTCCGTTTTTGCCGCGGATCGCCGCCAGACGCGAAAACGTAAATTGTTCCAATGCCTCCGAGATCGTTTCAAACGAACCGGCTGCCCCACAGACTGCCTCCGCATGGCGCAGATCTTCCTCGATCATCGGCAGGTACGGCATCGGTCCCCCCGTCTCCTGGCAGATCTCCCACGCCTCCCGAAGCTGTATTTTCCACTCCTGCGCCTGCAATACAATATCACGCAAAAGGAACTGCATCCACTCCGTCTGCTCCAGCTCTCCCTGTTCGGTCAGGAGCAGCTCCTCACGGCATTTTTCATACCACGCATCCGGCCACGGGTTACTCTGGGCGAAATTGTAGACCTGCGTCACATACTCGGCAATTCCACCGTCCGCCTTGCCCGTCGCATACGCGTCCACAAACTCCTCATACCGTTTCCCGCCGTCGCGGTAATAATCTTCCAGCAGCCCATCCATCACATCAGCGCGCATCAGAAGCATTTCGCCCTCATCGCCAACCCGGAATGCCGGATCGATGTCCAGCCGGTCAAAATGTTCCCGCATGATATGCAGGCAGAAGCTGTCGATCGTCGTGATCTGGGCAAACTGAACCAGAACTGCCTGCTGCTGGAGATGTTCATTTTCCGGCTCCGATTCCAGTTTTTTCTCAATCGCCGCCTGGATCCGCTCCCGCATCTCCGCCGCTGCCGCCCGGGTAAAAGTCATGACAAGCAGGCGGTCTATGTCCTTCGGGTTCTCCCCCTCCGTGATCATCTGGATGATCCGCTCAACCAGCACCGCGGTCTTGCCGCTTCCGGCCGCTGCCGACACCAGGAGGCTTTTCTCCCGCCCCTCAATTACCTGCTTCTGTTCCCTGGTCCAATTTACTGCCATTTCTCGCCCTTTCCTTTTTCATGACTGCTTCTTCTTTCATTCCCACAATCACAGCCAAACACAAATCTACCGTTCCGTTTCCTTATCCTTTTCTTCCATCTTCCCCCAGATCTCCTCCGGGCTCAGCTTATCAAAACGCCGGAACTGGTAGCCGTTCGTTTTCAAATCAAATCCGCACACACTGTGGTACGGGCAATAATCGCACGCCGTTTTCTGGCCGTTTTTGTACGGCGACGCCGCAATGTTTCCATCCAGAATCTCCCGCCCCATATGCTTCATTTTCCGGTTCACATACGCGCCCAGCACACGGAATTTTTCTTCCCCTGCCGCCTGCGAACGCCGCTCAACGATCGCCTCATTTTTAATCGAAACCGGCACAACATCCGAATCCACCGTCGCCTCCTCGCCCAGCCGGTTATCCAGATGTGCCAGTGCCTCCCGATCGCCGTTTACCAGCCCGTTCATCCGCAGTGCCTTCAAAATATCGGCATTCGTCTCCTCCTCCGACTCCACCGGCTTGCGCTCCACCATCGGATCCTCGATATGATAATAGAAAAGCCCCGCTGGAACCACCGTTTTATCCGGGTATTCCCGCCCGATCTTCTCCATCGCCGCATCCATGTAGACGACCAGCTGCAGCTGCAATCCATAATAAATATCCGTCAGGTCAAATTTCGTTTTTCCCGTCTTGTAATCAATGATCTTAAGGTACAGCCGGTCGCCATCCTCGCAGAGATCAATTCGGTCAATCCGCCCGCGCAGATGGATCGCCTCCTCGCTTGAAAGCGGAATCCGCATCGCTCTCAGGTGATCCATCGGTGAAAAACTGACCTCAAACCCGGCTGGCTCAAAATCACCTTTTTTTAGCTGTTCCGTCAGTGCCCAGATCGTCCGATCCGTGATCCGGTATACCTTCCGTTCCAGATACTGATTCCGGTACGAGCTTCCCAGAATCGCATTGCCGTATTCCTCCGTGACCGACGCCACACACTCCGCCACCATTTTCTGGCGGTCTTCCTCCGAAATGCCGGAAAACAGGCGATTTTCCTCTTTCATCCGCGTGAAATACATGTCGATCGCCGCATGGAACAGATTTCCGATATCCGACGGGGCAATCTCGTACATCTGCCGTTCCGACAATTCCAGCCCATACGAAAGAAAATGTGCATACGCACACGACGCATACAGCTCCATACGCGTCACACTGCCCCGCAGAATCGGGCTATAGAGCGCCCGCGCCGCCGCCTTCCCGATGCCCGTATCCTGATAGGTATAAAATGCAGCATCCGAGAGCGCTTGCATTTCATCCCGGTACGATTCTGCCTGAATAAAGTATCGGTACAGCGATATAAACTGGTCATTTTCCCCGCTTTTTTCATCCTGCAGTCCCCGAAGCATCCAGCTCATGCCAAGCTCCGGCGACCAGAGCGCTTCCTTCTCTTCCTCCGGCTGTTCCAGACGTTTCTCCGGAAATAATTTAAGCAGCTGCAGCATCAGACTCGAAGGACGCATCGCTTTTCCCTCGGCAGAGGACGCCGCACACGACAGATAGAGATAGTCCGACGGCTTTGTCAGCGCCAGATAGAGATAAAATCGCTGCAAAAAGCTTTCCTCCCGCGCGGTCGGCGCCAATTCTACCTGCATTTCCCGCAGCGCCCGGCGATCCGCCTCCGAAAGGATCCCGCCGCGTCCCGAAACAGACGGCACTATCCCGTCATTGACTCCAGCAAAAAACAACACTTTTATATTGGAAAGACGGGTTCGCGTGATATCGCCGACCACGATCCGGTCCACGACCGCGGGGATCAGTCCTACCTTGATCTCCGCAAAACCGGCGTCCAGAATCTCTGCATACTCCCGCTGTCCCATGACCTCCTCGCCGAGAAGCGCCACAATCCGGTCAAACAGGTCCATCACCAGCCCATACACCTGCCCGTACTCCTTGGCAAGACTCATATCGCCCACTTCTTCAAACTGCTGCGCCATCGCCGCCAGCTTCTGCTCCATCTCAAGTGCTTCGAGAAAATGGACCAGCGCCTCCGTCCGCTCGCGCACCGTTGCTTTGCGGTTGGAAAACACCTCCCGAAGCGGCAGAAATGGTGTGACAACCGCCTCGCGGAACTGATTTAACTCATCCAGATTGATAAGCTCAGCCCCCCGGTACACGCGCTCCCATGTGCTGTTCCACCGCTTAAACCCGCGGATTCCAAGCGCAATCACATAATTTTCCGCCTGATAGATCACTTCCGGTGAAAGCCCCGCAAGCGGCATCACCAGCCCTGTTTTCAGGAATCGAAACACCGATTCATAGGAAAAGCCCGATTGCAGCACCTCCAGCGCCGCCCGGATTAGTTCCACCATCGGGTTACTTAAAATATTTTTCTTATAATCAATAAAACACGGGATCTGATTCTTCTCAAACTGCCTCAGAATCTCCCGGGAATATGTCTCCAAGTCGCCGGTAATCACCGCGATCTCCCGGTAACGGATGCCCTCCGATGCCACCAGACGCCGGATTTCTCCGCATAAGAAAGAGATTTCCGCCTGCGGGGTTGCTGCTTCAATTAGACGCAGGCTTTCCCGGCCGTGTTCAGCCGCAGCCCCGCTTTCGTTCCCGCTCCCAGAATGATACACCTTTCCTCTATATCGGAACAATTCATTTTCAATAAATCCCAGTTCCGGGCTGTCCTTAAATCTCCACATTGGTTTTTCTTTCAACAAAATATCCTCATCCCGGCTGCATCCGGCAGCTGCAGCACGATCAATCAGACGGCAGACGGTATGACGGCTCATGTAAAAGAGCTTCTGCTGCACGCTCTCGCGGTACGGGTTGTCCTCCGGATCCATCGTGACCGTCACGATCACCTTCCGGCAGCACCGGAATAAGAGTTCCAGAAGCTCATACTGGATCGGCGTAAAGCCCGTATAGCCATCCAGCGTAACAACGCTGTCGCGGATGAGCTGTGACTGCGGCAGCACCCGGCAGAGAAGGCTTAAAATTTCTTCTTTTACGATCACTTTTTCCTCGGTATACGCCTGGAATGCCCGGTATAAAACCTGCATATCCAGAAGCTTCTGGCGCAGCAGCGGGCTTTTCGTCTCCCCGATCAGCGTCTCCAGCTTTTCCTCCGTGATGCCGTACTGGAAAAACTCAGACAGCATCGATTTGATCTCGCTGATAAAGCCCGCCTTGTCCAGATGCCCTCCAAACAGGTGCAGATTTCCCCGGACGCCCGACGAAACGCGCCGCAGAACCATCGATTTTCCCATATCATCCAGCACCGCCAGATTTTCAATCGCTAGTTCCTCAAACACCCGGTATGCCAGACGCTCAAAACTGACAATATCGATATTCATCACGCCATGGTTCGGATGCAGCATCACGATCTCTTTCTGCGTCTGCATCGTAAACTGTTCCGGCACCAGAGCAAAAAAACGTCCGTCCGGCTCTTCCATCGACTGACGGATCAGATTTTCATACAATGTCCGTGTCTTTCCCGAACCGGAACCACCGATTATAAATTGCAATGACATAGTTTTCCCTCTGTCTTTCTGTCTATGTTTTCTGTCAGATACCAAAGCACTTCCGCCCGGATGCATCCCGGATCCCCATTTCTTCCCGGTATTTCGCCACGGTCCGCCGCGACAGCGTGATCCCCGCTTCCGCCAGTTTTTCTGACAACACGCGGTCACTGAACGGCTTTCTCGGATTTTCCGTTTTGATCAGATGGCGGATTGCCTCCCGCGGATCTTTGCCTGTTTCCATACGATTCACCACTTCTGCCTGAACCGCCGTTTCTTCCTGATTCGCCGCCTCTTCCCGATCTGCCATTCTTCCCTTATCCGTCATCCCAAATCCCCCCGCAGCCATGTGTCTTGAAAAGAAATATGACAGCGGAAAGATCCCCCAGCGGCATTGCAGATATTTTTCACGCACTGTCCGGCTCAGCGTCGGCTCGCTGACCCCCAGCGATTTAGCCGCCTGTTTCTGCGTCCACGGAGCCAGTTTTCCACTTCCTTTTGCAAAAAACTCCCCCTGTACGCACAAAATCTCTTCTGCCAGCCGCGACAATGTCTGATTGCGCTGCCCAATGCACTGGCAGACCCATTCAGCCTGCCGGATTTTCCCCTCGATGTAGTCTTTCGCTTCCGTCTCGGTATCTTTCTGCTTCATCAATGACAGATAATACGGATTGATGGCAATCTGCGGCAGTGTCTCATCGGAAAGCTGCATTTCAAATCCGTGTTCCGTCTGTGAGATAATTATATCTGGTACAATATATTTATCATAGCTCTCATCCCCATATCCGCTTCCCGGTTTGGGATTCAGCTCCCGGATCCGCGCTGCTGCCAGAAGCACTTCCTCCAGCTTGCAGGAGCATGCACGGGCAAGCTGCTTCATCTGGTTTTTTCCCAGCAGATCCAGATGGTTGGAAATGATGCGTGCCGCCAGAATTTCGGTTCGCATCGTTCCATTCTGAACAATATCAATCACCGCGCCGCCGTCCTCTGCCAGGTAAGACAGCTGCATCAACAGACACTCCTTCAGCGACCGTGCCCCGATCCCACACGGTTCCAGCCTGCCAAAATTTTTCCAGATCCGTTCTCCTTCTGTCTCCTCAATTCCCAGCCCAGCGCAGAGTTCTCTAAAATTCACGCTGAGATATCCGCTTGCATCCAGATTTTTGATCATATAGCGGAATATTTTTTCTTCTCTTTTCGTCAGATGCAGCATACACGCCTGTTCCAGAAGTGATTCCAAAAGCCCCTCCTGGCTTCGTCCCGGCTCTAATCGCCCCGCCTCTTCTTCCTCATCCTGATAATAGGTCTGGTTCTGGCGGTCAAGGCTGGCAAGTTCTTCAAGTCTGCGGATTTTCTCGTTCAGCTCTCCATTTTCTTCCAGCCGTCCGTTCTCCGGCTCCCGCTCTTCCAGATCCACCACCGGATTTTCCAGCGCCATCTCTTCTATGTACTCTTTCAGTTCTATCTGCCCCATCTGAAGAATATTTGCGGATTGTATCATTTTCTGGGACAAGGTCTGTTTGAGCTTTAACTCCTGTTTCAGTTCCATCGTACCACCCCTGAAAAGATGTAAAACGCCCAGATGCCTCGCCGTTTCTGCCTGCGAAGTACCTGGGCGTCCTGTCTTTTGCCTGCCTAATTACTGATCCAGCTCATCCTCGCCGACCAGCTCATCATATTCCTGCTCGTCCAGAAGCTCGTCAAACGCATCTGCCACGATCTCATACTCATCGTCGTCCTCGATGTTTTCCAGGTTCGGCTGTCCGTTCTCATCCTCGCTGTAACGGTACAGATATACCTCTCCGTCCTCTGCCTCGATGTCATCCATCGGAAGAAGGGCAATATAATCCTTACCGCCTGCCGGGAAAATCGTCAGAACAACACACTCAATCTCTCTGCCGTCATCCAATGTCAGGGTCACGGTCATCTCCTCGCCGTTGTCGATCTCTTCCTGTGTCATATTCTTATTATCTGCCATATTTTACCTCTTTCTTTTCTATGCCTTTTCTACGTCCCACAAGATCCGTTGGCGGAATCCTGTCTTTACTCCACTGTATCAGAGTATTCTGTAAAAATCAAGACTTGACTTCCTCATTGTCCTCTTCATCTGCCGCCTCGTTACTGTTCACGCATACGTGCCCAGTAACGCCGCTTCATGCCGTGGCTTCGCATTTAAATACGGCAAATTCCTGCTGCCCCCACGTTTTCTTACGGCACTTTCGGTTCCAAAAGTGCCTACCCGTGTACAGTATCGCCGCTTCATTCCGATACGCCGCCATCTATTCCAGCCCCTCATCCGGCACCTGTACGCGCATTCCACGTGCAAATGCCCGGTTTAAGCGGATTGTGTGCCGTGCCAGCGGGTTAAACAGCATATAGATGCAGAATACCGCCTCGATAAATTCGATTGCCGCCGCCATCACCAGCATAAAAACCAGCGGAAATGGCAGCCACCAGCTCATCTGAAGCAGCGATACGCCGCCCCACACGATACTCGCCCCACGCCCGATCAGCATCAACACCGTAAGCACCGGGCTCTCCCGCAGCATAAGCATATACCAGCCATAAAAAATAAACGGTCCCAAAAGCGTCATGACCGCATTTGTTTTCTCCATTCCATAGACAAATGTCATAATCAGATAAAACAGGCAGTACAGAACCCGCACCCCCGTCAGAATCCGTACCATCCAGTGCAATGCCTCATTCTGCTCCCCGTAACCCGGAAGTGTTTTTTCCATCTGTTTTCCCCACATTGCCCATTCCCGCTGCACTGCAGCGTACTCCGGACGATGCTTTCTCTTTATAAATCTCATTCAGAGTCCCCTCTCTAATATTCAATTCCCCGCCGCGCCAGGATTTTCCGGTCAAACGGATGCTTGATTTTTTTCATCTCTGTCACGTAATCAGCCCGCAAAAGCAGCTCCTCCGGCGGTTTCCGCCCCGTCATCACAACCTCCAGCCCCGCTGGTCTGTGATCCAGAAAATCCACTATATCCACCAGCTCCAAAAGTCCCGAAGAAAGAGAAGCGCAGACCTCATCCAACACCAGCAGAACATCGCAGGTTTCACAGAAGTTATTCTCCTCCGGTGCTTTCGAACCGTTCTCTTCTGCTTCCCCACACCGCTTCACTGCCTCACGGCACGCTGTCTCAAACATACTTTTATAATAATCCGCTGCCTCCTGCTTCACCTCATCGGTCATTTTCCACGTGAATCCAAATGTTTTTTCACAGGGAATCAACGTCACCTCCGGGAGCCGCTTTAAAATCTCCACCTCCCCAGACTGATCCGTTTTTAAAAAGCGGGCAGCAACTACCTGTTTTCCCGTTCCTGCCGCCCGGACCGCCAAACCGATCGCCGCCGTCGTCTTTCCTTTTCCGTCGCCGCAGTACAGATGTACACATCCCATATATTTTTCCTTTTCTTCCTTTTTATCTCGCTTTTCAGCGCACCAATACTAACTATCTTATCATATCAAACTGCCAACCACAATATTTGCCCGATTGAAAATTTACATTGAAATATTTCCCCATATACGCAATCTGGCGGTCTGATCCCAAGGACCAGAACCGCCAGAAAACCAAACTCAATGATTCAATTTTACCAAACTTCTAACTTCAAACTTCTAATTTTCCTATTTGAATGCAGCAACCAGCTCTTCCGCATCCTTATAACCCTGTTTTTTCAGTTCCCCGATATACCACTCGGTTACTGGTTCTACAACCGCCTTGAAGGAATCGATATCCAGATCCTCATACGGGATGACCTCGACGCCATTCTTGGACTGCCATCTGGAGAGGATCTCGTCGTCGCCTGCGCGGTTGATCTCGCGCTCATACTGAACAGCAAGTTTGCCGCACTCATCGACTACTTCCTGCTGCTCCGGTGTCAGGCTGTCGTAAATATCCTGGTTGATGCAGAAGAACAGGCAGTCATAGTTTGCATTCCACATGGAAACGTATTTCTGTACTTCCTGTACGCTTGCCGCATCAATCGCCGGAAGCGGGTTCTCCTGACCGTCTACCGTACCCTGCTGCAATGCCGTGTAAGTCTCGGACCAGTTCATGTTGGTCGCATCTGCGCCCCACAGCTCGTAGCACTTCATCAGAAGGTTTGAACCAGCCACACGCACTTTCAGGTTCTTCATATCTTCTACGGAATGAACCGGGCGCACGCCGTTAGTGAGCTGACGGAAACCATTCTCCGCCATACCCATGCAGTGCAGACCATAGGAAGAAAGAATCTCATCCATCTTCTGGCCAGCCTCGCCGTCCAGCTTCGCGTCGGCGTCCTCCACGGAATCAAACAGATACGGCAGCGATACCACGTTGAAACGCGGGTCAAATGCCGAATAAATCAGGTTGCTGTGCATCGAAATCTGCACCGGATCGCCGTTCATCAGTGCCTGGATGCCCTCAGACTGGTTTCCACCGGTCAGCTGATCGGCTGCGTAAACATCTACTTTGACCTTGCCGCCCGTTGCCTGATCCATAAGCTCGCCAAACTTGCGGCCTGCCTGTGCCCAGGTACTGGTTTCTGTCGTGGAACACGTAAAGTTCCATGTCATTTCCGGCCAGTTCAGGTCACTATGATCTTCTACCTGATAAGCAGAAGAATTTTCAATGCCCGCCGTCTTAACTGCACTAGCCGCATTTTCAGTAAAGGTGTTTACCAGATCCTCTGCATCATCAAAGCCCTGGTTTTTCAGTTCTCCGATAAACCATTCCGTTACCGGCTCAGCTGCTTTCTTAAAGGATTCGATGTCGAGATCCTCATATTTCAGCACTTCAACACCGTTCTTAGTCTGCCAACGATCCAGAATCTCCTCATCGCCTGCACGGTTGATCTCACGCTCGTAAGCAACCGCCTTACGGCCTGCCTCATCAACAACCGCCTGCTGCTCCGGCGTCAGGCTGTCATACAGCTTCTGGTTGATGCAGAAGAACAGACAGTCATAGTTTGCGTTCCACAGGGAAACATATTTCTGTACTTCCTGTACACTCGCCGCATCAATCGCCGGAAGCGGGTTCTCCTGCCCGTCTACCGTGCCCTGCTGCAGCGCCGTATACGTCTCGGACCAGTTCATATTGGTCGCATCGGCGCCCCAGAGCTCATAGCACTTCATCAGAAGGTTCGAACCAGCTACACGCAGTTTCAGGTTCTTCATATCTTCCACGGAATGAACCGGATGTTCGCTGTTGGTCAGCTGACGGAAACCATTCTCCGCCATACCCATACAATGCAGGCCATAGCTTTCCAGGATCTCAACCAGCTTGTCGCCCGCCGGACCATCTAAGACTGTATCCGCTGTCTCAACCGAATCAAACAGATACGGCAGTGATACAACATTGAACCGCGGGTCAAATGCCGAATAAATCAGGTTGCTGTGCATCGAAATCTGCACCGGATCGCCGTTCATCAGTGCCTGGATGCCCTCAGACTGGTTTCCACCGGTCAGCTGATCGGCTGCGTAAACATCTACTTTGACCTTGCCGCCGGTCGCCTGCTCCATGAGCTCGCCAAACTTACGTCCCGCCTGTGCCCAGGTGCTTGTCTCGGTTGTGGAACACGTAAAGTTCCAGGTCATATCCGCCCAATCCAGATCGCTGTAATCGCCGATCGTGTTGAAATCGTCATTGTCTGTCTGAGTGGTTCCGCTGTCGCCTCCGACTGTCTCGTCATTTTCAATGGCTGCCGCACTTCCCAGTGCCGCCGGCAGACAGGTCGAAATCTGCGGAATATATGTAATTATCAGTAAAACAGCAATGGAAGCGGCTACCATCGGAACGACTGCCCTGGAAATTTCCTGCAGCGTTACGCGAATACCATCTCTTAATTTGATGCCGATCGCGACAAACAGGTTGACACCGACCGGAGGTGTTACCTGACCAATTGCCAGGTTGACCGTTGCCATGATACCAAATGCGATCACGTTGTAGCCCAGTGCCTTGCAGACCGGCAGCATGATCGGGATGAAAATGTACATCGCAGAGTTTGCATCAATAAAGCAGCCCGCGATCAGGAAAATAATGTTACAAATCAGCAAGAAAGTAAACTGGTTGCCTGCTACTCTTGCTAACAGTTCGGAAGCAGCCGTCGAAATACCGAAACGGGTGCAGACAAAGGAGAACAGCGACGCACACGCTACGATCAGCATGATGCCGCCGGTGGTCTTTGCCGAATCAATCAGAATTTCCCACAGGTCTTTAAATTTTACTTCCTTATAAATAACCATGCCGACAAACAGACCGTACACAACGGATACGGCTGCCGCCTCGGTCGGTGTAAAAAAGCCTCCGTAGATACCACCCAGAATGATGATCGGCATCAAAAATCCCCAGAATGCATCCTTAAATGCGTTCCAGCGCTCTTTTGCGGATGCCTTCTCTACATTGGACGGCATGACATGATTGCGGCGTACCTCCAGCATAACGACAACTACCAGAGCCAGACCCATCAGGATACCCGGGATGATGCCTGCCATAAACATATCTCCGATGGAAACACCTGTGATCGACGCGTATACGACAAACGCGATACTCGGCGGGATGACGATCGCGATGGAACTGGAAGTTGCCATCAATGCCGTCGAGAACGCTGCAGAGAAACCGCCCCGCTCTACCATCGCCGGAATCAGGACCGCACCCAGAGCCGCTACCGTCGCCGGACCGGAACCGGAGATCGCGCCGAAAAAGCAGGCTACGATGATACACACATTCGCAATGCCGCCTTTTCTGTGACCGACACAGGTGTCAACGAAACGGATCAGGCGCGTAGAAATCCCCGCCTTCGCCATGATATTTCCAGATAATACGAAAAACGGAATCGCCAGCAGCAGGAATTTACTGATGCCGGAGTAAATATTCGTCGCTACAATCGTTAAAGAAGTACCGGAATACAGGATCGCCGCCGCGGAAGAAAGTCCCAGACAGACGGCGATCGGCACATTCAGCACTAATAATACGAAAAAGGTAATAAAAAGAACTGCGCTAACCATTTATTTGTCCTCCTTTTTCGTACACACATCGAGACAGAACTCGATAAAATGAAGAATCATGCACACCGAACCGATCGGTACAAAGGACCAGAAGATCCACTCCGGCCAGTTCAATACAAAGGTACGTTTCTGGTTCGCAAGCTGCGCCAGTACCTTGTCCATGCCATAGTAAAATAAGATTCCCATAAAGAGAACCGAAAAGATTGTAATCAGAATCATGACCGGCTTCTTTGCCGATTTCGGCAGACGCTCTGTTACCAGATTTAAGCCTACCAGTCCGCCCTCACGCGCAGACAGCGCCGCGCCAAGCAACGTAATTAATACGAAAATGGCAACAACCAGCTCCTCTGTAAAGGACCAGGACTGGTGAATTACCTTACGGGAAAATACATTTCCCACCGTCAGTACAAGGATCAGGATCATCGTGACTACCAGCACGGTTTTCTCAACCATCGCCACAATATCCATCAGCTTTTTATATCCTTTCATACTGCGCTCTCCTCCTAAAATAAGTATCTTATTTTTCCACATTTTTGTCGGCTGTAAGCATTCATCTGAACGTTTTTGTGTCATAGGAAATTTCAAGGAATTTCCTATGACACAAAAAAACGTCCCCAGATAATAGGGACGAATGAAATGCCAGATTTCTGCCAAATGCTCTGTTTTTCTCGGAAAACACGCAAACATATGCAGCACCAAACAAACAAACGCTGCTCCCGCTTGTGCGGGATTCGTACAAAAACAGTGACCGCCGCGCCCTTGCTCTCAGTCAATCGAGGCATGAACGGTTCCATTTTCATATGGAACTATATCAAACTAAAATTAAATATTGCTGATATGAAATATATTCTACACTTTTTTAATAAATACGTCAACCATTTTTATAGACTACGGTCTATTTAATAAAAGCTGCGTAAAAATAGCATAAAAGAAATAAAATTCTTTTCCCTCAACCTATTGATGATTTGATTTTTCTATACTATAATAAACATCATACGCTTTAAAGTGCGAAAATCTTTTAGACAATACAGGAGGATGAAACTCATGGGATTTGAATATGTCAGCAAGCTGCCGACCCCGGACGAGATTCGTGCACAGTTTCCACTGGCACCGGAGCTGGCCGCAGAAAAAGCTCGAAAGGACGCTGCTATCCGTGACGTCTTTACAGGCGACAGCGACAAGTTTCTTGTCATCATTGGTCCGTGCTCTGCTGACCGGGAAGATGCGGTTATTGATTATGTAAACCGCCTTGCCAAGGTACAGGAGAAAGTGAAGGACAAACTGATTCTGGTTCCTAGAATCTACACCAACAAACCAAGAACAACCGGTGACGGCTATAAGGGACTTTTACACCAGCCAAATCCGGAAGGTAAGCCAAACTTATATCAGGGTCTGATCGCGATCCGCAAACTTCATATGCGTGTGATCGAAGAAACCGGCTTCTCGACTGCAGACGAGATGCTATACCCGGAAAATCTGACCTACCTTTCCGACGTTATGTCCTATGTTGCAGTCGGCGCACGTTCCGTTGAGAACCAGCAGCACCGCCTCGTTGCCAGCGGCATCGACGTACCGGTCGGCATGAAGAACCCGACCAGCGGCGCACTCTCCGTCATGCTGAACGCCGTACACGCAGCACAGCACGGTCATGAGTTCATCTACCGCAGCTGGGAAGTAAAAACACAGGGCAACCCGCTGACCCACACCATCCTGCGCGGTGCTGTCAACAAGCATGACCAGTGCCTGCCGAACTACCACTACGAAGACCTGAAGCTGCTCTTAGACCTCTACAACGAGCGTAATCTGAAGAATCCGGCCTGTATCATCGATGCAAACCACTCCAACTCCAACAAAAAATACATGGAGCAGATCCGCATCGTCAAGGAAGTGCTCCACAGCCGTCGTCACTCCGACGATATCCGTAACTTCGTCAAAGGCGTCATGATCGAGAGCTACATCGAACCAGGCAGCCAGAAAGTCGGCGAACACATCTACGGAAAATCCATCACCGACCCGTGTCTGGGATGGGAGGATTCCGAGCGTCTGCTGTATGAAATTGCTGAAGGATTATAAAATATAGAAATATGCAGAAAAGAGTCCGGTGGAAAAGCTCCGCCGGACTTTTTTTCGTTAGGAATTCGGATTTCAAAAAGGTTAAAGGATTAAATCTTTTGTATCATGCATTTATTATGGTTATAGTATATCATGCCTATCTCCAAAATGTTTGTATTCTCTTTAAATAAATTATGAAGAAATTCTTAAGATTCACCATTTCGATGCAATAAAAATCCGATTTTCTGCATTAATGAATATTAGGTTTATTGTTCAATTGATTCACATACATAAAAAGAACAGATTTCGCCATTAAAAAGCTGTACTCCTGCATACAGAGGCTCTCTATCATATGTATATGTCACACTCTTAATATAAAGAAGCGGAGTTCCCTTCTTAACTTTCATCAGTTTTGCTTCTTCAGCCGTGGCCCGGCATAATTCAATCCGCTTCTCTGAGGAAGCAACTCTTACCTTGGCTTCTTCCTGCAAGCACTCAAACAGAGAATTATCATTAAACTGCTTTTCCAAAAGAAAGGAATATTTTACCGGGAAATAGTTCTTCTCAATGGCTACCGGTTCCCCATCCGCTGTACGCAAACGCGAAATATAAACTACATAGGATCCAGGTTCCAGATTTAACTGTTTTTGAATCTTGTCATCTGCCAGAACCAGCTTATTTTCAAGCATCTGTCCCCCAGGCTTCATATTCATATGACGGCACATTTCTGAAAAGCTCTGGAGATTTTTTATATCCTTCGCGAATTTCTGGCGGCAGATGAAGGTTCCTTTTCCCTGCTTCTTTTCCGCAAGGCCCTGGCTCACCAGATCATCCACTGCACGCCGAACTGTGATCCGGCTCACATTGTACTGTTTTGCTAACTCCGCCTCTGCCGGAATTCGTTCTGTTGCATTATAAACCCCATTCTCAATATCTCGTTTCAAACTCTCCACAATCTGTGCATATAATGGAACTATGCTGTTTGGATTTGTATTTATCTCCATACCCTTCTCCTTTTCATTCTTTATAATAATTGAGCCCTACATCCATATAGTCAAAATGATACATAATGTTATATACACTATCATACTATTTGTATTGTTCCATTACAAGCTTTTTTCGTTATTTTAACAAAGAAATTGTATTTTTTTTACTCGGTATAAAAAAGAAAAAAGCAGGCCCACAACAACTACAAGGTTGCAGGCCTGCTTTTATATTATATTTTTGTAACTATTCAGAACTCCATTCGAAAAACCGCTGCTTTGCAGCTTCTGTTTTGCTCATGTGGTTACTTCAATCCTTAATAATCAAATTTCCACATATACCGGCGATATGTCATCGGATGCATTCTCACATCTGCCATTGCTGAAATAAACTGCTTGGAAATCGGATGGAACAGAAGTGAATTGAAGTATTCTGCAACACTCTCATCCAGTTCGCCTAAGCCAAGCTTCTCTGCATCGATAACCCAATGATGACCGCCAAACTGATTTAAGAAGCGTTCTGCTCTCTCATCTACCGGTCTTGTTCGTCCAATGCTCTTGAACAGAAGGATGGCAAGATCCTTGTCACAGGTCTCAAAAGCACCGTGGAAATATTCACCGGAATGAATCGGAACACAGTGTACGGTCTGCATCTCCTGGAAGAAGCAGAATGCATCTGAGTAAGATACCTCCCAGGCTGCACCGCTTGACATTACATTCCATACCGTATCATCTTTGTAGGTCATGGCAAATTTAGCTGCCTCAGCACGCACATCTATATATGCTTTTCCGTAAATCGTCTCCAGCTTTTCGAATCCTTCCAGAGCCTTGTCATATGCCTCATAGTTGTCATATTCTTTTAAGAGCCAGAACGCAATCTTTAACGCAGTACCCTGGCTGTTGTAATGAACTAAGGTCGGATCCTTGTACCACTCGTCTGCATGATAATAGGTGATATAATAATCAGCGGTCTGCGCTGTCAGAGAATCTGCATATCCGGATAAACCAACCGTAACGGCACCCTTTTCTTTTGCCACCTTTAATGCTTCCACGGTTTCTGCCGTTGCTTTGGTGGAGGTTCCAATCACAAGTGTATTCTTATCCACATTCTTCGGAGTTGCATTCACGAACTCACTGCTGTTATATCCCTGAACACGCAGAGAACTCTCCTGATTTAACAGAAACCGTGCCGGATAGGAGGATGCAAAGGATCCTCCGCAAGCCACGAAAATAACCTGTTTTAATCCGCCATTTTTATCCAGATCTGCTTTGGCTTTTGTCATCACATCGATGACTTCCTGCATACCTTTAATCATAGAATTAATCCTCTCTTTCTTACGTTTTGCCGTATCTTATCCTCTGAGGGCTTTGGTTGCCTGTTCGTCTACCTGATAATGAACTCCATCTGATACAACAACCACACCATAATCTTTTTTCGCTGCCTCTACAGACACCTTTTTCTCAATGACATCCTTTAATACCTTTTCTGGCTCACGCTTCATCGGATCACCATATCCGCCTGCACCAGGAGTTTCAACCCGGATGATATCGCCCTTCTTTAACGGAAAACTGGTTGTCTTGTGTCCCATTTTTGTGATAGTTCCATCCGGAGTTACACGGTAGAATGCACCGGCAGCACCTTCTTTACCTCCATCTAATCCCCATGGATGGAATTTATGACGATCACCTAATCCGGTATATGCCACATCATCCTGCATCATCTCTAACTCACGCTCGATACCAAGACCGCCTCTAAACTGGCCGGCACCGCCTGTATCTTCCTTCAGTTCATATTTTCTGGCAAGAATCTTTGTGAACTCCATCTCGGTTGCCTCAATCGGCATATTAGAGGTATTGGTCATGTTTACCTGAACACCAGATAAACCATCTAATCCCTTCGAAGCACCGCCGCCTCCGGCAATAACCTCGTGGAAAATAAACACACTGTCTGTTCCGATTGCACCTTCACCTGCTAAGATGGTGGTGGTACAAGCACCATTACCAGCCGTTACGACGGTATCCGGGAAGATTGGTGCCAATGCTCCGAAAATGGCATCCGGGATTCGCTGCTGGCAGTCAATCTGTGCACCAATCGGACTTGGTTCTGTTGGATTAACGATACAGCCCTTCGGTGCAATGATCTTAATCGCACGGTTAATACCCTCATTGGCCGGAATATCATCTCCCATCAATGCCTTAATGGCGAAGAATACAGCTGCTTTCGTACAAGGATATGGCACGTTGATCGGTGCCTTAATCTGCTCAGCGGTTCCTGTAAAATCAATTGTCAGGTCATTCCCCTTAATGTTGATTTTCACTTTAATCGGCAGCGGATCCGGATATTTGTCACCACAGCCATCCACATAATCGGTATAGCTGTATTCTCCATCCGGAAGCTCTGCAACAACTGCACGGACACGGCGCTCTGAATAGCCTACCAGCTCTTTCATGCACTCAATCAAATCATCCTGATAACGGGCATATGCTTCCTGAATTCTCTGTACACCAATCAGGTTTGCTGACATCTGTGCAGTCAGATCACCCTCTCTCTCCTGCGGAACTCTGGTATTATCAAGAAGAAGGTCCATAACACTCGGAATCAGTTTTCCATTCTGGCGGATACGGATTACCGGAATTCGAATACCTTCCTGGAATAAGCTATCTGCATCTCCGGAGGTAGAACCAGGTACCTTACCACCGATATCTGAATGATGCGCAATATTGGCAATCCAGCCAACCAGTTTATCTCCCACAAAGGCCGGTGCTGCGATTACGATATCCGGCAGATGATTGCCGCCGCCATGATACGGGTCATTGGCAATATACATATCGCCTGGCTGAACATTTTCCTTTCCAAATTTTTCATAAATATTAGGAACTACACTCAGCATTGAGCCTAAAAGTGCAGCTAAACTTTCCACCTGGGCAACACTATTTCCATCCGGATCGATTACTGCAGTACACACGTCGCGACGTTCCTTCATATTAGTAGAATATGCACTGCGGACAATGATTCCATAAGTCTCCTCAGCAATGGACATCAGAAGATTGCGGACAACCTCAACTGTTACGGTATCAATCTGTTTTGCCATCTTACTTCGCCTCCTCATCATGAATCTTTAAGTTGTGATATCCATCAACGTGGATTACCCATCCTTTCGGAACCACTAACGTAGTATCCATCTGTTCGCAGATGCACGGACCAGGAATCGACTGACCCGGAACAAATTTATCTCTTAAGTAGACCGGTGTTTCAACATACTCATCACTGTTCTGGAACAGAACCTGACGAACTTCGATCGGTTCCGGAATCGGTGCCTCCGGATGAAGCTCTGCTGCTTTCAGGTCCGGTTTATCGATAACGCCGATAGCGGATACACGATAACTTACAAACTGTACAATCGCATCTTCTTTGCAATAGCCGTAGCTTCTCTTATGCTCTGCATGGAAATCAGCCAGTGCTTTCTTCAAAGTCTCTTCCGTCATCTTTCCTGCCGGAACCGGAATGCTGATCTCAAAGTTCTGACGCTGATAACGCATATCAACGGCAAATTCAAAGTAACGTCTGTCTGCCGGAACACCTTCTTTATCCAGAAGACCGGTTCCCTGCTCTACCATGTTATCAAACTGCTCATTGATGTCATCTAAGTTTCCGGCTTCACCATTCATGATCTTAGTTCTGGATAAGTCGAATTTTGTATCTGCCAGAAGAAGTCCGAGACTACAAAGAGTACCTGGATGCGGCGGAATCAATACTTCCTTCATTCCCAGTTCTTTTGCCACCTCGCATGCATGAAGCGGACCGGCGCCTCCGAATGCCATCAGGCTGAATTCGCGGACATCATATCCCTTTTCTACGGATACACTTCGAATCGCACGAACCATGTTGGAGTTTACGACTGTGATAATACCGTTCGCTGCTCGTTTCATATCCAGGTTGGATTTATCACAGATTTTTGTCTTGACAGCGTTTTTAGCCAGTTCAATATCTACATCCATTCTGCCGCCAAGAATCTTCTTCTGATTCAGCTTGCCAAGAACAATATTGGCATCTGTTACGCAAGGATTCTCACCGCCGCGCATATAGCAGGCCGGTCCAGGTGTTGCACCCGCACTCTTAGGTCCTACCTTTAAGGCACCGCCTTCATCAATCTTTGCAATGGAACCGCCGCCGGCACCGATGGTAATGATATTAATCATCGGGATTCTGGCCGGATATCCTTCGACATAACGCTCATTGGATACCTGCGGTGTATAATTTTCAATTAAGGAAATATCTGCGCTGGTACCACCCATATCAAAGGTAATAATCTTGTCTGCTTCGCACTGTTTGCCAATATATGCAGCTGCGATAACACCGGCACTCGGTCCGGACAATGCTGTCTTAATCGGGCAGTCGATGGTTTCTTTTATTGAAATGATGGAACCATTGGACTGGGTTACATAGGGCTCTACCTGAATACCAAGCTTCGCAATGGAATCACGGAAATTATTTACATATTTTTCCATAACCGGTCCCAGATAACTATTCATAACCGTTGTACTCATACGGCTGAACTCACGGAACTCCGGTGCCAGTTTACTGGAAATCGTAACGTATGCTTCCGGGAACTCTTCATGAATGATCTCTTCAATTCTTTCTTCATGAACCGGATTAATGAATGAGAACAAAGTACAAACTGCAATTGCTGTCACACCCTGTGCTTTTAAGTATCGAACGACCTCTCTTGTTTCGTTCTCATCCAGCGGAGTCTCAACACTTCCGTCGTAACGGATTCTCTCTGTTACCGTACAGTTTAAACCGGACGGAACCAGTGGATACGGTTTCTGTGCCTGCAGATTGTAAAGAGAAGGACGTCTCTGGGTTCCGATTTCCATCAGATCCTTAAATCCTTTGGTAGTGATAAGGCCAAGGCGGCAACCTTTCTTCTCGATTAATGCGTTCGTTCCTACGGTTGTACCGTGTGCCAGATAACTAACTTCTTCCGGAGCTGCTTTCTTAATCTCTAATACATCCTGCACGCCCTTTACAATTGCTCTGGACGGATCCGCCGGTGTGGAACTATCCTTGTAATTGAACAACTCACCTGTTTCCTGATTAAAAACAGAAAAATCTGTAAACGTTCCTCCAACGTCTACGCCAATCATATATGACATAGTATTTCCTCCTATGTAGTGTATTTTTCAAGCTGCACCTTCCGGGTATGGTCGTTTACCCATCCGGACTTTTTAGGATGTTGACATCATACAGTTTATGTTGTTATATAACGTCATATCTCCTTTACTGATAACATACTACCATTCTCATCATTTGTCAATACTTTTTCAATCAAAAATTCCATGCTTTTTGAGCCACCTTATGCTCTGTATATCTGCCTGCCTTGGATTAGAGCGATACCTCGGATCATTCTGCTCCAGCGCATACATTCCCTTATATCCAGCTGATTCAAGAATATCCAGATATTCACAGATGGGAAGATCCCCATCCCCAAGGGCCATGTGAACCGCCGGGTGGGAATCATGGAGATGAATATGTGATAATTCTGTTCCATGAGCTAAGTAACGTTCTATCTTCTGGTCCATATAAACCATTTGTCCTATATCCAGCATAGGCTTCATGCTTCCTGAAGGCATAAGGGAAATCATCTCTTTCTGCTGCTCCGGCGTGTTCAGTACGTTCGAAGACAGAGGTGTCAATGTCTCCAGCACAAGTAAAATACCCATTTTCTGAGCCTTTTCAGACAAACGATACAGGCTCTCTTCGCTCCGCTTCCACGCATCCTCCACTGGTTTGTTGAAATAACCGCATCCAGCTGAAACCAACACCTTCGGGCAGTTCAATATTTCTGCTGCATAAAATGCACGTTCAAAATTGCGTATGCTATATTCACGTATTTTTTCATCTTCTGCTGCCAGATTGACCGGATACTGGCATTGCTCCGGCGTGATACAGCATACTGAAATCTCACGGCTCCGAATCTGAGCAGCTTTTTCTTTCATCTGCGCTTCGTCCATCGTATCCAGACAGAAGGAAGGACCTGCTGCCCAGAGTTCCACATTTTGCATTCCCAGTAAAACAGCCGTATCCAGAAAGTACTCGAACGGATACCGCAGATACTGATAGCTCCCCAGTGCAAATCGTTCCTTTGATATCTGCAGCATGACCCTCACTTCCTTTTTTATTTTTGTTTTTATAATTCTCTGTAAATCCGGTCATGCTCAGACTTCGGTACCGGCACACCGTCTCCAAAGGCACCATTCTTCAAGCAGGTTCCTGCTGAAAATACAGCTGCCGCTTTCAATGCCTCTGGAAGTATCTCTGCCCTTATCTCACTGTTTTTCCAGCTTCCCTCCGGTTGTGTTTCCAGCTTTTTCAAGATGGTAATCAGCATAGCAGTGGCAAAGCTGTCTCCGGCTCCCATGGTATCCACCGGAGTGACATAATCCGGCAGCTGGCGATAAAACCGCTCCCCATCAAAAACCGTTGCTCCCTTACTTCCACGGGTAGCTGTCACCACACTGCATCCCTTTTCATGCAGCTTCCGGCACAGTTTTTCTGTCTCCTCATCATTCAAATCACTACAGGATAAAAATGCGAAATCAATATATGGGCAGACACGTTCCACCCTGTCTTCCTCATTCCAGCGATACGAAAAATCATAGCTTACCAAGGGAGAAAGTCCATGCAGGGCTGGAAGCAGCCCATCGGTAAAGCCATTGTTGGTTGTATGAATCAAATTAAAACCATCTGCATATTCCAGATCCTCTTTTTCCAGATAAATTGGATGCTGCTGCAGAACACCACCTTTATTGCTTCCTTTAAATACACGATCTCCATCTACAAGAGTTACTCTGGCAAAGCCAGAGTAACTCTTGTAGATGGAGATCGTGTA
>OLFZ01000260.1_pt1 | contig 61218 bp, 58 predicted proteins | sample 1604861 | NCBI WGS metagenome assembly OLFZ01 (sample SAMEA3888895, study PRJEB22519) | human gut metagenome | biome: human gut; feature: human-associated habitat; material: faeces | place: Denmark | collected 2011 | reverse complement strand
TTCAGCCGGATAGACACAGGCAAAACCGTGTGTTTTCTTGTGTCAGGCGGCCTTTGTGCCGGGCGTTGGTCACATTTCAACTCTTTCCGTGTATCTCGTTGCCGCAGCGGGGGCAGGTGATGACGATGCGCCCCTTCCCTCTGGGTACGCGGCACACCGCGCCGCAGCTGGGGCAGGTGAAGTACCGGTGCTCCTTGTCCATCCGCTGCTGGCGGCTTCCTGCGATGCGTCGGCTCACCGGCCACCAGACCTTCTCCATGAACCGTGCGTTCTCCCCGCGCCGCTTCTCCAGATTCCGGGAAAACATCCGGAACAGCGTCCACAGCATCAGAATACCCGACGCAAGACTGATGACGCTGTATACCGCCGGCTGGCTCTCCCGCAGGAACATATTGATGAGATCCAGCAGGATCGCCGCCCACAGCATGGTCAGCCCCAGCTTATCCACACCGTTGCGCCCGTACATGAAGCGCGACAGCGCGTTGCCTATGCGTTGCAGAAAGTTCATAGCACCGTCCCTTTGCGTCCTGCGGCCATGCCGCAGGTTCTCTGACACGATATTCTACAGGAAAAGTCGGCAAAGGTAAAGCCCTTTTATGGAAAATTCACAGAATAGACAAATTTTCCGTGCCTTGCAATCCCGCGTATATCTATGGTATAATACTTTGAATATACCCGCCGCCCGCTGCGGCGCGAAAGGAAGATGCACCCATGATCAAGATCGCCCCCTCCATCCTGTCCGCCGATTTCGCCTATCTGGCGCGGGACATTGAAAAAATCGCCACCGCCGACTACGTCCATGTGGACGTGATGGACGGTCTGTTCGTGCCCAATATCTCCATCGGCATCCCGGTGGTCAAGTCCATCCGCCCCACCACCGACCTGCCGCTGGATGTCCACCTGATGATCGAGCGCCCCGTGCGCTATGTGGAGCAGTTCTGCGACGCCGGCGCGGACATCGTCACCTGCCATGTGGAGGCGGACACCGAGGAGAACATCCTCGCCGCCATCGACAAAATACACGCCAAGGGCAAGAAAGCCGGCGTGGTGGTCAAGCCCAGGACCCCGGCCAGCGCCGTGCTGCCCTTCATCGACAAGGTGGAGCTGATCCTTGTGATGACGGTGGAGCCGGGCTTCGGCGGCCAGAAATTCATGGCCGACATGATGCCCAAGGTGCAGGCCATCCGCGGCTATATCGACGCCATGAACCCCGCCTGCGAACTGGAGGTGGACGGCGGCGTGGACGGCGACACCTGCAAGGTCTGCATCGCCTCCGGTGCCAACGTGCTGGTGGCCGGCAGCGCCGTGTACAAGGCCGCCGACATTCCCGCCAAGATCAAAGAGCTGAGAGGATAAACACCTATGGAATACTTTCCCGCCCCGCTGGAAAAATTGGTGGAGCAGTTCGCCCGTCTGCCGGGCGTAGGCTACAAGTCCGCCCAGCGGCTGGCCTTTCATGTGCTCTCCCTCCCCGCGGAGGAGGCGCAGGCCTTTGCCGACGCCATCACCGATGCCAAGCGCAGCGTTACCCTGTGCCCTGTGTGCCAGAACCTCACTGCCGGCGGCCTGTGCCCTATATGCGCCGACCAGAAGCGGGACGACGCCACCATCTGCGTGGTGGCCGATCCCCGCGACGTGATCGCCATTGAGCGCAGCCGGGAGTACCGGGGGCGCTACCATGTGCTCCACGGCGTACTGTCCCCCATGAACCATGTGGGGCCCGATGATCTGCACATCAAGTCCCTGCTGGATCGGGTGGCGCAGGGCGGCATCACCGAGGTCATCATGGCCACCAACCCGGACACCGAGGGCGAGGCCACGGCGCTGTACATCGCCCGGCTGCTGAAGCCCTTCGGCGTGAAGGTCACGCGGCTGGCCTACGGCATCCCCGTGGGCGGCCATCTGGAATTTGCCGACGACGCCACGCTCATGCGTGCGCTGGAAGGGCGGCGGGAGCTGTGAAGCGATTTGCCTCCACCCTGCTGGCCTGCCTGACGGCGCTGTCCCTGACCGGCTGCGGTGCCGCCCAGCCCGCCGAGCTGTCCCTGTTCGCCATGGACACCTACATGACCTTCGTGGCCATTGGCGACGGTGCGGACGACGTGCTCTCCGACCTGAGCCGCACCGTCAACTCGCTGGAAGCCTCCCTCTCCCGCACCGTGGACACCAGCGAAGTCTCCCGCCTGAACCGCGACGGCTCCGCCGTCTGGGACGAGGACGGCGCGCAGCTGCTGTCCTGGGCCCTGCAGCACAGTCAGGAAACGGACGGTGCCTTCGATATCACCATCGCCCCGCTGGTGGAGCTGTGGGGCATCACCTCCGACAGTCCCCGCGTCCCCTCGCAGGAGGAGATCGACGCGCTGCTGCCTCTGGTGGGCTATGAGCACGTCCACCAGTCGGCGTATTACAACATCTCGCTGGACGAGGGCTGCGCCGTCGATCTGGGCGGCATCGCCAAGGGCTACGCCTCCGACTGCGCCGCCGTTCTGTTCCACCGCAGCGCCCTCACCGGCGGCTGCGCCAATCTGGGCGGCAACGTGTACGTCTACGGCACCAACGCCCAGAACAAGCCCTGGTCGGTGGCCATTCAGGATCCCGCCGACAGCGAGGGCTACGTCTGCACCCTGAGCCTGTCGGACGCCTTTGTGGTCACCTCCGGCGGCTACCAGCGCTACTTCACCGCGCCGGACGGCACGGTGTACCAGCATATTCTCGACCCCAAGACCGGCTATCCCGCCCAGAGCGACCTGACCAGCGTCTCCGTCATCACCCGGGGTGCCTTCGACGGGCAGGGCACCCGCGCCGACGCCTACTCCACCGCCCTGTACGTTATGGGCGAGCAGGCCGCCGTGGACTTCTGGCGCGGGCAGGACATGTCCTTCGACATGGTGCTGGTCACGGCCGACGGCCGCGTGGTCTACACCCCCGGCCTTGCGGACTGCTTCAACGAGAGAGAGGGCAGCGCCTATGTCTACCAACCCCTTGCGTCCTGAGCTGAAATGGAACCGGTTTGACACGCTGGTGGCGCTGACCGTGGCGCTGCTGGCCATCGTCTCCGCGCTGCTGTTCTACCTGCCCCGCAGCCAGTCCGGTGTGCTGACCGTGGTGGTCACCGTCTCCGGGCAGGAGATACAGCGCACGCCTCTGTCCGAATTCACCGCCGCCGACGTGGCGCATAACGGCTACACCCTGCACATCGCCGCCGCGAACGGCGGCGTGGCGGTGACGTCCAGCGACTGCCCCACCCAGGACTGCGTCCACACCGGACGCATCTCCCGCGCCGGGCAGTCCATCGTCTGCCTGCCGGCGCAGGTGGCCGTCCAGCTGGTGGGCGCGGCCACCCCGGACGCGCCGGACGTGATGGTGGGGTGACGGCATGAAGTGGACTACAAGAAACATCGCCCTGTGCGCCGTGTTAGCGGCGCTGGCGCTGGGGCTGAGCACGCTGGAGGGGCTGTTCCCCCTGTCCCTGATCGTCCCCCTGCCCGGCGTCAAGCTGGGGCTTGCCAACATCGTCACCGTGTTCGCCCTGTACCAGCTGGGCGCTGACGCGGCGCTGGCCATCCTGCTGACCCGCTGTCTGCTGGGCGGCCTGTTTGCCGGCAACGTGTCGGCCATGCTGTTCTCCCTGCTGGGCGGCGTCACCGCCATGCTGGTGATGATCGCCCTGCGGCACTGCCGCCGTCTCAGCGTCTACGGCGTATCCGTGGGCGGCGCGGCGGCGCACAACATCGGCCAGATGGCTGCCGCCTGCATCACGCTGGGCAGCACCATGGTGCTGGGCTACCTGCCCTTCCTGCTGGCCGTCTCCCTTGTGACCGGCACCCTGACCGGCTTTGTCACCGCCCTGCTGATGCGGGCAACACAGCACATTCAATTTCGCTGAGAGGTGGAACTATGGATAAAAAAGACCAGATCATTTTGCAGCAGCTGGACGTGATCCGCTCCATGACGGAGAACAACGTCCGCCGCATGGGCAGCGACTTCTGGGGCACGCCCTTTGAAAGCGTGGGCAAAACGCCCGCCGCGCCCGCCGGCAAGGACGCGGAGAAGAACACCCCGCCCACCGCCGACGCCAAGCCCGGCGACAGCGTCCCCGACAAGGACGGGGAGCTGCCGCCTCCGGAGAAGATCGAGGATCTGCTGGCGGAGTTGGACAGCTACATCGGCCTGAAGGTGGTCAAGGACGAGGTACACGACCTGATCAACATGGTGCAGGTCTACAAGCTCCGGGAGCAGCACGGCCTGCCCACCACCGACATGTCCCTGCACATGGTGTTCACCGGCAACCCCGGCACCGGCAAGACCATGATGGCGCGCATGATGGCGCGCATCTACCGCAGCCTGGGCATCCTGTCCAAGGGACAGCTGGTGGAGGTGGATCGCAGCGGCCTTGTGGCCGGCTATGTGGGGCAGACCGCCCTCAAGACCCAGAAGGTCATCGAAAAGGCCATGGGCGGCGTGCTGTTCATCGACGAGGCTTACGCTCTCAACGGCCGCAGCGAGAACGACTTCGGTCAGGAGGCTATCGACACCATCCTCAAGGCCATGGAGGATCACCGAGACGATCTGGTGGTGATCGTGGCGGGCTACACCGACCTGATGGATAAATTCATCCACTCCAACCCCGGTCTGGAGAGCCGCTTCAACCGCTTCCTGCTGTTCGAGGACTACACCGTGGACGAGATGATGGGCATCTTCAAAATGCGCTGCGGCAAGGGCTACGTTCTCTCCCCCGATGCGGAGCCGCTGGTGCGGGACTATATCGCCGAGGAGAGCGCCGACGGCAGCTTCGGCAACGGACGCGGCGTCCGCAACATCTTCGAGCACATTCTGGTGGCGCAGAACAACCGCCTTGCCAAAATGGACTCCGTCACCCGTGACGACCTCATGACCCTCACCGCCGACGACGTGCTCCACGCCCGCGGCAAGCTGGACGACTAAAAAAAGAACCGCCTCCGGCGGTTCTTTTTTTCGCTTCCCTCTTGCAATGACCACAATATGGTGTATAATGTCATTTATATTTACACAAAATGCAGGAAAGAGGGTCATTGCATGTCATCCAGAGTATTCGACTACATCGCGCAGGAGGAGCAGCGCCAGCAGACCACCGTGGAGCTGATCGCCAGCGAAAACTTCGTCAGCGCCGATGTGCTCCGCGCCGTGGGCAGCTGCCTCACCAACAAGTATTCCGAGGGCTATCCCGCCCGGCGCGCGCTGGGCAATCAGGGGCGGTACTACGGCGGCTGCGCTGTGGTGGACGAATTGGAGGAATACTGCATCGCCATGTGGAAGGAGGTCTTTCACACCGACTACCATGTGAACGTCCAGCCCCACAGCGGCTCCTCCGCCAACCTTGCGGCGTATTTCGCCCTGCTGCAGCCCGGCGACAGCATCCTGTCCATGAGCCTGTCCAACGGCGCGCACCTGACCCACGGCTCCCCGGTGAATTTCTCCGGCAAGCTGTACGACATGCACTTTTACGATGTGGACGAGAACGGCTTCATCGACTACGACGCCATGGCGCGCATGGCGCGGACGCTCCGCCCCAAGCTGATCCTGGCCGGTGCATCGGCCTACAGCCGCATCATCGACTACCGGCGCTTCGCGGACGCCGCACGGGAAACGGGCGCGCTGTTTATGGTGGACATGGCGCACGTGGCCGGTCTGGTGGCGGCGGGCGAGCATCCCAGCCCCTTCGGTCTGGCGGATGTGATCACTACCACCACTCACAAGACCCTGCGCGGCCCCCGGGGCGGCCTGATCTTCTGCCGCCCGGAGCTGGCGAAAAAAATCGACAGCGCCGTGTTCCCCGGCACCCAGGGCGGCCCCCTGCAGCATGTTATCGCCGGAAAGGCGGTGGCCGCAGAGGAGACGCTCACGCCCGCGTTCCGGACGTATATCCACGCGGTGGTGGCCAACAGCCGCGCCATGGCCGACGAGTTCACCGCCATGGGCTACAAGGTCGTCACCGGCGGCACGGATAACCACATGTTCCTGCTGGATCTCACGGACACCGGCCTGACCGGTAAGCAGGTGCAGGAAGCGCTGGACGGCGCGGGCATTACCCTGAACAAGAACTGCGTGCCCGGCGACAGGCGCTCCCCCTTCCAGACCAGCGGCGTGCGCATCGGCACCGCCGCCATGACCACCCGTGGCTACACCGCCGAGGATTTCCGCCGCGTGGCGCACCGTATTGACGCCGTGCTGCGCACCCTGTCTCCTGCGGAGAATGCCGCCGATAAACGGGCGTAAGGCTGCTTCCTGCCGTGGAGCGCAGCGGAACAAATGCCCTTGGGGTACGACGTCCCGTCAGCGCGGCAGTGCCGCGCTGGGAGGCCCCCTCTGGGAGGGGGCTGTCGGCGCAGCCGACTGGGGGAGAGAAAACCGTGTGGAATCTCTCCCTCCGCCAGCGCTTCGCGCTGCCACCTCCCTCGCAGAGGGAGGCAAGGGGGATCCGCATCCCCTTGCGCGGCGGGACACATGGGTCCCGCCCTACGGCAGGGTACGGCAAGCCGCTCTTTTCCGTCCCTTCGACATTTTTCCTCTTAATAACTTGACGCTTGCCCGCCTGTGCGCGTATAATATTCCCGTTGTGTTCCCAAATAGAGACAGAGAGGGAGAGCCCCATGAAAAACCGCATTTTTGCCGCGCTGCTGGCGCTGGCCATCGGCGCGCCGCTGTACCTGCTCAGCGCCCACGCCGCACCCCGTCAGACCTCACCCGCCGCGCCCGCCGCTCTCACCGCCGTGCTGAAGGCCGTGCCCGACGGCGCGCTGCGGCTCACCGCCGCCCTCGCCCCGGAGGATAACGCTCTGGCGGAATGGCAGGCGCAGGTGCAGCAGGAGGCCGAACGGCAGCAGGGTCCCAAGGGTATCGATCTGGGCTGGTGGCAGAGCCACTATAACGACATCATCGGCTATATATACAGCCCCGGCACGCCCATCAGCTATCCCATCGCCTACGACGGCGACAACGTGTACTACCTGCACCACGACCTGTACGGCAATTACAGCGAATACGGCACCATCTTTCTGGATGCCCGCGTGCCCGACGACTTCTCCGGCCGGCACAACGTGCTCTACGGCCACCACATGTCCGACGGCTCCATGTTCGCGTCCATCTCCCACTACAAGCAGCAGTGGTACTACGACGCGCACCCCTATTACTACCTGTACACCAACAACGGCACCTACCGGGTGGAGCTGTTCGCGGGCATCGTCGTCCCCGGCGAGCACGAGGTGTTCAACACCTCTCTCAGCTCCGGCCAGCTCCAGCGGTTCATCGACCAGTCCACCTTCTATTCCGGCAAGGGCGTTCCCTCCGGGCAGATCATGACCCTGTGTACCTGCTCCTACGAGGCCGAGAACTACCGCTATGTGGTGCTGGGCGAGATGGTGCCCCTGAACGACACCTCGGAGGAGACAGCATGACCCGCGAAGAACAGCAAGCCATATTCGATGCCATCCGGGAGCGCAGCGACCGCCCCGGCACCTTCAACGCCGTCAACGGCGTGCGCCTGACCGCCCTGTGCGACGGCGGGGCGGAGGGGGAGGTGCGCCTGACGGCGCAGCACCTGAACCCGCTGGGCATCGTCCACGGCGGCGTGTACTGCACGCTGATGGATCAGGTGGCGGGCGCCGCCGCCTGCACCCGCGGCAGCCGCTGCCGCACGGTGAACTGCGAGACGCGGTTTCTGGGCGCAGCGCAGGGGGACGTGCTCCTCGGCCACGCGCAGGCCATCCACATGGGGCGCACCATTGTGGTCATGCGGGCGTGGGTCACGGACGCGTCCGGCACTCTCTGCGCCGACGGCACGTACACCTTCCGCATGAAGGACGGCTTCCCGGCGGAATGACGTCCCCGGCAAAAAAAGACGCCGCCCCCAAAGGAGCGGCGCAAGCGGGTGGGATATTGGAAAGCCTCCGGCTATTATACTACACCTGACGGCCACTCCTGTAAAGGGGTGGCTTTTGTCGTATTCCCGCGACCTTTGGCGAAGGCCGTCGAATAGGGCACATTCACGAACTTCTTGTGAATTTTTCACAAATTTCGCAAAACCCTCTTTTCAAAGCAGGACATATTTGCTATAATCAGGTAAGGATAAGGGGAAACGACTCCCCGACCCTTGCACCGTTACCCGTTACGGAAAGGAGCAAACACTATGAAGTTCACATTCGCCTGCAAGAAGATCTCCCTCAACGACTCCATCAAGGAATACGCCGAAAAGAAGATCAGTAAGCTGGACAAGTATTTCCCGGAGGAGGCAGACGCCTTTGTGACCTTTGCTGTGGAGAAGAAAAACCGCTGCGTGGTGGAGCTGACCATCCGCGCCGCCAACGGCACGCTGTTCCGCGCCCAGACCGAGGATCCCGACGGCGACATGCGCTGCGCCATCGACGAGGCCGTCAGCTTCATCGACCGCCGCATCCGCAAGAACAAGACCCGTCTGGCCAAGAATCTGCGTCCCGACGCGCTGGTGTCCACCGTCCCCGCCGAATTCGACGTGGTGGAGGACAACGACTTCGACATCATCCGCACCAAGCGCTTCTCCGTCAAGCCCATGACCACCGACGAGGCCGTTTTGCAGATGAACCTGCTGGGACACTCCTTCTATGTGTTCCGCAACATCGACAACAACGTGATCTGCGTGGTCTACCACCGCAACAACGGCGGCTACGGCCTGATCGAGACGGAGGAATAAGACGGTTTTCATACAAAAGGGACGTCGTTCAGACGTCCCTTTTTTCTGCGCTCTCCGGCACCGGGCGTATAATATGTTTGGTACATTTGGCACGAGAAAATGCGGTACTTTATGTGAAAAGGTCGATTTTTTCGCATAAATCGGTACCGGAAACGATGTGAACCTGTTGCATTTTTTCGCCGGGTATGGTACGGTATAGGCGGAACAAAAAGACGCCCGCGGGCGCAAAGTAACATCAGGAGGTACCGTCCATGAATTACCCGAAAACCGGCAGCGAGGTCTATGTGAGCCTGAACCTGTCCAACACCATGCTCACCGGCATCGGCAAGGGCACCATCACCCGTGAAGAAGTCTCCGCCAGCTATCTCAAGCGCCTGTTCGCCGAGCACGGCGTCATCGTCTCCGCCAAGCCGGAGCAGCGCCGCCTGCTGGAGCTTGTCAACGAGCGCTGCGAGCTGGAGCTGGAGATTCCCGAGCAGCTGAAGCTGTTCCAGCTCAGCGAGGAGCACCGCCGCCTGGTGGTCATCGAGGTCACCGGCCTGCGCCGCAAGAACGGCTCCCTGCTGCCGGAGTACACCGAGGAGGAGTTCAACGAGGCCACCTTCGCCTTCGTGAAGTACTATGTGCAGGGCACCCACTACGACACACTGGTGGAGGAGAACAAGAAGCTGAAGTTCGAGCTGGAGCAGGAGCTGGAGTGGCGCAACCGCACCGACAACTGAGACATGCGCATACAAAAAAGGCACCCGACGGGTGCCTTTTTTTCGTGTATTGATTGGGGCGGCAGGGGAGGGCGGACAGGATACCGCCTTATTCGACCTCCCCGAACAGCGCCCAGGTGTTGCTGTCGGTGATCTTCACGTTCCGGTATTCGCCCACGGCGTTTTTGTCGCCCACGCAGTGCACCAGCCGTCCGCCGGCGGTGCGGGCGGTCAGCTGCCAGCGGGCATCGTCGCTGACGCCGTCCACAAGGCAGCGCAGCGTCTGCCCCACATACTGGCGGTGCAGCTCCTCGGATATGCCGTTCTGCACGGCGCACAGCCGGTCGAACCACTTCTGCTTCTCCTCCCGGGGCACCGGGTCGGGCAGTCTGGCCGCCGGCGTGCCGGGACGGGGAGAGAAAATGAAGGTGAACAGCGCGTCAAAGCGCACCTTCTCCACCAGCGCCACCGTCTCCATGGCCTCGGCCTCCGTTTCGCCGGGGAAGCCGATGATCACGTCGCTGGTGAGCACCAGCTCCGGCATCACCCGCCGGGCGTAGGTGATCAGCTCCAGATACTTTTCCACATCGTAGGGGCGGTTCATGGCGCGGAGCACCCGGTCGCAGCCGGACTGCACCGGCAGGTGCAGCTGCCTGGCCACATGGCGGCTGGCAGCCATCACGTCGAACAGCTTGTGGCTGGCGTCCTTGGGCTGGGAGGACATAAAGCGGATAAGATAGTCGCCCTCGATGCGATCCAGTGCCGCCAGCAGGTCGGCAAAGTCGTAGCCGATGCCCAGATCCTTGCCGTAGGAGTTGACGTTCTGCCCCAGCAGGGTGATCTCCTTGAAGCCCTCGGCCACAAGGCCGCGCACCTCCTCGATGATCTTCTCCGGGTCGCGGCTGCGCTCCCGTCCCCGGACGTAGGGCACGATGCAGTAGGAGCAGAAGTTGTTGCAGCCGTACATGATGGACACCCACGCGCGGGTGCGTCCCTCCCGCACCACGGGCATGCCCTCGGCGATGGAGCCGTGCTCATCCGCCACGGAGAACACCCGCCGCCGCTGGGTGTAGACCTGATACAGCAGCTCCGGGAACTTCCACAGCGCCTGCGGGCCGAACACCAGATCCACATGGCGGTAGGACTGGCGCACCTTCTCGGCCACCTCCGGCCGCTGCGCCATGCATCCGCACAGGCAGATCACCTGCTGGGGGTTGGCCTTCTTCGTATGGGTCAGCGCGCCCAGATTGCCGTAGACCCGCTTCTCCGCGTGGTCGCGGATGGCGCAGGTGTTCAGCACCACCACGTCCGCCTGAGCGGGGTCGTCGGTGAACGTGCAGCCCATGGCCTCCAGCATGCCCATGATGTGCTGGCTGTCGGCCACGTTCTGCTGGCAGCCGAAGGTGTCCACCATGGCGCGCAGCGGCCGCTGGGCGTGCATATCCCGTATTTTCGTCTCAAAGTCCCGCTGGCGCGCCAGCTGCTCCGCGGGGATCTGTACCTGTGCTCTGTCCAAAGGAACCTCCCAGCCCCAGAGGGGCGTACTGTCAGAATTGGTGCCATTGTAGCATATCCGCCGGGAGAATACAAGGGGCGGGGGAGGGACGCAGACCGCGGCGGGAACTATTTGCGGTTTGCATTTCGCCGTTTCTGTGCTACAATGGACAGACAACCCATCTGAAGGAGAGGCACCCATGTTCAACCGCGCGTATATCGAGATCACCAACCTGTGCAACTTCCACTGTGATTTCTGCCCCGGCACCACCCGTCCGCCCATGGCCATGCGGCTGTCGGACTTTCGCACGGCGGCGGAAAAGCTGCGCCCGCTGACAGACTATCTGTACCTGCACGTCATGGGCGAGCCGCTGCTGCACCCGGATCTGGACAAGGTGCTGGCAATATGCCGCGAGCTGGGCTTCAAGACCTGCATAACCACCAACGGCCTGCTGCTGCCCAAAAAGCTGGACATCCTGCGGGATGCGCTGGCGCTGCACAAGCTGAGCATCTCCCTCCACTCCTACGAGAGCAACCGCCCGGACGTGCCGCTGGAGACATACCTGCGGGGCTGCTTCGACGCCTGTGATGTTATGGGGCAGCGGGGCACCGTGTGCACGCTGCGCCTGTGGAACAAGGGCGCAGCGCCGCAGCTCAACGGCGAGATCGAGCGCATTCTGGGGGAACTGGCCGGGGTGGACACCCGCCTGCTGCCCCGGGACGGCGTGGGCAACCGGCGGCTGATGTACCGCACCTATATCGAGGAGGCGCAGCGCTTCCGCTGGCCGGGCGACCCGGAGTACACGGGGCCTGACGCGGAATACTGCTACGGTCTGCGCAAGCAGATCGCCGTGCTGTGCGACGGCACGGTGGTGCCCTGCTGCCTGGACGGGCAGGGCAAGCTGAAGCTGGGGAACATCTTCTTCCAGCGCATGGACGAGATACTGGGCAGCCACCGGGCTGTCTGCATCCGGCAGGGCTTCGACCGCCGCCAGCCCTACGAGGAGCTGTGCCGGCGGTGCGGCTACGCCGCGCGGTTCAACTGATGGGCGGCGCGAAAAAAGAGAGCGGACAGGCGCTGGCGCGTCTGCCCGCCGTTTTGCTGCCGTGGTACGACGAAAACCGCCGGGTGCTGCCCTGGCGGGAGGAGGTCACGCCCTACCGCACATGGGTGTCGGAGGTGATGCTCCAGCAGACGCGGGTACAGGCGGCGCTGCCCTATTTCCTGCGGTTCATGGAGGCCTCGCCGGACATCCCGGCGCTGGCGGCGCTGCCGGAGGAGCAGCTCATGCGGCTGTGGCAGGGGCTGGGGTATTACAGCCGCGCCCGCAGCCTGCAAAAAGCGGCGCGGCAGGTGGTTGAGCAGTACGGCGGCTGTCTTCCGCAGACGTACAGTGAGCTGACGGCGCTGCCGGGCATCGGGGACTATACGGCGGGGGCAATACTGTCCATCGCCTTTGGGCAGCCGGTTCCCGCCGTGGACGGCAACGTGCTGCGCATTGCGGCGCGGCTGACCGGCTGCGGGGATAATGTCCTCTTACCGCAGACACGCCAGCGGTTCCGGGACGCGCTGGCAGCGGTGATGCCGCCCCACCGCCCCGGCGACTTCAATCAGGCGCTGATGGATCTGGGCGCGGGGGTGTGTCTGCCGGGACAGCCGGCGTGTGAGGCGTGCCCCGCCCGGATGCTGTGCGCGGCCTTGGCCGCAGGTCGGCAGCGGGAGCTGCCGGTACGGGAGAAGAACACCGCCAAGCCCACGGAGCAGCTGACGGTGTTCGTGCTGACCCGTCCGGACGGCGCTGCGGCGCTGCGGCAAAGACCCCAAAAGGGGCTTCTGGCGGGTCTGTGGGAGTTCCCCCATGTGCCGGGGACGCTGGACGAGCAGGCGGCGGCGCATCAGCTGGCGGAATGGGGTCTGCGGGTAACGGAATGGCGGCGGTGCATCCACGCCGTCCACCAGTTCACCCACCGGCGCTGGGACATGACCGGCTGGGTGCTGGCGGTGGAGGGCGGCGGACAGACGGACTGGCTGTGGGCGGACGCGGCGGCGCGGGAGGAAAAGGCCATCCCCTCGGCGTTCCGGGCGTTCGTGAAGGCGCTGGAGTGAGAGGTAGGGGCGGGCAGGGTCGTCCGCCCCTACGACGGGACGTCGGGGGCGGTGTCCCCGGCATATCACGCCCGCGGAATTGCTTCCTGCGGCGAAATAAATTTGCGCGTTTTGGCCAAAAAACACCCCCGGAATGTGTGGAAAAAGCACATTCCGGGGGTTCCCTTTTCCCTGGTGCCATGGTACAATGAACAGTACTGACAGAATCCGAAGAGAAAAGAGTGATACCCTTGCACGAGGAAAACAAGCTGGGCGTCATGCCCATTACGAAGCTGATCTGGAATATGTCCCTGCCCATCATCGCGTCCATGCTGGTGCAGGCGCTGTACAACATCGTGGACAGCTGGTTCGTCAGCCGCGTCAGCGAGCAGGCGCTGACCGCCGTGTCGCTGGCGTTCCCGGCGCAGAACCTGATGATCGGCCTTGCCACCGGTACGGCGGTGGGCGTCAACGCCCTGATGGGCCGCGCGCTGGGCGCAGGGCTGCGGGAGCGCGCCGACAAGGTGGCCAACAACGGCGTGTTTCTGGCGGTGGTGGGCTTCGTGATCTCCGCCCTGCTGGGTCTGACCTGCTCCGACCTGTTTTTCCGCTCTCAGACGCAGGTGGAGAACATCATCCAGATGGGCAACGACTATCTGCGGATCGTCACCATCGGCTCGCTGGGTATGTTCTGCCAGATCATGTACGAGCGGCTCTTGCAGGGCACCGGGCGGTCTATCCTCAGCATGTACACCCAGGGGCTGGGCGCTATCATCAACATCATTCTCGACCCCATCTTCATCTTCGGACTGAAAATGGGCGTGGCCGGCGCCGCCGTCGCCACCATCATCGGCCAGTTCTGCGGCTGCGCGCTGGCTATTTACTTCAACCACAAAAAGAACACGGACATCACCCTGTCCCTGCGGGGCTTCCGCCCCAACTGGCGTCTCATCGGCGAGATCTACGCCATCGGCCTGCCCAGCGTTATCATGATCGCCATCGGCTCGGTGATGACGTTTCTGATGAACAAGATCCTCATCACCTACCACGCCGCCCACGAGACGGCAGCCACCGCCTTCGGCGTCTATTTCAAGCTGAACTCCTTCATCTTCATGCCCATCTTCGGCCTGAACAACGGCGTGATCCCCATCGTGGCCTACAACTACGGCGCTCAGAACCGCCGCCGCATGATGGCCACCATCAAGCGCAGCACCCTGTACGCCTGCTGCATCATGGTGCTCGGCACGGTGCTGTTTTGGGCCATACCCGATACGCTGCTGCGGCTCTTTGACGCCAGCGACGTGATGCTGGCCGCAGGCGTACCCGCCCTGCGCATCATCTCCCTGAGCTTCTGCATGGCCGGCGCGTGCATCGCGCTGGGCAGCTCCTTCCAGGCGCTGGGCAAGTCGATGTACTCCATGGTCACGTCCATCGTCCGGCAGCTGGTGTTCCTGATCCCCATCGCCTATGTGCTGGCGCGGTATGGCGCGTCCGTGGGCAACAGCGATCTGGTGTGGTGGTGCTATCCGCTGGCGGAGATATTCTCCCTGACGCTGACGCTGGTGTTTTTCTCCCGCATGTACAAGACCATCATCGCCCCTCTGCCGGAGGGACACGAGTAACGGAACGAAACGCAGCTCCGTTCCGTCTTATAAGATAGAGAAAGAAAAGGAGGTACTCCCCCATGAAAAAGCTTCTGGCTTTTATCCTTGCACTGGCCTGCGCCCTGTCGCTGATGGCCTGCGGCAAGAAGAACAACGATACGCCCGATCCCACCCCCGCGCCGGATCCCAAGCCCGCCGTCACCACCGCCGAATTCACCCACGGCTATGTGGACATGGCGCTGCAGCTGCCGGAGGGCTGGAGCTGGGAGACGGTGTCCGACAACGGCAGCGACAAGACCGAGGGCATCCGCTTCTACAAGACCGCCGACACCGCCGTCAGCTACACCCTGCTGTGCTGGACGGGCGGCTACGGTATCTGCGGCACCGGCGTCACCAGCGAGGAGCTGACCCTTGCCAACGGCATGAAGGTCTGGCAGCACACGGAGGAGGACACGGAAAAGGGCACCATGGTCATGGCGGACATTTTCTTTGAGGACGCGCCGGGCAGCTATGTGGCTTCCCCCTCCGACACCATGACCACCGAGGTGTGGAACGCCAACCGGGATGAGCTGCTGAACATTCTGGGCACCGTGCAGCTGGGGCGCAAGAGCGTCAGCCAGCAGGCCGCCATGGACGCGGCTAAGGCGCAGTACACCGGCGAGTACGACCAGGTGTACGCCACCTATGACGTGACCTCCGGCGCGTGGACGGTGAGCTTCAGCAAGAGCGCCGCCGGCGCAAAGACCGACCGTCTGGTGGTGGATGCCGCCGGCAAGGTCATGGCCGCCGGGAAGTGAAAATATACCCGGTGACTTGACAAATGTCCGTCACCGGGTATAATGGAGATAGAGCAGCTGCGACAAGCGGTTTGGCTCGGTCACAATTGGGATTTCATTCAGAAAGCCGTCACTTGGCCGAGTGGCGGCTTTCGCGTTTTACCTTCAATGTAAAGACGAGTCCAAACAAGTGAATGGTCAACGTGATAGGCATACTGTCACCTCCTTTCGGAGGGCGTAGCCAAACCGCCTGCCGTAGCGCAGCAACTCTATTCCTCGACATATTGTAACAATCTGACGAAGAAATGTCAATGCTTCCCGCTTGACAACCACCCCGAAACGTGCTATCCTTTCCCTGTTACAGGCGATGATGGGCGTGGCTGCCCGGAGCCGCGGGAGGAAATGCCCGCCGGATGCCCCGTTACCGGCATGAGAGTGTGGAAGTATCCAAATTCGGGTGGAACCACGGACGAGTATCGTTCGCCCCGATGTCCTGACGGACATCGGGGCGTTTTTTGTTGCCACAACACTTCATATAGGAGGAACATCACCATGAAAAACACCGAAAAGACCATGGACAAGATCGTGGCTCTGTGTAAGAACCGCGGCATCATCTTCGCCGGCAGCGAGATCTACGGCGGCCTTGCCAACACCTGGGACTACGGTCCTCTGGGCGTGGAGCTGAAGAACAACATCAAAAAGGCCTGGTGGAAGAAATTCGTGCAGGAGAACCCCTACAACGTGGGACAGGATGCCGCCATCCTCATGAACCCCCAGACGTGGGTGGCCAGCGGCCATCTGGCCGGCTTCTCCGATCCTCTGATGGACTGCAAGGAGTGCAAGGAGCGCTTCCGCGCCGACAAGCTCATCGAGGACTGGTGCCACGAGAACGGCTTCGAGCTCAGCAAGCCCATCGACGCCTTCTCCCAGCAGGAGATGAAGGACTTTATCGAGGAGCACAACATCCCCTGCCCCAGCTGCGGCAAGCACAACTTCACCGACATCCGTCAGTTCAACCTGATGTTCAAGACGTTCCAGGGCGTCACCGAGGATGCCAAGAACACCGTGTATCTGCGGCCTGAGACGGCGCAGGGCATCTTCACCAACTTCGTCAACACCCAGCGCACCACCCGCCGCAAGCTGCCCTTCGGCGTGTGCCAGATCGGTAAGTCCTTCCGCAACGAGATCACGCCGGGCAACTTCATCTTCCGCGTCCGCGAGTTCGAGCAGATGGAGCTGGAGTTCTTCTGCAAGCCCGGCACCGACCTGGAGTGGTTCAACTACTGGCGCACCTTCTGCCACAACTGGCTGCTGGGCATCGGCCTGAAGGACGAGAACCTGCGCCTGCGCGACCACGATCCCGAGGAGCTGTGCTTCTACTCCAAGGCCACCACGGACTTCGAGTTCCTGTTCCCCTTCGGCTGGGGCGAGCTGTGGGGCGTGGCCGACCGTACCGACTACGACCTGACCCAGCACCAGACCGTGTCCGGCCGCGACCTGACCTACTTCGACCCGGAGACCAACGAGCGCTACATCCCCTATGTGGTGGAGCCGTCCCTGGGCGTGGAGCGCAGCGTGCTGGCCGTGCTGGTGGACGCCTATGACGAGGAGGTGGTGGACGCAGAGAAGAACGACGTCCGCGTGGTGCTGCACCTGCACCCGGCGCTGGCTCCCTACAAGGCCGCCATCCTGCCCCTGAGCAAGAAGCTCAGCGAGCCCGCCCGCAAGATCTACGAGGAGCTGAGCAAGGAGTGGATGCTGGACTTCGACGAGACCGGCTCCATCGGCAAGCGCTACCGCCGCGAGGACGAGGTGGGCACGCCCTTCTGCATCACCGTGGACTTCGACACCGTGGGCGATGCCGAGCATGAGGGCGACAACTGCGTCACCGTCCGTGAGCGCGACACCATGGAGCAGGTGCGTATTCCTATCTCCGAGCTGAAGGCATACCTGGCCGAAAAGCTGGCGTATTAAGAGCAAATGAGCGCAAAAAAGAAAGCCCCGCGGGGCTTTCTTTTTTTTCATGCTTGCTGCTTCCGTAGGGGACGTCGTCCCGTCAGCGCGGCAGCGCCGCCGCGTCACACCCCGGTGCCGTCAAAGGCCGGGGTATAGGCCTCCTCCGCCGAGGTGCGCTCCTGCACGAAGCCGTCTGTGATGCCGCAGGCACGCATATACGATACCGCCGCCCGGTACTCCGCCGCCGCCACCCGCCGCGCCAGCCGCCCGGTCATGCCGGCGGGCGGCGTGTACTGGCTCATCAGCGACACCACCACGTCCCCCGGCGCAAACGTCTCGGACAGCCAGTCCAGCACCCGGCGGGTGTTGTCCAGATACCCCGGCAGCACCAGATGCCGCACGATGACGCCCCGCTGCATGACGCCGTTTTCGTCATAGACAGGCCGCCCCGTCTGGCGGAACATCTCCCGGATGGCATCGCAGGCCACGGGGAAGTAGTCCGGCGCGCCGGACAGCGCCCCGGCCAGATCGCCGTCGGCGTATTTCAGGTCGGGCAGGTAGATGTCCACCCGACCCTCCAGCGCCCGCAGCGTCTCCACCCGCTCATAGCCGCCGCAGTTGTACACCACCGGCACCGGCAGCCTCGGCTCCAGCGCCGGCAGTATCCACGGCAGGAAGTGGGTGGCCGTCACCAGCTCGATGTTGTGGGCGCCCTGGGCGATCAGCTCGTCAAATATCTCCCGCAGCCGCCGGGGTGTGATGTCCTTTCCCTGGCCGCCGGCGGAGATGCGCCCGTTCTGGCAGTAGCAGCACCGCAGGGTGCAGCCGGAGAAGAACACCGCGCCCGCGCCCCGCGTGCCGGAGATGGGCGGCTCCTCCCATTGGTGCAGCGCCGCCCGCGCCACCCGCAGACCGGCGGGCATACGGCAATAGCCGTCTCCCCGCGCAGGTGTGCGCTCTGCGGCGCACAGGCGGGGACAGAGGGTGCAGGTCATACCTTGTGAATGTCGAAGTCGGGGCCTAAGTCCCCGGCCATCCAGTGGCGGCGGCACAGGCCGATGTACTTGTCGTTGGCGCCCAGCACCACCTGTGCGCCCTCCTTGACCACATGACCGTTCTCGTCAAACCGGGCATTGAAGGCCGCCTTCTTGCCGCACCAGCAGATGGTCTTGACCTCCTCCAGCTTGTCCGCCAGCACCAGCAGGTGGTAGCTGCCGGGGAACAGGTCGCCCTTGAAGTCCGCCCGCAGGCCGTAGCAGATCACGGGGATGCCGCAGTCGTCCACCAGATGCACCAGATAGTACACCTCCTCCTTGGTGAGGAACTGCGCCTCGTCAATGATGATGCAGGCGTACTTCTTCAGTTCGTCCTCCGGCATGGCGCGCATCTCGTCAAAGTAGATGCACGGGTGCTTCAGACCGATGCGGGAGTAGACCATGTGGTCGCCGTCCCGGGTGTCCAGCCGGGGCTTCACCAGCAGCGTCTCCTGCCCCCGCTCCTCGTAGTTGAACCGCGCCATCAGCGCGTTGGCTGTCTTGCTGGAGCCCATGGCTCCGTACTTGAAATATAGCTGCGCCATCGCTTTTCTCCTTTTTGTCCGTGTCATATGTCTGTCCGGCGGGACGGAAGCGTCCCGGTCTGTGCTGTCAGCTCCGTCAATACCATGTGATGCCCTCCACATGCTGTATCTGCGTCCGCAGGTCGTCCAGCAGCGTCTCCGCCGCGGCGGACAGGGCGCGTCCCTTGGGCGTGACCAGATAGAACGTCCGCTCCGCCGGCGGGTGCGCCAGATGCAGCACCTGTACGTTGCTGAACATCCGCAGATACGGCTCGGTAGCTCCGGCGGGGATGATGCTCCACCGCTTGCCGCAGGCGGGCAGCGTCTCGGCCAGCTGGGGCGTGTCGGCGTACAGCAGGGGACGGGCGTCCACGCCGAACCAGTAGTCGTGCCACTGCAATATCTCCGGCTGACCGTAGATGAGGATCTCGTCCTGCACATGCAGCGTCGTGGCCTCCACCGGCTCCGTCAGCGCCACCGTTTTGGGCACCACCAGGAAGAAGCCCTCCCGGAACAGGGGCTTGGCCTCGATCTGCAGGTCGTAGTGCAGGCTGCCGTCCACGATGGCCATATCCGCGTCGCCCCGCGCCACGGCGGACACCGCCTGATCCGTCCGCATGGACTCCACCCACAGGTTCACCGGCAGCTCCCGCTCCAGAAACCGCTGGTACACCGGCGGCAGGATGTACTGGTTGGCGGTGTAGGCGGCGATGACGTGGAGGAACTCCCGCTTCTCCGCCGCGGCGAAGGTCTGCGTCTCCGCCAGCAGGTTCTGCCACCGGCGCGCCAGCGGCAGGAAGTGCTGCCCCGCGTCGGTGAGGGTGATGCGCCGCAGCCCCTTGCCCCGGTGGAACAGCGGCGCGCCCACCTCGTCCTCCAGCGCCCGCAGCCGGGCGGACAGGGACGGCTGGGTGATGAACAGCGCCTCGGCCGCCGCCGTCATGGTGCCGTGATCCAGCACGGCGAAGAACGTCTCGATATCCTGATTGGTCATGGCGTTCCCTCCGTAATTATAGCTTGCTCCTATATTATACCGCATAATAATCAATTTTACAAGTATAATATCTTGTGCTATCATAAGGCCACAATCAAGAAAGGAGTTGTTCCTCATGACAAAAACCCATTCCAAGTCCGTTACCGCTATGGCCATCGCTGCTGTGCTGGTCACCGCCATCATCGCCTACACCTTCGTGTGCCTCTTCACGGGGAACATCACTCCCCTGAGCCGTGTCACCGCCATGCTGACGCCGGTGTGGTTCGTGGCGGAGCTGACGCTGCTGTGCACGCTGCTGTAACGGCGCGGCACCCTTATCTTACTCAGATTTCTTTCTTTTTCTCTCTTAACACGGAAAACGCGGGCGCGCAGGCGTCCGCGTTTTTCGTTGGGCAGGGACGCCCTCACCCCGCCGCCCTACGCGATGCAAGGATATGCCCTTGTAGGGCGGGACCCATGTGTCCCGCCGCAGGATATGCGTTGATTTCGGCGGGGCACGCGGGCCCCGCCCTACAGGGTGCGGCGATTGCGGGCGGATGTGGACATCCGCCCCTACGAACGTCTAACGGGGCATTCCGTGCGGGACGCCGTCCCCTACGGGCGGTGTCACCTGTGGAAGGGCGCACCGACCCCGCCGCAAAATACTACGAACCCCGAACTATTTTACCGCAAAAGGCGGCGATTTGTAACGCTTTCGTTAATAATTTGCTTCCTCTCTTGCAACTTTTCTCTCCCGGTGGTAGACTGGTTCAGGATCGCAGTTTAACGGGCAAAAGGAGAAGGATCTATGGCAGGCTTCAGTGTAAAAAAACCTCTCACCGTCTTTGTGGCGGTGCTGGGCATTATTGTGCTGGGCGTGGTGGCGTACCTGAAAATGACCCCCGATCTGCTGCCCAACATGGACTTCCCCTACGTCATCATCGTCACCTCCGACCCCGGCGCCAGCCCCGAATCGGTGGAGCAGACCATCACAAAGCCCATGGAGCAGTCCATGTCCACGCTGGATAAGATCAAGGACGTGACCTCCACCAGCCAGAACAGCGTGTCCATGGTGCTGCTGGAGTTCGAGGACGGCGTGAACATGGACACCGTCAGCGTGGACATCCAGCAGAAGATCTCCGTTTTGCAGGGCAGCTGGGAGGACACCGTCTCCGCGCCCTACGTGCTGAAGATCAACCCCTCCATGCTGCCGGTAATGGTGGCCGCCGTGTCCAGGGAGGACATGGACGTGTACGAGCTCAGCGACTTTGTCACCGATGAGCTCAGCGGCAAGCTGGAGGGCGTGTCCGGCGTGGCCAGCATCTCCGTCAGCGGCGCTGTCACGCGGGAAGCCCACGTGATCCTGGACGAGAAGAAGCTGGACGCCCTGTCGGAGAAGCTGGCGGAGGCGGTGAAAAAGCAGCTGGGCAAGGCCGAGGGTCAACTGCTCTCCGCCAAAAAAGAGGTGGAGAAGGGACAGGCGGCACTGGCCAGCGCCAAGAAAGCCATGGCGGACGGCATCGTCACCGCGCCGGGCAAGGCGGCGGACGCCGCCGCCAAGGAGCTGGAAAAGCTCATCGAGGCGCTGAAAAAGGGCGGCATCGGCGGCAGCGACCCGGACAAGGCGCTGGAGGAGCTGCTGAAAAAGCTGGAAAACCTGCCGGACGACCTGAAAAAGCTGGTGGAGGATCTGAAAAGCGGCAAGCTCCGCGCCCAGCTGGAGGGCGACGCGTCCGACCTGCTGGTGACGCTGATGGACGGTCTGACCCAGATGACCGAGGCCGACATACAGCTGAAGGAGGCCATGACCCAGATCGAGAACGGCCTCGCCCAGATCAAAGAGGCGTACAAAACCATCGGCGAGCAGACGGACGTGGGCGGGCAGCTGTCCATGTCCACCGTCAGCCAGCTGTTGACGGCGCAGAACTTCTCCATGCCCGCCGGGTACATCAGCGACAACAACGGCGTGCAGTACATGGTGTCCGTGGGCGACAACGTGACCTCCCGGCAGGAGCTGGAGGACATGGTGCTGCTGGATCTGGGCATAGAGGGCGTCGAGCCGGTGACGCTGGGCGATGTGGCCACGGTGGTGGTCCTCGACGACGCCGATGAGCTGTACACCCGCGTCAACGGGGAGAACGGCATCCTCGTCACCTTCACCAAGCAGTCCAACTACGCCACGGCGGAGGTGTCCGACAACATAAACGCCCGCTTCGCGGAGCTGGAGACGCAGTACGACGGCCTGTCCTTCGCGCCCCTGATGGATCAGGGTGACTACATCTATCTCATCGTGGAGACGATCACCTCCTCGCTGCTGTGGGGCGCGCTGTTCTCCGTGGTGGTGCTGTTTTTGTTCCTGCGGGATTGGCGTCCCACCGTCATCACGCTGGTGTCTATCCCCGTCAGCGTGATCTTTGCCGTGGTGCTCATGTACTTCACCGGCGTGACCATCAATATGATCTCCCTCAGCGGCCTGGCCGTTTCGGTGGGCATGCTGGTGGACAACTCGGTGGTGGTCATTGAGAATATCTACCGCCTGCGGGCGAAGGGCGCCACCGTCATTCAGGCGGCGGTGTCCGGCGCGCAGCAGGTGCTGGGCGCGGTGACGGCCTCCACCCTGACCACCGTGTGCGTGTTCGCGCCCATCGTGTTCGTGGAGGGTCTGACCCGCCAGCTGTTCACCGATCTGGCGCTGACCATCACCTATTCTCTGCTGGCCAGCCTGCTGGTGGCGCTGACGCTGGTGCCCGCCATGGCCGGCGGCATGCTGCGCCGGGAGATGGTGCAGAAGCCGGGGCTGCTGGATAAGATCTATCCCGCCTACCGCAAGGCCATCACCTTCGCGCTGGATCACAAGGCCGGTGTGCTGCTGCTGTCGCTGGTTCTGCTGGTGACAAGCGCAGGCGCGGCGGTGATGCGGGGCTTCACGTTCATGCCGGAGATGGACATGAACAACCTGTCCCTGACCGTCACCATGCCGGAGGGAACCACCCGCCGGCAGGCGGTGGAGCTGGCGGACACGGTGCTGGAGCGGGTCATGACCGTTGACAACGTACAGGACGTGGGCTTTATGATGGGCGGCGGCACCATGGGCGGCCTGAACATGGGCGCCGCCATGGGCGGCTCCTCCGGCGGCAGCTATGATGTGGAGGGCTACATCACCATGCCGGAGGGCACCTTCGGCTCCGACGCGGCCAAGGAGATCACCGCCCTGTGCGCCGACCTGCCCTGCGAAGTCACGGCCAGCGGCGTTATGAGCAGCATGATGAGCATGATGACCGGCAGCGGCGTGTCGTTACAGGTGTTCGGCGACGATATGGAGGACTTGCAGTCCGCCGCCCAGGCTCTTGCCAAGCGGCTGGAGCAGGTGGACGGCGTGGCGGAGGTAGACGACGGGCTGGACGAATCCGCCCCGGCGCTGCAGATCGTGGTCGACCGCGTGGCGGCGGCCAAAAAGGGCATGACCGTGGCGCAGATCTACATGAAGGTGGCGGCGGCGCTGCAGAGCAGCACCAGCGTCTCCAACGTGACGCTGGGCGGCGAGAGCATGGCGCTCAGCGTGGACGCGGTGGAGGGCAGCACCGTCACCCGTGAGAAGCTGCTGGAGCTGGAGATCACGCCGGACGCGACCCTGTCCTCCGCCATGGGCGGCAGCGCGGGCAGCAGCGCCCTGAGCCAGCTGTCCGGCAGCAGCGATGATACGGAGAAGGACGACGGCACCTTCAAGCTGGGCGATGTGGCCAAGGTGCAGGAGACGGTGTCCATGAACACCATTTCCCGCGACCAGCAGCGCCGGTGCGTCACCGTCACCGCCACGGTAGCCGACGGCTACAACGTCACCCATGTGACCTCCGCCGCGCGGCAGGCGCTGGGCAGCGCGGCGCTGCCCGACGGCGTCACCGTGGAGTTCAACGGCGAGAACGAGCAGATCATGGATGCCATGGGGCAGCTGCTGCTGATGCTGCTGCTGGGCGTGGTGCTGGTGTACTTCATCATGGTGGCGCAGTTCCAGTCGCTGAAATCCCCGTTCATCGTCATGTTCACCATCCCGCTGGCCTTTACCGGCGGCTTCCTGGCGCTGCTGGTGACGGGCATCGAGGTGTCGGTCATCAGTCTGATCGGCTTCGTGATGCTGGTGGGCATCATCGTCAACAACGGCATCGTGCTGGTGGACTACATCAACCAGCAGCGTCTGGCGGGCATGGAGCGCCGTGAGGCCATCATCGACGCGGGCGTGACCCGTCTGCGCCCCATCCTGATGACCAGTCTCACCACCATTCTGGGTCTGATCGTCACCGCCGCGGCCAAGAACGCCGGCACCGCCCTGATGCAGCCGGTGGCGGTGGTGTGCATCGGCGGACTGCTGTACGCCACGCTGATGACGCTGTTCGTGGTGCCCTGCATGTACGAGATCATGAACAGGCGCGACCTGCGCAAGGTGGACGAGAGGGAACTGGAAGTCGTGGATATGTAAAAATACGAAGAAACCGTCACCGGGCAGGGTGACGGTTTCTTTTTTCACGCGGGGCACCGGCAATGGACGAAGGTAGGGGACGGCGTCCACGACGTCCCGCTTCGCTGTCATTCCGAGCCAGTGACCGTGTCACTGGCGTGGGAATCCGCGTCCTCTGTCTCCCTTTACACAAGAGAGGCTTGCAGCGCGGCGGTGCCGCGCTGGGAACGGATCGCCACGTCGCTTTGCGCCGCGAAGCAAGTGCCCTTGGGATACTCCTCGCAATGACAGAGAAAGGCGGCGTGACTCGTTGTAGGGGCGGACGACTCTGTCCGCCCGAATGGATAACGTGCAGGCATGGCGGGGCGTCGGGGACGGCGTCCCCTACAGCCCCATGTCCCGGACGCAGTTCCCTATACGACCGAAAGCGCCCCCACCGGATGGTGGGGGCGCTTTCGTTGTGTGTTTGTGTTAGGAGAGAGAGAAAATCACATCAGGAAGAGTAATTCCTTTTGATGGTGCTATATTACCCCACAAAATTGACCGAATCATGAAATCCAGATGAACATTTTGTGAATTCACTTGCATTTATCGGAATTTTTTGCTCTCCGCCACGGCCATCTGGTCGCAGCGGTTGTTGTGCTCGTTTTCGGCGTGACCCTTCACCCAGTGGCAGCGCACCTGATGCACCTCCGTCAGCGCCAGCAGCTGCTCCCACAGGTCGGGGTTCAGCGCCGGCTTTTTGTCGGACTTCACCCAGCCCCGCGCCTTCCAGCCCCGCGCCCAGCCCTTGCTCAGCGCGTCGATGACGTACTTGCTGTCGGAGTACAGCTCCACGATGCACGGCTCGCGCAGCAGGCGCAGCGCCTCGATGACGGCGGTCAGCTCCATGCGGTTGTTGGTGGTCTCCGCCGCGCCGCCGGACAGTTCCTTCTCCGTGTCCCGGTAGCGGAGGATCGCCCCCCACCCGCCGGGCCCGGGATTGCCGCTGCACGCGCCGTCTGTGTAGATAGTTACGGTTTTCATAGTAGTCTGTTCCTTGCTGTATTCGTGCTTTGTTCCATGCCGACCCCGACGGCGCTTGCTCGCCATCCCCGAGCGGTTGCCGCTTCAGCGGCGAGCGAGTGGGGGCATTTTTCAAGCGGCGAAGCCGGCTTGTCCGTCTGTGTAAATGGTTACGGTTTTCATAGGTACTCCTTATCGAAGGTGCATGGTGCCTTGTAGGGGACGGCGTCTCCGACGCCCCTATCCCTCCACGGCGATCACATGCACCGTGCCGTCGGACACGGTGAAGCGCACGTTCCGCCCGCCGTAGGTCATGCCGTACATCCGCTCCGGGTCGTCCTGGTACCGGGGGCGCGGGTCGGCGGCCAGCGCGCTGATCAGCCCGTGGCGCTGCCCGCTGTCGAACCGCGCCAGCAGCTCCGGCGGGAAGTCCACCGTCAGCATCCCCCCGGCGTCGCCGCCGGTGAAGCCGCCGGAGGCGTCGGGATAGCTGTCGGCATAGCTGAGGTAGGGCTTGATGTCCAGAATGGGCGTGCCGCTGACCATGTCCGCGCCCCGGACGTACAGCACCGGGGCATCCGGCTCGTCCAGCGCCACACGCTCCAGCTCCACGGCGGACAGCCCCAGCCCATTGGGTCGGAAGGGCGAGCGGGTGGCGAACACGCCCACGCGCTGGTTGCCGCCCAGCCGGGGCGGGCGCACGGTGGGCGACCAGCCCTGCCGCAGCGCCCGGTCAAACTGCCAGATCAGCCAGATGTGGCTGAAGCCCTCCAGACCCCGCACCGCGTCCGCGTCCCGGAAGGGCTTTTCGAACACGATGCGTCCGGGGCAGTCGGCGATGCCGCTCTGCCGCGGCACGCCGAATTTCTGGTCAAAGGGCGTCTCTATCCGGGCGATGATGTCCCACGCCGGGGCGCTCACAGGGAGGCCTCCTCCGGCTCGGGCTGCTTTTCCTCCGGATCGGCCAGCGCCAGCGAGATGACCCGGTCGCCCTCCTCCTTGAAGCGCATGACGATAACGCCCTGCGTGGCGCGTCCCGCCACGCGGATGTTCTCCACAGGGGTGCGGATCAGGATGCCCGCCGCCGTCACCAGCAGCAGATCCTCCGTGCCGTCCACCACCTTCATGCCCACCACGTCGCCGGTCTTGTCCGTGACCATGTAGTTCTTCACGCCCAGACCGCCGCGTCCCGTGACGCGGTACTCCTCAATGGGCGTGCGCTTGCCGTAGCCGTTTTCAGTGATGGAGAGGACGGTCTTGCCCTCGTCGGCGCGGGCGGCGCCGATGACGTAGTCGCCCTCCCGCAGCCGGATGCCCCGGACGCCCACGGCCACGCGCCCCATGGCGCGCACGTCCGTCTCGTCGAAGCACACCGCCTGCCCGTCGTGGGTGGCGATGAGCACCCGGTCGTGACCCCGCGTCTCCACCACGGAGATCAGCTGGTCGCCCTCGTCCAGCGTCAGGGCGCGGATGCCGTTGTTGCGCAGGTTCTTCAGGGCGCTGACCTCCAGCCGCTTCACGGTGCCGTCGCGGGTGGTCATGAACAGGTACAGCTCCTCGTCCCCCGTCTCGCGGAAGTGGAGCATGGCCTGCACCCGCTCGCCCGTCTCCACCTGAATAATGTTGACGATGTTCACGCCCTTGGCGGCCTTGCCGCTCTCGGGGATCTGATAGCCCTTCTTGCGGTAGACCTTGCCGGTGTCGGTAAAGAACAGGATATAGTCGTGGGTAGACGCGGTGAACACGTCCACCACGGTGTCCTCGTCCCGGGTGGTGATGCCCTTCTTGCCCATGCCGCCCTTACTCTGGGCGGCGTATTCGGACACCGGCGTGCGCTTGATGTAGCCGTTCTCCGTCAGGGTAAAGACGCACTGCTCCTCCTCGATGAGATCCTCGATGTCCAGCTCGTCCTCCACGTCCTGTATCTCCGTCTTGCGGTCGTCGCCGAACTTGTCGGCGATGGCGGTCAGCTCTTCCTTGAGAATGGACTTCACCAGCCCCTCGTCGCTGAGCACCCGCAGGAAATAGGCGATCTTCTCCTCCAGCTCCTTGTACTCGGTCTGGAGCTTCTCCCGATCCAGCCCCTGCAAACGCTTGAGCTGCATGTCCAGAATGGCCTGCGCCTGCACGTCGTCCAGACCGAAGCGGGACATCAGGTTCTCCTTGGCGTTGTCGTAGCTGCTGCGGATGATGCGGATGACCTCGTCGATGTTGTCCTGCGCCACCAGCAGACCCTCCAGCAGGTGGGCGCGCTCCTGCGCCTTCTTCAGGTCGAAGCGCGTCCGGCGGACGATGATCTCCTCCTGGAATTTCAGGTACTCGTCGATGATGTGCCGCAGGGACAGGATCTTCGGCTGCCGCTGGTTCTCCACCAGCGCCAGCATGTTGATGGCAAACGTGGTTTGCAGCTGGGTCTGGGCGAACAGACGGTTGAGCACCACCTGCGGATTGGCGTCCCGCTTCAGCTCGATGACCATGCGCATGCCGTTGCGGTCGGACTCATCCCGGATGTCGGAGATGCCCTCCAGCCGCTTGTCCTCCACCTGATCGGCGATGGCCTTGATGAGCATGCGCTTGTTCACCTGATAGGGCAGCTCCGTGATGACGATGCGGGTGCGGCCGTTGTTGAACTCCTCGAACTCGTGGCGGGCGCGCACCATCAGCCGTCCCCGGCCGGTGGCGTAGGCGGCGCGGATGCCGCTCCTGCCCATGATGATGCCGCGGGTAGGGAAGTCGGGTCCCTTCACATGCTCCATCAGGTCGCTGAGGGTGGCGTCCGGGTTGTCCAGCACGCAGATGCACGCGCCGATGACCTCCCGCAGGTTATGGGGCGGGATGTTGGTGGCCATGCCCACGGCGATACCGCTGGAGCCGTTCACCAGCAGGTTGGGGAAGCGGCAGGGGAGTACCCGCGGCTCCTTCCGGCTCTCGTCGAAGTTGGGATCCCAGTCCACCGTGTCCTTTTCGATGTCCCGCAGCATCTCGTTGGAGATCTTGCTGAGGCGGGCTTCGGTGTATCGGTAGGCGGCCGGGGGGTCGCCATCCACGGAGCCGAAGTTGCCGTGGCCGTCCACCAGCATGTAGCGCATGGAGAAATCCTGCGCCAGACGCACCAGCGCGTCGTACACGGAGGCGTCGCCGTGGGGGTGATAGCGTCCCAGCACGTCGCCCACGCAGGTGGCGGACTTCTTAAAGGGCTTGTCAGAGGTCAGGTTGTCCTCGTACATGGCGTAGAGAATACGCCGGTGTACGGGCTTCAGGCCGTCCCGCACATCGGGCAGGGCGCGGCCCACGATAACGGACATGGCATATTCGATATAGGACTTCTCCATCTCCGGGACCAGCGGGGACTCCACAATGTGCTGGTCGGGATAGCGTATCTCCTCCGGGTCGTATTGGGGCTTTTTGCTCATTTATTCCAGCCCTCCTTAATAATCCAGATTCACAGCGTACTGTGCTTTACGCTCGATAAATTCCTTGCGCGGCTCCACCTTCTCGCCCATGAGGACGGTGAACGTGGCGTCGGCCTTCACCGCGTCATCCAGCGTGATGCGCCGCAGGGTACGGGTGGTGGGATCCATGGTGGTCTCCCACAGCTCGTGGGCGTCCATCTCACCCAGACCCTTGAACCGGCTGATGTTGATGGTCACGTTGGGATTGCCGCCGCGCATCTCCGCGGAGATACGATCCCGCTCCTCGTCGGAGTAGGCCACCCGGGAGGTTTTGCCCCGGGTCAGCTTATAGAGCGGCGGCACGGCGGAGTAGACATAGCCCTCCTCAATGAGGGGCCGCATATACCGGAAGAAAAACGTCAGCAGCAGCGTGCGGATATGGGCGCCGTCCACATCGGCATCGGCCATGATGATGACCTTGTGGTACCGCAGCTTGTTCTCGTCGAACTCCTCACCGATACCTGCGCCCAGCGCGATAATGACGGGCTGCAGCTTGTCGTTGCCGTAGACCTTGTCCACCCGCGCCTTCTCCACGTTCAGCATCTTGCCCCACAGGGGCAGGATGGCCTGGAACCGGCTGTCGCGCCCCGCCGTGGCGGAGCCGCCTGCGGAGTCGCCCTCCACGATGTACAGCTCTGTCAGCTCCGGGTTGTTCTCGTTGCAGTCCCGGAGCTTATCCGGCATGGCAGCGCCGCCCAGCACCGTCTTGCGCCGGATGGACTCCCGCGCCTTCCGTGCCGCTTCCCGGGCGCGGTTGGCGGTCATGGCCTTATCCAGAATGGTGCGGGCCACCACGGGATGCTCCTCCAGATACACCGCCAGCTGGTCGTTGACGATGCTGTCCACCAACGTGCGGATGTGGGCGTTGCCCAGCTTGGCCTTGGTCTGTCCCTCGAACTGCGCCTCCGTCAGCTTCACGGAGATCACGGCGGTGATGCCCTCGCGCACGTCCTCGCCGGACACCTTGTCGCCGTCCTTTATCATGTTGTATTTCAGGCCGTAGGCGTTGAGCACGCGGGTCAGCGCGGCCTTGAAGCCCGTCTCGTGCATGCCGCCCTCCGGCGTGTGGATGTCGTTGGCAAAGGACACCAGCGTCTCGTTATAGCCGTCGTTGTACTGCATGGCGATCTCCGCCGTGCTGTCGCCCTTGGCGCCGGAGAGATAGATGACCTCCTCGTGGAGGGGGGTCTTGTTGCGGTTGATATAGGTGACGAACTCCCGGATGCCGCCCTCGTAGCACATGGCCTCGGACTGCTCCCTGCCGGGTCGTGCGTCGCTGATGGTGATGCGCAGGCCGGCGTTCAGGAACGCCTGCTCCCGCATGCGGGTGTGCAGCGTCTCGTAATCGTACTCCAGCGTGTCGAACATCTCCGGGTCGGGCTTGAAGGTCACGGTGGTGCCGGTGTGGTCAGTGTCGCCGATGACCTGCATCTCCTGGGTGATGTTCCCGCGGGAGAACTTCATCTCGTAAATTTTCCCGTCCTTGTGTACCTGCACCGTCAGCCACTCGCTCAGGGCGTTGACCACGCTGGCGCCCACGCCGTGCAGACCGCCGGAGACCTTGTAACCGCCGCCGCCGAACTTGCCGCCGGCGTGCAGCACGGTGAACACCACCTCCAGCGCGGGACGTCCCGTCTGCGCCTGCACGTCCACGGGGATGCCGCGTCCGTTGTCGGTGACGGTGATGGTGTCGCCGGGGTTGATGGTCACGGTGATATCCGTGCAGTACCCGGCCAGCGCCTCGTCGATGGAGTTGTCCACGATCTCATAGACCAGATGGTGCAGTCCGCTGGCGCTGGTGGAGCCGATATACATACCGGGCCGCTTGCGCACCGCCTCCAAGCCCTCCAGCACCTGTATTTCCGATGCGTTATATTCCGTGTCCACCACGGGTCGTTCCATGTCTGCCATGCGTTACTCTCCTTTTCCTTGCGCTCGTTTGCCCAGCGTCTGGGAATTGATCTGCGACAGATACACGATCTGCCGGTGATAGGGATGGTCGCACACCACGAAGGAGCGCGGTATGTCCTCGCACGCGGACTGCACCACGCCCTCCCGCTCGGCTCCCTGTAAAAACTCTCTTGTCCGCCGTGAGGTGGAGGTGTTGTCCAGATCGAATATGCCGATGATCCGCCTGTCCTCCAGCATCACGTTCATGCCGATGTGCAGATAGGCCATCACAGCACCTCCCCGCCCCGGATATGGAACACCTTGCCCTTGAGAAGCGTGTCCAGCCGGTCGTTTTCGCAGCAGGTGATGAACACCTGCCCGCCGCTGATGCGGTTCAATACATATTCCTGCCGCCGGGGGTCCAGCTCGCTGAGCACGTCGTCCAGCAGCATCACCGGGTATTCGCCCATGGCGCTGCGGTGTATCTCCCGCTCCGCCAGCTTCAGGCTCAGCGCCGCCGTCCGTACCTGCCCCTGTGAGCCGAACTGCTTGGCGGCGCGACCGTTGATGAGCACCTCGATATCGTCCTTGTGCGCCCCGCTGAGACACAGCCGGGACGCCCGCTCCGCCGTCTGGTGCTCGTCCATGTGCTGCCGCAGCTGCCAATAGATATCCTCCTGCCTGCCCATGGGGTCGGTGACGGTCTTCACGGTCTGATAGCCCAGCGCCAGCTCCTCCCGCTGGCCGCTGCACTCATAGTGGGCGGCGCGGGCATACTCCGCCAGCGCCGCGCAGAACCGCGCCCGGTAGCCGATGAGCACCGCTCCGCTGCGGCACAGCCCCTCGTTGAACTCCGGCAGCAGGTCTAAAAGCTCCGGCTTGTCCTCGCTGTCCCGCAGGATGCGGGTCTTGTGGTCGTACAGGCGGCTGTACTGGCTCAGCGCCTCGGCGTACCGGGGACGCAGCTGGCACAGGGACATATCCATGAACCGCCGCCGCTCCGCCGCCCCCGCCCGGATGAGGAACAGATCCTCCGGCGCGAAAAACACCGTGTGCAGCACATCGCTGAGCGCCGCGCCGTTTTTGGCCTTCACACCGTTGACGGTCATGCTCCGCCGCTTGCTGCGGCTGAGCCGGATGTCGGTGACGAATTCCCGCTGGCGGGAGAATATCTGTCCCACCAGCAGCGCGTCCTGCCTGTCGAAGCCGATCAGCTCCCGGTCGCCGTGGGCGCGGGGGCTTTTGCCGCAGCTCAGGTACACGATGGCCTCCAGCAGGTTGGTCTTGCCCTGGGCGTTCTCGCCGTAGATGACGTTACAGCCGTCGTCGAAGGTCAGCTGCTGGCGCTGATAGTTCCGCCAGCCCTCCAGCGTCAGCGCGTCAACTCTCATACGCCACGGTCAGCTCCTGACCGTTGTAGCCCACCACGTCGCCGGGGCGTATCTTCTTGCCCCGCATGGTGCATACCTGACCGTTGACGGTCACGTCCCCCTCCTGCACGGCGAGCTTGGCCTCGCCGCCGGTGTCCACCGCCGCGGCGAACTTCAGCAGATCCTGCAATTTGATGTATTCTGTTGTGATGGTGATGGTTTCCATAAAAAATAACCTCGTTCGTGGATAGCTTGTGTGATGGAGCATGGTGCCCCTTTGCAGAGGCGGACGACTTTGTCCTCCCGCAGCCGGTCTGCCGCCTCTGTCCGTAGGGCGGGACCCATGTGTCCCGCCGCGGCACACGCATTTTCGGCGGGGCACGCGGACCCCGCCCTACAGAGTGCAGCGATCACGCGGCGCCACGGGCGTACCGTGTGTACGCCGAGAAGGTCTGACGATGGCAGGGCACAAGAGATGTGCCTTTATTGTGCCTTCAAGCGCACCGGCAGCACCATATAAATAAAATTGTCGCTGTCGTCCACGGGCGTGATGATGCAGGGCGAAATGCCGGTGTTCAGATGCATTTTCACCGTGTCCGCCGGGGCGTAGCGCAGGGCGTCCATGAGATAGCGGTTGTTGAAGCCGATCTCCAGCTCCTGCCCGTCGCCGCGGACGGGGCAGATGTCACGCGCATCGCCGTTGCCGGTGCGGGCGGACATATAGACCTTATCCGCGCTGAACAGGCAGCGCACGGGGCTTTTCAGCTTCTCGCTGATGACCACGCTGACCCGCTCCAGGCTTTCGATCATGGTCTTGTTGTCCACCTCCAGGCAGATGGGGTTGATGGTGGGGATGGCGTTGCGATAATCCAGGAATTCACCCTCAAGACGGCGGCAGATCAGCTGGGTGCTGCCCGCCTCGAACATCAGATGGCGCTTGCCCTGTGTCACCGTCACCATATCCTCGGTATCGGCGCAGATCTTCTCCACCTCGTTCAGGGCGCTGCCCGGCGCCACGAACTTGAAGGCGCCGCCGTCGATGTGCTCCAGCGGCTCGCGCCGCAGCGCCAGACGGAAGCCGTCCACGGCCACCATGGTCAGCCCCTTGTCGCTGATCTCGAACAGCACGCCGGTATGGATGGGGCGCGTCTCGTTCAGGGACACGGCGAAGCTGGTCTGGTCGATCATGGCCTTCAGCGTGCGCTGCTCCAGCGTGACGGAGTACTCGTCGTCCACCTCCGGCATCTCCGGATAGTCGTTGGCGCTCAGGCCGATCATCTCGAAGTCCGTGTCGCCGCAGGTGAGCTTCACGTTGAACTTCTCGTCGGCGTCGAACACCACCGTGTCGTCGGGCATACGGCGGATCATGTCGCCGAACAGCTTGGCGTTCAGCACGATGCGGCCGCTCTCGCGGATGTCGGCCTCCACCTCGGTGCGGATGCCGGTCTGCATGTTGTAGCCCGACAGGCGCAGGCCGTGCTCCGTCTCCAGAAGGATACCCTCCAGCGCGGGGATGGAGCTTTTGGCCGCCACCGCGCGGGACACAGCGTTCACCGCCTGCTGCAAAAGCGTCTTTTCACAGGAAAATCTCACCATATCCGTCGTTCCTCACTTTCCGAAACGCAGTTCTATTCTGCGAAATCAAATCATAATCTAATCTTTATTCAGTAGTTATTAGTCGTAGGGGCTTTCAAACGTGGAAATTCCCCCTGACACCGCGCCGCAGCTGGATTTTTTTCCCACACGGCTGTCCGGAAAACCGCCCCGTTTTTCCCCATGGGTGTGGGGACAGGGGGTACCTGACCCCTCGCTCCCTGTGGATTCCACAGGAAAAGCGGAAAACCGGCCTCTTTCCCGTTTTACTTCTTGCTGTTGATGTTGGTGGTGATCTCCTTCACCTTTTCGGCGAAGGCCGGGTCGGTGCGCATCTGCTTTTCCACCTTGTCCAGCGAGTGCATGATGGTGGAGTGATCCCTGTCGCCGAACTCTTTGCCGATGTCGTTGAGGCTCATGCCGCTCATGCGGCGGATGAGGTAAATGGCGATCTGACGGGCGGCCACCACGTCGCGGCTGCGGCTCTGTCCCCGCAGGGTGTCCTCGTCCACGTTGAAGTAGTTACAGATGTAGCTGACGATGATCTTGGGCGTGGGCGCGAAGTCGTTGCTCTTTTTCAGCATATCCCGGATGGCGCGCCCCACCGTCTCCTCGTTCACCTGGTCATCCAGCAGGTCGCGGTAGGCCAGGATCTTGTTCAGCGTGCCCTCGATCTGCCGCACGTTGGAGGTGATGTTCTCGGCGATGTAGTCCATCACGTCGCCGGGCAGCTTCACGCCCAGCATGGCGGCCTTGTTCTGGATGATGGCGAACCGCGTCTCGAAGTCCGGGGGCGCTACGTCCACCATCAGACCCCACTCGAACCGTGTCCGCAGACGATCCTCCAGCTGGGTGATCTCCTTGGGCGGCCGGTCGGAGGTCAGCACGATCTGCCGGCCGGATTCGTACAGGGTGTTGAAGGTATGGAAGAACTCCTCCTGGGTCTGTATCTTGCCGGCGATGAACTGGATATCGTCCATCAGCAGAATATCCGTCTGGCGGTATTTCTCCCGGAACTCCGCGTTGCGGTTTTCCCGGATGGAGGCGATCAGCTCGTTGGTGAAGTCGTCGCCCTTGACGTACACGATGCGGGCGTCAGGCCGCTTCTTGCGCAGGGCGTTGGCGATGGCGTACAGCAGGTGGGTCTTGCCCAGTCCGCTGTCGCCGTAGATGAACAGGGGGTTGTAGTTCTCGCCGGGCTTCTCCGTCACGGCCTTGGCCGCGGCAAAGGCCAACTTGTTCTGGGGTCCCACCACATACGTCTCGAAGGTGAACGCCTGGGATTCCGACAGGTCGCCGGGGCGGTCGGGCGCCACGCCGTGATAGGCCGCCAGCTGGTCGTCGTCCAGTATCTTCACCTCTAAATCGGTGGAGAACAGATCCTTCAGCGCCGCCTTGATGTGGGGCAGGAACCGCGCCTCGATGGTGTTTTTCTTGAAGGTGTTGCTGCAATGGAGCACGAAGGCGGAATCCTCCATCGTCACCACCGTCACCTCGTCGAACCAGGTGTTGATGGTGGTTTCGGACAGCTCGCCGCTCAGACGCTTGAGCACGCTGTCCCACAGGTCTTTCATGGAATTCAAAAGAAAAGCTCCCCTTTCGGCGGGAGGTGTGTCTGTGCTCCCGCGATAAAATGGCGGGGGGTGTACCGCCGCAAAATATCCCGCATCATTATAACAGAAAAGCCGCCGCAAGTCCATAGAAACTATACATATTCTAATATAAGTTACGGCTTTTTCCTGCCTGTAAAGCGAAAACCGCTGCGTGCCGGGCAAATTTTTGTTGACAGCCACCCCTCCTGTCTGTATAATGGATTCCGCGTGGTTTTGCACGTTTGTGTGCAACACCTGTGGAAAAGTTTACTGCGGCGGCAAAAATTTTGCCGCTGTCGAGTAAGAGCGGGCGCGAAGGCTCCCGCCGGATATTCTATAAAATGGAGGTGTCATGCAATGTTCCGTACCTATCAGCCCAAGAAGCGCCAGCGCTCCAAGGAGCACGGTTTCCGCAAGAGAATGGCTACCCGCAACGGCCGCAAGGTTCTGGCTCGCCGTCGTGCCAAGGGTCGTGCCCGTCTGACCCATTGAGGTCACGGAAGGTGCATCGCACATACAGATAAGCCCTGAGGGACGGAGGATACGAATCCCCGTCCCTATCGGTGTATATGCGCTGTAAAACGAGATGCTCCTGCTATGCGGCGTTTCAGAAGCCCCGACCCTGTCATTCTGTGCCAGTGTGAGCACTGGTTCGCAATGACAACGCGGACAAGAGGTGCTGTGTACAGCAGGAAAAAGAGGGAACTATGGACGCAAGAGTTACGGTGAAGCAAAACGGCGACTTCCGCCGCATTTACCGCAGGGGACGGTCAGCCGTCGCCGGCGGTGTGGTGGTCTATTGCCTGAAAAACAGGCAGGGGATGAGTCGTCTGGGCGTCACCGTGTCCACAAAGCTGGGTCACGCCGTGGTGCGCAACCGTGTCCGCCGCCGTTTCCGGGAGCTGTACCGCCTGCACAAGGGCGATATGCTGTCCGGCTACGATATTATTATGGTGGCGCGTGTCCGCGCTGCGGAGCTGCCCTATGCCAAGCTGGAAAAGCAGTATCTCCGGTGCCTTTCGCAGCTGGGACTGCTGCGGGAGGACGCATGAAAAGGCTTCTTCTGCGGTTCATCCGCTTTTACCGGCGGGCGATCTCGCCCCTGTTCCCTCCTCGCTGCCGCTACATCCCCACCTGCTCTCAATACGCGCTGGAAGCCATTGAGAAATACGGTGCGGCCAAGGGCGGCTGGCTGGCGTTCAAGCGTCTGATGCGATGCCATCCCTTCCACCGTCACAAGGGCGGCTGGTATGATCCGGTGCCCTGATCCCCCATCCCTCAAAATCTTACGGAGGAAATTCGCCTATGTTCGCACAAATCGGCTACTATATCTGTGTGCCGTTCGCGTGGCTCACCCGCCTGTTCTACACATGGACAGGCTCCTACGGCGTCGCTCTGATCCTCTTCACCCTGATGGTGAAGCTGGTTCTGCTGCCCTTCCAGCTGAAAAGCAAGAAGAGTATGCTCCGCATGGGGCGTATGAACGGCAAGGTGCAGGAGATCCAGAAGAAGTACGCCAACAACAAGGAGAAGCAGCAGCAGGAGATCGCCGATCTCTACGCCCGCGAGGGCGTGAACCCCATGTCCGGGTGCCTGTGGTCCTTCCTGCCCTTCCCCATCCTGATCGCCCTGTACTATATCATCCGCACCCCCCTGCGGTATTTCATGTCCCTGTCCAACGAGGTCATCGCCAAGATCACCGAGCTGGCGGTGTCCCTGGGCTATGTGTCCGGCGCCGAGGGACAGGCCGCGGCCTATGACCAGATCTATCTGGCCAAGTTCATCCACGACAACTGGAGCAGCTTCGACGGGAAGTTCGACGGTCTGATCGACCTGAACTATACCTTCCTGAACATGGATCTGTCCGCCGTGCCCAAGGATCTGTTCAGCCAGTTCCCCTCCGGCGGCTGGCCTGTCATCGGCCTGATGCTCATGCCGATCATCTCCGCCGCCCTGCAGTTCCTGATGACCCAGATCTCCATGAAGTCCAACGGCAACAGCAACGTCAACGGCTCTTCCAAGGCCATGCTGTACATGATGCCGCTGATGACCGTGTGGATGGGCTACATCCTGCCCGCCGCTCTGTGCGTGTACTGGATCGCCAACGCCGCCTTCTCCTGCCTGCAGGAGCTGCTGCTGAACAAGAAGTTCAACGCCATCCTCGACCGCGAGGAGACGGACAAGGAGCGCCAGAAGCGCGAGGCGCGCTACAACAAGATGCAGGCCGCCCGCGAGAACTACAACCGCCAGCTGGAGGAGGCCAAGGGCGCTAAGAAGCCCCAGCCCCAGCAGTCCAAGAAGAAAAAGTCCGGCGAGGGTACCACCGATGCCGGCAAGGTGGGCGGCCGCCCCTACGCCCGCGGCCGCGCCTACCGCGAGGATCACTACGACGAATAAGGAGTTTTGTCTATGAGTTATATCGACGTAACGGGCAAGACTGAGGACGAAGCGCTGCGCAAGGGTCTTGAGCAGCTGGGAATGGATCGGGACGACGTGTCCGTGTCCATTCTGGAGCGCGCCAAGAGCGGCTTTCTGGGCATCGGCGCTTCCCCTGCCCGTATCCGTATTACCTACGGCCCCGAGGAGGCGGAGGTCGCCGCTCCCGCCGAGGTGAAGATCATCCCCGAGGAGAAGCCGGCCGCGCCGGTGCAGCCCGCTCCCGCCAAGGCGGAGGAGCCCGCCGCTGCCCGCTCCGACAAGTACCGCACCGATAAGCCCCGCACCGACAAGCCCCGTCCCCAGCGGCGGCCGGAGCAGTCCGACCGTCCCCGTCCCGAGCGCCGGGAGCGTCCCGCCCCCGCCGCCCCCGCCATCGACCTGCCGGAGTGCGACGACGACAACGCCAAGCACATCATCGCCTTTGTGTCCGGCCTGCTGGAGCGCATGGACAGCTCCGCCGAGGTGAAGGTCTATGAGCAGGAGAAGGGCCGCTACAAGGTGCTGCTGGTGGGCGAGCGTCTCGGCCAGCTGATCGGGCACCGGGGCGAAACGCTGGACGCCATCCAGCAGCTGACCAACTACGCGGTGAACACCGGCACCGACAAGCGCATCCGTATCCAGATGGACGCGGAGAACTACCGTGCCCGCCGGGAGCAGAGCCTGGAGAGCCTTGCCCGCAAGGTGGCCGCCAAGGTGCAGAAGTACCGCCGCAGCGTCACGCTGGAGCCCATGAACGCCTACGAGCGCCATGTGATCCACGCCGCCCTGCAGGACGTGAAGGGTGTGACCACCTATTCCGTGGGCGCCGAGCCCAACCGCCGCGTGGTGGTGGCCTTCGACCGGGGCGAAGCCCGCTGAACGAAGCCAATATGACAAAAGAGACAGCCGCAAGGCTGTCTCTTTTTTGTTGCCGTGTTTCGTAGGGGACGGCGTCCCGGCGTAGGGGCGGACGACTCTGTCCGCCCGAGCAGCGCAAAGCGCTATCATTCTTACGCCATCACGCGAAAAACGCCCGTATCTCCTCTGCGGTGCAGGCGGCGCTGCCCTGGGCGAAGCCGTCCCGCCCGCCGCCGCGCCCGTGGAGGGCTGTGTTCATGTCCTTCACCAGCGGGCGGATGTCCTGCCCGGCGTGAATGACGGCGTATTTATACGCCCCGTCCGCTCCGGCGAACACGGCGCAGCGCCCGCCGGCGCTCTGCGCCACGGCATCGCACAGCCGCCGCACGCCGTCGCCCTCCAGCGGCTCGGTGATAAGCAGCACATCGCCCGCACCGGCATATTGGGCGGCGGTGTGGGCAAACACCTGCTCCTCCAGCCGGGCGGCGCGTTCCTTCGCGGTCAGCAGCTCGCCCTGCATCCGCTCCACAGCGGCGGCGGACGTTTCCGGCTTCACCGACAGCGCTTGCCCGATCTGCCGCGCCTGCTCCCAGCAGGCGGACAGATAGTCCAGCGCCCGCCGGCCGCACACCAGCTCCAGCCGCACGCCGTCCCGGAATTTCTGGCAGGAGAGCAGCTTTACCAGCCCCACCTGACCGCTGCTGTCCACATGGGTGCCGCAGCAGGCGCACATGTCCGCGCCGGGGAACTCGGTAATGCGCACCGCGCCCTCCAGCGCCTTTTTGCTGCGGTAGGGCAGGGCGGCCAGCTCGGCAGGGGAGGGGTACCAGATGTGTACCGGGTGATCCTCCCAGATGTACCGGTTGGCGCGGCGCTCGATGTCCAGCGCCTGCTCCCAGCTGATGTCGGCGTTGTAGTCGATGGTCACGGTGTCCGCGCCCATGTGGAAGCCCACGTTGTCGCAGTGGAAGGCGCTGCACAGCATGCCGGACACGATGTGCTCGCCGGAGTGCTGCTGCATGTGGTCGAACCGCCGCGCCCAGTCGATATGGCCGCTGACCTCCGCGCCCACGGGCAGTGCTCGGTCGCACAGGTGGGTGACGATGCCGCCCTTTTCGTGTACGTCCAGCACCCGGGCGTCCCCCAGCGTGCCGTGGTCGGCGGGCTGCCCGCCGCCCTCGGGATAGAAGGCCGTGCGGTCGAGCACCACCGCAAAGCCGCCCTTCACAGCCCCGCAGGACTCCACCACGGCGGTGAAGTCCTGCGTAAAGGCGTTTTCGTAATAGAGTCTGACCGTCTCCATCAGTCGTCCTTCTCCACGTCGCCCACGATGGCGATGTGCAGCTCGTCCAGCTGCTTCTGCTCCACGGTGGAGGGCGCGCCCATCATGATATCCTGCGCGTTCTTGTTCATGGGGAAGGGGATGATCTCGCGGATGGAGCTTTCGCCCGCCAGCAGCATGACCATGCGATCCACGCCCGGGGCGATGCCCGCGTGGGGAGGCGCACCGTAGCAGAAGGCGTTGTACATGGCGGGGAACTTCTTCTTCACGTCCGCCTCGCCCAGACGCACCAGCTCAAAGGCCTTGATCATGATCTCCGGGTCGTGGTTACGGACAGCGCCGGAGCTGAGCTCCACGCCGTTGCACACCAGGTCGTACTGGTTGGCGTAGATGTCCAGCGGGTCGATCTCGCCGCGCTCGGCCTTCAGCAGCACCTCCATGCCGCCGTTGGGCATGGAGAACGGGTTGTGGCAGAACTCCAGCTCGCCGCTCTCGTCGCCGATCTCGTACATGGGGAAGTCCACGATCCAGCAGAACTCATAGCGCTCCTTGTCGAAGTGGTTCTCGCAGGCGGCGCCGAAGGTCTTGATCAGCACGCCCACGGACTTGGTGGCGTACTCGCCGGCAGCCACCACCACCAGCGTGTTGGGCTTCAGGGTCAGCACCTTGGCCAGCTCGTCCTTCACGCCGGACACGAACTTGCCGATGCCGCCGGCGATCTCGCCGTTCTCGTCCACCTTGAACCAGTAGGCCTTGGAGCCGGACTGCACTTCGCAGTCGGTGAGCAGCTTCTCGATCTGCTTGCGGGTCAGGGCGCAGTCGGTGATGTCCACCATCTTCACAGTCTGGCCGCGCAGCGCCTCGAACTCACTGTTTTCAAACAGGGCGGACACGTTCTTGCACGTCAGGTCGATGCGCAGGTCAGGCTTGTCGGAGCCGTACGTCTCCATGGCGGTGTTGTAGGGGATGCGGCGGAACGGGGCGGTGGACGCCACGTTGTAGGTGCCGAACTTGGCGAAGATGGGGGGCAGCACGTCCTCCAGCACGGCGAAAATGTCGTCCTGGGTGGCGAAGGCCATCTCCATATCCAGCTGATAGAACTCGCCGGGGGAGCGGTCGCCGCGGGCGTCCTCATCGCGGAAGCAGGGGGCGATCTGGAAATAGCGGTCGAAGCCGGAGGTCATCAGCAGCTGCTTGAACTGCTGGGGCGCCTGGGGCAGGGCATAGAACTTGCCGGGGTGCTTGCGGGCGGGCACCAGATAGTCGCGGGCGCCCTCAGGGGAGCTGGCGGTCAGGATGGGCGTGGTGATCTCCAGGAAGCCGTGCTCCGTCATGGCGGCGCGCAGGGCGGCCACCACCTGGCAGCGCAGGATGATGTTCTGCTTCACCGCCGGGTTCCGCAGGTCGAGATAGCGGTACTTCAGGCGCGCCGTCTCGTCGGCCTCGCGGCTGCGGTTGATCTCGAAGGGCAGGGAGTTGTAGCGGCAGCGACCCAGCACCTCGATTTTGGTGGGCACCACCTCGATGTCGCCGGTGGCCTGCTTGGGGTTCTTGCTGGCGCGCTCGCGGACGGTGCCCTCCACGGAGATGGTGCTCTCCTTGTTCAGACCCTTGATGATCTTCAGGTCGGCCTCGTCCTCCACCACCACCTGGGTGGTGCCGTAGAAGTCCCGCAGCACCACGAAGGCCAGATTGCCGCCCACCTCGCGGACGTTCTCCATCCAGCCCACGATCTTCACGGACTTGCCCGCATCGCTGGCGCGCAGCTGGTTGCAGGTATGTGTACGCATCTGCATCATGTTGTTTTCCTCCTATTGGTGATTGTGTTTTGTATAATCTGGTTTTATTATTACAAATTGTTGTTAAAACGGATCGGCTTTTGTAAGGCGGGGCCCGCACGCCCCGCCGGGGGATAATCCGTGTTATGCGGCGGGACACATGGGTCCCGCCCTACGGACAGGTGCGGTAAACCGCTCCGTAGGGTACGACGTCCCGTCAGCGGCGCTTATTTCTCCACGATGACCTTGCCCCGGTTCCGCTCCGCCAGACCCTCCTGCACCCGCGCCAGCGTCCCGGTGAAGTCCAGCGTGGTCTGTTCGCCGCTGGTCATGTCCTTGCAGGCGATAACGCCCTTGGCGATCTCGTCCTCGCCCAGGAACATCACATAGGGCACGCCGGTCTTGTCGGCGTAGTTCATCTTGGCCTTGAACTTCTTCTGCTCGGTGTACAGCTGGGTGCGGATGCCCGCGTCCCGCAGCCTTGTGGCCAGCGTCACGGCGGCGGACAGATCCTCCGTCATGGGCAGGATCAGCACATCCGCCGGGGCGGTGGGCAGGTCGCCGTTGAGCATCCCCTGCTCGCCCAGCACATAGAACAGCCGGGTGAGGCCGATGGAGATGCCCACGCCGGGCAGCTGTTTGTCGGTGTAGTACTCCGCCAGGTTGTCGTACCGTCCGCCGGAGCACACGGAGCCGATCTCCGGGTGATCCAGCAGCGCCGTCTCGTACACGGTGCCGGTGTAGTAGTCCAGTCCCCGGGCGATGGTCAGATCCACGGCGAAGTTCTCCTCCGGCACGCCGAAGGCGCCCAGATACTTCACCACGGTTTTCAGCTGGTCAAGCCCCTCGTCAAACGTCTCGTTCCGCCCCACATAGCCTTCCAGCGCGGCGAGCACCTGGTCGTTGCTGCCGGTGATGGCGATGAATTTCAGGATCTCGTCGGCCTTGTCCGGCTCCACGCCCACCTCGCCGGTGAGCAGGGCGCGCACCTTCTCCGCGCCGATCTTGTCCAGCTTGTCCACCGTGCGCATGATCTCGCCGGACTTCTCCGTCAGACCCAGCATGGCGTAAAAGCCGTTGAGTATCTTCCGGTTGTTCACCCGGATGCAGAACCGCTTCAGACCCAGCTCGCTGAACGCCCGGTAGATGATGGCGGGCATCTCCGCCTCGTTGGTGATGTCCAGCTTGCCGTCGCCGATCACGTCGATATCCGCCTGATAGAACTCCCGGAACCGTCCCCGCTGGGCGCGCTCGCCCCGGTAGACCTTGCCGATCTGATACCGGCGGAAGGGGAAGGACAGGTCGTTGTAGTGCAGCGCCACATACTTGGCCAGCGGCACCGTCAAGTCAAACCGCAGGGCAAGGTCGGCGTCGCCCTTGTTGAAGCGGTAGATCTGCTTCTCCGTCTCGCCGCCGCCCTTGGCCAGCAGCACCTCCGCCGCCTCGATCACCGGGGTGTCCAGCGGGGTGAAGCCGTACAGGGAATAGGTGCGGCGCAGGATGTCCATCATCCGCTCCATCTGCTGCTGCGGCCGGGGCAGCAGCTCCATAAAGCCCGACAGTGTGCGGGGCGTCATCTCAGCCATTGTTCGTTTCTCCTTTGTTTTCGGTAATTTCCGTTGCTTCCGGTATTTCCTCCGCGCCGCCCTCCAGCGCGCGGGAGGCCTCCTGCCGGGCGGCCTCGGCCTCGGCCTCGCGCTTCAGCTCCAGCGCCACCTCCCGGTAGATATCGTCCAGCTCGGCGCCCTTTTTCTTCCCGGCCTTGCCCAGAAGAATGCCGCCGATCACGGCCAGCACCAGTCCGGCGTACCACAGCTTCGGCGCCGCCAGCGCCAGAACGAAGCCGGGCAGCGTGCCCAGCCACACGCCGATCTCCGTGTAGTTGCCGCCCACGGCGTGATACGCGCCCTTCTTCTCCCGCAGGGAGGCGATCTTCTTCAGCTGGGCGCGGCACACGATGATGCGCAGCACCGCCAGCGCCGTCAGGGGGATGAAGATGTCGTAGTGGTACTTGTTGATGAAGTCCAGAACAGCTTGCATGGCGATCTCCTTTTCGGATAGTGTGTGGTGCGGGGACAAAAAAACGCTCCCGTCCCCTGCATTGGGACGAGAGCGTTAAACACTTCGTGGTGCCACCCAAATTCGGCCTTGCGGCCCTTTGATGCTCCTGTTACGGGGAGCGCGCCGTGGATGTTTCCATCCCCGCTCGCTCGCTGTCTTGACCTGCTCCTTGCCGCAACGCGCTTTCAGCCGGTGGCGCGTCTCTCTTGCAGCGGCGGTGTACAGGCTACTCCTGCGAGGTCTGCACGGTTACTCCTTATTGTATGCGATTTCCCGCCCCGTGTCAAGCCCGCGCGCTGACAAAATTCTCGAGTGGGGGCTGCTGCCTGTATGGAACGGCGGCCCCGACGTCCCGTTGCAGAGGCGGACGACCCTGCCCGCCCGAACGGGTAACGCATGGGCGCGGCGGGACACATGGGTCCCGCCCTACAGATGGGTGCGGCAATCCGCCTTTATTCGGTTCGTCACGCCGTAAACGGTTTGCTCTTGGGATTCACGATGTCGCGCCAGTCCAGGTCGCCCCGATCCAGACCCAGCACCAGCATCTCGGCGGTGGCCAGATTGCTGGCAAAGGGCACGTTGTTCTGGTCGCACAGCCGGGAGATATACGCGATATCCTCGTCGGTGGTCTTGCGGTTGGGGTCGCTGAAGCACAGCACCATGTCGATCTCGTTATAGGCGATACGCGCCGCGATCTGCTGTCCGCCGCCGTGGTCGAAGGAGAGGAAGCGGTGGATGGTCAGTCCGGTGGCGTCAGCGATCTGCTGACCGGTGCGCGCGGTGGCGCAGAGGGTGTGCTTGGCCAGAATGCCGCAGTAGGCGGTGCAGAACTGCACCATCAGCTCCTTGCGGTTGTCGTGTGCCATCAATGCAATGTTCATAGAAGGCGGCTCCTTTCTCTTATATCTTCATCAGGGGCGCTTTCTGCCCCATGATGCGTTTGGCAATGTTCTCATAGGCGCGGGCGGCGTAGTAGTTCCGCTCCCGCAGCACCATTCCCTGATTCAGGCAGTAGGGCACGTCCGGATCCTCCGGCACCACCCCCAGCAGCGGCAGACCCGCCGCGTCGATGGCGTCGTCGATGGTGGTGTGCAGCGCCCGCAGCACCTTCCGGGACACCCGTCCCACCACCAGATGCACCGTCCCGGTGGGGAAGGCGGACAGCTCGGCGGCGGTGCGCTGTGCGTCCCGCATGGCGGACACGTCCGTGGTGGTGATGACGATCACCTGATCGGCCATGCACGCCGCCATCTGGAAGCCCTGTCCCAGCCCGGCGGGCGCGTCGATCAGGCACCAGTCGAATTTCTCCCGGATCGCCCGCGCCAGATTCTGTATCCCCGTTACCGACAGCGTCAGCGGCCTGTCGGCCATGGGCGCGGTCAGCAGGAACAGGGAGGGGTACTTCTCGTGGGGCACCGCCGCCTCGTCCAGCGTGCAGCGCCCCTCCATCACGTCGGAGAAATCCATCAGCGCCCGGTCGCTGAGTCCCAGCGCCAGATCCAGATTCCGCAGGGTGATGTCGCAGTCCAGACACAGCACCCGCTGTCCCATGGCCGCCAGCGCCAGCGCGGTGTTGGCGGTGAAGGTGGTTTTGCCGGTGCCGCCCTTGCCGGACGCCACGGCGATGATCTTGCCCATGGAGTTCCTCCTCTCCGCGCCGCTATACCAGCGGCGCTTTCTTGATGCGGGCGAATGCCCGCGGGAATTGCTTCGGCGTCGGCCGCACCTTCTCGATGCGGACGATGCGGTGTATCACGTCCGTCTCCGGCACCGGATAGTCCGTGCAGCCGGCCAGCTGCCCGCCCAGCTGGGCGATGGCGCTGCGGGCGGCGGCGATCTCCTCGTCGGTGGACGTGGACTTCATGGCAGCGAACAGGCCGCCTACCTTCACCAGCGGCAGCGTCAGCTCGCTGAGCACGTTCAGCTGCGCCACGGCGCGGGATGTGGCTATGTCGAACCGCTCCCGGTGCCCGGCGGCGAATTCCTCCGCCCGTGCGTGGACGCAGGTGACGTTTTTCAGCCCCAGCTGCTCGCAGACCTCCCGCAGGAAGTCCACCCGCTTGCCCAGACTGTCCAGCAGCGTGAACCGCGCCGACGGCTCCAGTATGGCCAGCACCATGCCGGGGAACCCCGCGCCGGTGCCCACGTCGATGACGGTCTTACCCCGCATGTCCGCCTGCGCCAGCAGCGCGGCGCAGTCCAGCAGGTGCAGGGTGGCCACGTCCCGCTCCCCGGTGATGGCCGTCAGGTTCATGACCTTGTTCTTCTCCAGCAGCAGCGCGGCATAGCGCTCCAGCTGCGGCGCGGCGGCGGTATCCAGCCCCAGCGCCGTCAGTCCGGCGGTCAGGATATCCCTCATTTCTGCTGCTCTTTCAGCAGGTCGCGGATCTCGGTGAGCAGCTCCTCGCTGGTGGGAGCCGGTTCTTCCTCCTCCTGCGGCTCCTCGTCCTTTTTGCCCAGCTTGTGCAGCTGGTTGATGGTCTTGACCATCAGGAAGATGACGAAGGCCACCAGAACAAAGTCGATGACCGTGCTCAGAAACGTGCCGAGACCCAGGGTAACAGCCTCGGTGACCACCTTGCCTGCCTCGTCCAGCACCTCCGGCTTCAGCACGATATTCAGCTGTCCCAGATCCACGCCGCCGATGAGCAGGCCGATCAGCGGCATGAACACATCGTTCACCAGAGAGGTGGTGATCTTACCGAATGCGGTACCGATGATCACGCCGACGGCCATGTCCATTACGTTGCCGCGCATGGCGAATTCCTTGAATTCTGCAAAGAACTTCTTCATTTGTGTTGTCTCCTATACTTGCGGTATAAAATGCACGCGATATTACAAGCTGCTATCAGTGCAGCGGCACCAGACGCTCCTTGCCGCCCATGTAGGGCTGCAGAGCCTTGGGCACCAGCACGGAGCCGTCCGCCTGCAGATTGTTCTCCAGCAGGGCGATGAGCATACGGGGCGGCGCCACCACGGTGTTGTTCAGGGTGTGGGGCAGATACAGCTTGCCGTCCTCGCCGCGGACGCGGATCTTCAGCCGCCGCGCCTGCGCGTCGCCCAGGTTGGAGCAGGAGCACACCTCGAAGTACTTCTGCTGCCGGGGCGACCACGCCTCGATGTCGCAGCTCTTGCACTTCAGGTCGGCCAGGTCGCCGGAGCAGCACTCCAGCTGCCGCACGGGGATGTCCAGACTGCGGAACAGCTCCACCGACCAGCGCCACATCTTCTCGTACCACGCCTTGGAGTCCTCCGGGCGGCAGACCACGATCATCTCCTGCTTCTCGAACTGGTGGATGCGGTACACGCCCCGCTCCTCGATGCCGTGGGCACCCTTCTCCTTGCGGAAGCAGGGGGAGTAGGAGGTCAGGGTCTGGGGCAGCTTGTCCTCCGGCACGATCTGGTCAATGAACTTGCCGATCATGGAGTGCTCGCTGGTGCCGATGAGATAGAGATCCTCGCCCTCGATCTTGTACATCATGGCGTCCATGTCCGTCTGGGACATAACGCCCTCCACCACGTTGCCGTGGATCATGAACGGCGGGATGCAGTAGGTGAAGCCCCGGTCGATCATGAAATCCCGGCCATAGGCGGTGACGGCGGAGTGCAGCCGGGCGATGTCGCCCAGCAGGTAATAGAAGCCCTGACCGGACACGCGGGCGGCGGCGTCCATGTCGATGCCGTCAAAGCGCTCCATGATCTCGGTGTGGTAGGGAATGTCGAAATCCGGGGTTTTCGGCTCACCGAACCGCTCCACCTCCACGTTGCAGCTGTCGTCGGGGCCGATGGGCACGGACTCGTCGATGATCTGGGGGATCACCAGCAGGAGCTTGTTCATGGCGGCCTCGGCGTTGGCCTTTTTCTCCTCCAGATGCGCCATGCGCTCGGCGTTGGCCTTCACCGCGGCGTTGTTGGCGTCGATCTCCGCCTGGATAGCGGCCTTCTCCGCCTCGTCCGTGCACTTCTTCAGCTTGCCGAACAGGGGGCCGTTGGCCTTGGACAGTTTGTTGCGCTCGGCCTTCAGCGTCTCGCCCTCGTTGATGGCGGCGCGGCGCTCCGCGTCCAGCGCGATGACCTCGTCCACCAGCGGCAGCTTGGCGTTCTGGAATTTCTTGCGGATGTTCTCCTTCACGATCTCCGGGTTCTCCCGGATAAACTTGATATCAAGCATGATGCTTACCTCTTATATTGTATTGGTTGGTTGTTCTGCCGAGCGCTGCGTTTGGCTCGGATATTCCCGTAGGGCGGGGCCCGCGTGCCCCGCCGTGATGAGAGCGCGTTTTGCGGCGGGACACATGGCTCCCGCCCTACAGCCGCTTATTCTTCCTGCGGCAGAGGGGAGGCGCGTCTGTTTCACGTGAAACGCTTATTTCTTGCCCAGCTTTTCCAGCGCCTCCAGCAGGGCGTTCAGATCGTCCGTGCCGTAGTATTCCAGCTCGATGCGTCCCTTTTTCTTGCCGTTGACGATGCGGCAGGGGCGACCCAGCTTTTCGCCCAGCTCCCGCGCCGCCTCCTCTACATAGTTGACGGACAGCGCGTCCGGCTGGGGCTTTTCCTTTTTCTCGGCGGTGAGCTTCTTCACCAGCAGCTCCGTCTGCCGTACGGACAGGGCGTCCTTCACCACCGTTTCGGCGGCGGCCTGCTGCTGCCTGGCGCCCAGCGTCACCAGCGCCCGGGCGTGACCGGCGGACAGCCGCCCGTCCTCCACCATGGCGCGCACCGGCTCGGACAGCCCCAGCAGCCGCAGGGCGTTGGCCACGGCGGGGCGGGACTTGCCCACCCGCTGGGCGCACTCGTCCTGGGTCATGCCGTACTGCTCCGTCAGCACCCGGTAGCCCTCGGCCTCTTCGATGGGGTTCAAGTCCTCCCGCTGGAGGTTCTCGATCATGGCCAGCTCCATGGCCTTGCGGTCGTCGGCCTCGATGACCACGGCGGGCACCTGTGTCAGCCCGGCCATACGCGCCGCCCGCCACCGCCGCTCGCCGGCGATGATCTGATAATACCCGCTTTGCAGCTTCCGCACCGTCAGCGGCTGGATGATGCCGTGTACCCGGATGGAGTCCGCCAGATCGCTGAGCGCCTCCGGGTCGAAGCTCTTGCGGGGCTGGGTGGAGCAGCTCTCCACCTGACTGATGGGCAGCAGCAGGGAGGAGGCGCGTTCGTCCTTGGCGGCGATGACATCGTCGCCCAGCAGCGCGCTCAGTCCCTTGCCCAGACCTTTCGTATTTGCCATACTGCGTCTCCTTTCAGCAGTTGTTTTTCCGCAGAAATTCCGCCGCCAGCGCCGTGTACGCTTCCGCGCCCCGGCATGTCCGGTCGTAAGCGCCGATGGGCTTGCCGTGGCTGGGTGCTTCGCTGAGGCGCACGTTCCGGGGGATGACCACGCTGTACACCTTTCCGGCGAAGAAGCGCTTCAGCTCCTGCGCCACCTGGATGGACAGGTTCGTCCGCCCGTCGTACATGGTCAGCAGCACGCCCTCGATCTCCAGACCGGGGTTCATGCTCCGCCGCACGATGCGCACGGTGTTCATCAGGTCGCTCAGCCCCTCCAGCGCGTAATACTCGCCCTGCACCGGCACCAGCAGGCTGTTGGCGGCGCACAGTGCGTTCAGCGTCAGCAGCTCCAGCGAGGGCGGGCAGTCGATGAAAATGAAGTCGTACTTGTCCGCCACCTGCCGCAGCGCCGCCTTCAGCAGAAACTGCCGGTCATCCATGCTGATCAGCTCCACGCCCGCGCCCGCCAGCGCCTTGCTGCTGGGCAGCACGTCGCCGTAGGGGGTGGAGACGATCACGGACTCGGTGGACGCGCCGTTCATGATCACATCGTACACGCCGTTGCTGGTGGACTTGTCTACGCCCATGCCACTGGTGGCGTTGGCCTGCGGGTCAAAGTCGCACAGCAGCACTCTCTTGCCCGCTGCCTTCACGGCGGCGGCCAGATTCACGCAGGTGGTGGTTTTTCCCACGCCGCCCTTCTGATTCACGATCGCAACAATTTTCGCCACAGCAGATTCCTCTTTCTGTCTAAGTTCGATACCCTAGTATATACCACTTAACCGGTGGCTGGCAAGAGGGAAGCGCAAATTTTCCCGGAATGTTTCACATGAAACATTCCATGGCAAAGGGCAGCGCCCCTGTTTCACGTGAAACGGCCGCCTGAAAAAGTGATTCCCCTGTTTCACGTGAAACAGGGGAATCGTTTACACCAATATCATGCCGTCCAGCGGGGGAAGCGTCACCCGCAGCACGCCGCCCTCGGTCAGGAACCGCTGCCCGGTCACGCCGTCCCGCGCCGTGGGCGCGTCCCACGGCAGCACCAGCTCCACCGGCGCGTCGCCGGCATTCAGCGCCGTCACGGTGCGCTCGCCGTCCGCCGCCCGCTCGATCACCAGACAGCCGCCCTGGTTGCGTATGTACGCCAGCCGCCCCCGGCGCAGGCTCTCCCGCTGCCGCAGGTCGCCCAGCGTCCGGAAGAACGCCGTCAGCGCCGCGTCCTCGCCGCCCCAGGGGAACGTGCCCCGGTTCAGGGGATCCTCGAAGCCCTGCATCCCGGCCTCGTCGCCGTAGAACAGGGTGGGGGAGCCGGGGAAGCTGTACAGCAGCATGCCCGCCAGACGCAGCTTCGCCTTGCCCCGCGCCAGCTCAGCAGGGGAGAGGCGGTAGTCCGCCCGCGCCTGCTTCGTCTCCGGCGTGTGCGCCGCGCCCAGCAGCGTCAGGATGCGGGGCGTGTCGTGGGTGCCCAGAAAGTTCATGGCGCCGTAAAAGGCCGCCGGGGGATAGTTCTCCCGTATCGTCTCCATGCTCTCCCGGAAGGCCGCCGCGTCGCCGCCGCCCAGCCATTGCAGCAGCGCCGTGCGGAAGGGGTAGTTCATCAGACCGTGTGTCTCCCGCCCCAGCAGATACCGCCGCCGGCGGGAGTAGGCGATCTTGTTGCTGCCGTCCTCCCACACCTCGCCCAGCAGATAGCCGCCGGGCTTCTCCGCGTCCATGGCGCGGCGGATGCCCTCGATAAAGTCGCCGGGCAGCTCGTCCGCCACGTCCAGCCGCCAGCCGTCCGCGCCGCAGCGCAGCCAGTGCTGCACCACGCTGTCCTCGCCGCCGAAGATGAAGTCCCGGTAGTCCGGCTGCTCCTCGTTGACGGCGGGCAGCGTCCGCACGCCCCACCACGCGTCGTACTCCGACGGCCACGGGTGGAAGCTGTACCAGTGGTAATAGGGGGAGCTTTGGCTCTGCGCCGCGCCCAGGGAGGGATAGTACCCCTCGGCGTTGAAATAGCGGCTGTTGCTGCCGGTGTGGTTGAACACGCCGTCCAGTATCACCCGCATGCCCCGCTCATGCGCCCCGTCGCACAGGGCGCGGAAGTCCTCCTTGCTGCCCAGCAGCGGGTCGATGGCGCGGTAGTCCGCCGTGTCGTAGCGGTGGTTGCTGGCGGCCTCGAAAATGGGGTTCAGGTACAGGGTGGTCACGCCCAACCCGCGCAGATAGTCCAGCTTCTCCGTGATGCCCGCCAGCGAGCCGCCGAAGAAGTCCCGGTTGGTGATCTCGCCGTTGACCTCCGGCAGGAACACCGGCCGGTCGCCCCAGCTCTCGTGGAGCCAGCGCCGTCCCACCATGGAGGACACGTCCGGCATGGCCACCCGGCGGAATCGGTCGGGGAAGATCTGATAGGTGACGCCCTCGCCGAACCACTCCGGCGTGGCCGTGTCCTCATACACCGTCAGCTGCCAGCGTATCAGCTTCTCCGGCGCGTCCTGCACGCCGTTTTTGCCGAACCAAACCAGATGGCCGTCGCCGTCCGTCAGCCGGAAGGCGTACCAGCACAGGTCGGCCTCCGCAGGGGCGGTGTATGTCCCGGCGAAGCCGCCCTCCGCCGGCGGCAGGGCGCACACGTCCTCTTTTCCGGCGAACTCCCGGTATACCAGCAGCTCGCAGCCGTAATACGTCTCGTCCTCCAGCGCGAAGCGGATGTCCGCAGAGCAGGCCACCGCGCCGAAGGGGTCTTTATACCGCTTGTCTTTTGAATCAAATACAGGTCCCATACTGTCCTCATGCGCGCCGCCCGTGGGCGTGGCGCGTTACTGCAAAAGTGTGTTCTCGCCCAGCGAAGCGCTGCTGCCGCCCCGGGTGAACCACGCGTTGATGATGTCCACGGCGGCGTTGGCCAGCAGACTGCCGCTGCCGCCCTTCTCCACCACGATGGCGATGGCGATCTCCGGATCGTCATAGGGCGCGTAGGCCACGAAGGTGCCGTTGGCGATGTCCGTGCCCACCTGCGCCGAGCCGGTCTTGGCGCCCGCCTCCACCACGCAGCGGGAGAACGCGCCCTGCAGCGAGTCGTGGGTCAGGTCGTGCATGCCCTTTGTCACCGCCGCCATGGTGGATTCCGAGATGTGCATCTCGTTCAGCGTCCCCTTGTCGTATACGTCGATAATACGAGAATTATCGTAAGATTTCACGTTTTTCAGAAGATGCGCCTCGTAATGCTCGCCGCCGGACACCAGCGTGGCCACATAGTTGGCCAGCTGCAGGGGGGTGAACAGGTTGTAGGACTGTCCGATGGCCGCCGTGATGGTCTGGCCGTCCGTCCACTCCCGGTCGTGGGCTTCCGCCCACTCCGGCGAGGCCAGCACGCCGCTCTCGTCCCCGATCTCGATGCCGGTGTGCTGCCCCAGGCCGAAGGCCGTGGCGTATTCGTCCAGCTTCTTGATGCCCGTCAGTCGTCCCACCTCGTAGTAGAAGTAGTTGCAGGAATCCACGATGGCCTGGCTGACGTTGATGCGCCCGTGGGTGGTGCGCGCCTGCCGCCAGATCCAGCACATGGGCTGCGGGTCTTTGTAATAGGTGTAGATACCCTTGTCCTGGATGATGGTGGTGGGGGTGATGATGCCCTCCTCCAGCGCCGCCACGGAGGTACACAGCTTGAAGGTGGAGCCGGGGGCGTAAATGCCCTGGGTGGCGCGGTTGAACATAGGCAGCCGCTCGTCGGCCGCCAGCTCCTCGTAGTTCTGGTTGAACGTCTCCAGATCGTAGGTGGGATAGCTGGCCAGTGCCAGCACCTCGCCGGTGCCCACCTGCACCACGGCCACAGCGCCGCCGCGCTCGTTGCTGTCCTTGTCCACCATGCCCTGAATGGTGCTGGCCAGCGTGTCCTCCGCCACCTGCTGGAGGTCGATGTCGATGGTCAGCGCCACGGTGCCGCCGGGCTGGGGCTTGCGGGTGTACAGCTCGCCGGTGAGCTTGCCGTTTTCGTCGGTGGTGATGAGCCGCCTGCCGTCCACGCCGTGGAGATACTCCTCAAAGGCCTTCTCCACGCCGTCCTTGCCCACCAGATCGTTCATGGAGTAGCCTCGATCCGCGTAGCCCACATAGCCGGTCTTTTCGTCGCTGCGCCACTCCTCCTGCCATATAGCGCCCACGGTGCCCAGAATGTGCGCCGCCAGCTTGGTGTTGTATACCCGCGCCGCCGCCGTCTTGATGGTCACGCCCTCATAGTGGCCGTCGGTGATGCGGCTGATCAGCTCCGAGGACACGTCCTCGGCGAAGGTATAGCTGCTGCGCCCGTCCAGCTCATAGCGCACGCCGGCGATGAGCCGCGCCTGCGCCGTGGTATAGCGCTCATCGATGGCGTACAGCTCCCGCAGGGCGCCGATCAGCTCCGAGGCGGAGGCGTTCACCGGCAGCTCGTTGTCCTTCAGATACTCCTGAAAGGCGTTGGAGCGGGCTGCGGTCTTCAGCTGGGGGATGAGGCCGGAGGTCATGGGCAGGGTGTCGTTCCACGGCACGTCCAGCTCCTGACATAGCTGAATCAGCCGCCATATAGCATCGTTCAGCGCGCCGTCGTCCTTGCCGAAGGCGCTCTTGTCGAACACCAGCGTATAGGCCAGCCGGTTGCTGACCAGTACCTTGCCGTTGCGGTCGGTGATAATGCCGCGGGAGGCCGTCACCGTCTCGCTGGCGGTGTTGCTGGTGATGGACTTCGCCCGGTTCTCGCTGCCGTGTACCACCTGCGCGTCGTACAGCACGGCGAAGAACAGCAGCAGGAAAGCGCCGAAAAAGCCCAGCAGCATATACACCCGCCGCCGGGCGGGGTGGGGGTTCTTCATCATAGTTCCCTCCTCCTCCGAGGGTCTAATCGTCCAGAGCGCGTGTCCGCACCCATGCAAGCAGGGGGTGCACCGCCGCCGCGAAGGGCAGGCTCACCGCCAGCTCCCGCAGCGCCAGCCACGATGCCGCGCCCATGTCAAAGCCGCTCTGCCCGGCCATCACCGCCGCGTGCAGCAGCGCGCATATCACCATGCACACCGCCGTCACCGCCACGGAGCACACCACGCCCGCCATGATGACCTGCCCGCTCAGCAGCCATGCCGCCGCCGCGCCCAGCAGGAACACCAGGAAATAGAAGCAGGGCATGCCCGCCACCGGTGTCAGCAGATCGCACGCCAGTCCAAAGAACGCGCCGTACAGCAGTCCCTGCTCGCCGCGCTCCAGCGTGGCCGGTATCACCGCGATGGCCGGCAGGATAAAGGGGTGTACGCCCCATATCCGCACATGCACCAGCACCGCGCTCTGCACCAGCACCAGCACCAACGCGCCCAGACAATAGCATATCCACTTGATGGCCGTTGCACGCCGCGTCATGTCCGTCCTCCGTCTTTCACTCGATCACGTCAAAATCCGTGATGATAAACAGCTCCTTCATCTCGTCCACGCTGCACCCCGGCTCCAGCACCGCGTACCGCGCCAGCCCGCCGTCGTCGGTCTGCACCGCCTCCACCGTGCCGATCACCAGCCCGGAGGGATAGTAGCCGCCCAAACCCGACGTGACCACCACGTCGCCCTTGATGAGGCTGGCGCTGTCCGCCAGATATTGCAGCCGCAGCTTGCCCTCGGCCATCAGCTCCAGCTCTCCGCCGGCCACCGCCGTCTCGCCGGTGCGGAACACCGTGGCGCCGAACTGGGATTCCGTGTCCAGCACCGTGGCAAGGCGGCTCCAGTTCAGCCCCACCTCCGTGATGACACCGGCCAGGTTCCCAGCGCTGTCCACGGCACAGTTGCCCACGGCCACACCGTGCCGGCTGCCCCGGTTCAGCACCAGCGTGCTGGCCCAGTTGGAGACATCCCGCTGGGTGACCCGCGCCGCCTCGAAGGTCAGATCGCTGCGCTGCTGCCGCAGACCCAGCAGCTCCCGCAGGTCGCGGTTCTCCTCCGCGGCGCTCTCGGCGGAGCGCAGCTGCTTTTCCAGCTCCGCGATCTGCTGGCGCAGCTCCTCGTTCTCCTCCTGAAGCTGCTCCACGCTGTCGAACCGGTCGCTGATGCCGTCCACCCAGCCCGCCACGGCGGAGCCCGCCGCCCGGAAGGGTGAGGCGATAACGCCCAGCGCGTTGTGCAGCAGCCCCGTACCGGAGCCGAGAGCCGACACCACGCACAGCACCACCGCGATGGTCGCCGCCGCTGCCAGCAGCCATATTCCCGTTTTCGTAAAAAATCGCTTCATGTTGTGTTACCCCAGCAGCACCACGCCGAATTCACGCAGCATCTCCTCCAGCAGCACCACCGGCAGACCCATCACGTTGAAAAAGTCCCCATCGATGCGCTCCACCAGCAGCGCGCCCTGTCCCTGTACGCCGTAAGCGCCCGCCTTGTCCATAGGCTCGCCCCCGGCGATGTAGGCGCGCAGCTCCCGCTCCGTGGTCGGACGGAAGTACACGTCCGTGGACTGGGCGCGGGTCAGCAGCCGCTGCCCCTGCCGCACCGTCACGCCGGTGCACACCGTGTGGCGGCGTCCCTGTAAGGCCGTCAGCATCTCCAGCGCCTCCCGCTCGTCGGCGGGCTTGCCCAGCTTCCTGTCGTCCAGAAACACCATGGTGTCCGCCGTGATGACGATCTCATCCTCCGCCGCGTCCACCGCCTGGGACTTCTCCCGCGAGATGTAGCACACCGTCTCCTGCGGGGTCAGCCCGGCGGGAAAATACTCCTCCACCTGCGGTACGCGGACGGCAAAATCAGACACGCCCATCCGCTGCAAAAGCTCCTGCCGCCGGGGAGAGCCGGAGGCCAGCACGATCCTCGCCATATCCGTCACCTGCCTGTGGAGCCGAAGCCGCCTGCGCCCCGCTCCGTCTCGTCCAGATCGTCTACCACCGTCACGGCGGGCTGTACCACCGGCACCACCATCAGCTGGGCGATGCGGTCGCCGGGCTGCACCGTGTAGGGCGCGTCGCCCAGGTTCACCAGTCCCACGCCGATCTCGCCCCGGTAGTCGCTGTCGATGACGCCCACGCCGTTGGACAGGCACACGCCCTTCCTGATGCCCAGCCCGCTGCGGGCGAACACCAGCGCCACATACTCCGGCGACGGCAGCGCGATGGCGATGCCCGTGGGCACCAGCCGCCGCTCACCGGCGTTCAGGGTCACGGCCTCGTCCACGCAGGCGCACAGATCCATGCACGCCGCGCCCGCCGTGGCAAAGCGGGGAAGGGGGATGTCCGTCCCGATCTTCGGGGACAGGGGTTTGATCTTCAGCTCCATAATAGCACCTTTTTCCTGATAAAATGAATACAGAATGTAAATTTGATAGGTAATTATACAATGCGTTGTACGTTTTGCGGGAGATTTCGTAGGGGACACCGTCCCCGACGTCCCACGCGGAATGCCCTGATAACCGTCCCGTAGGGGACGGCGTCCTCGACGTCCCGCATGAAACGCCCCCGATAGCCGTGCGTAGGGGCGGACGACTCTGTCCGCCCGCTCCGCGCCGCACTCTGTAGGGCGGGACCCATGTGTCCCGCCGCATTGGAGGGACGGATTCCCACGCCAGTGACGCCGGTCACTGGCTCGGAATGACAGCGCTGACGCGCTGTAAAGAGGTGCGCCATCCTGTCCTTTCGTAGGGCGATACCCAATCGCCCCACCGGGGACAGTGCGTATTTTGCGGCGGGACACGCGGGTCCCGCCCTACGGCAGGCACGGTAAACCACCTGCCCGGTGCGTCCTCACTCCACGCCCCGGTAAAAAAGCCCCCGCGTGGTGTCCGCGTCCGCCGTGATCGTCCCGGCGTTGTGGGCGCGGAGGATGGCGGCGCATTCCTCCGGCGTCTCCGTGGTGAACCGCAGCCGCCCGTACCGCAGGCCGCACCGGAACACCTCCGGCTTGTCCGCCAGCACCAGCACCTTGCCGTTCTCGATCTCGCACCGGCAGCCATAGGCGCACAGCACCGGGAACTGCGCCCCCGTCCTGTCGGTCAGCACGCTGCCTGCGCCGTGGGCGCAGCCCACGCTGTTCTTCGTCACGCAGTTCTCCGTGATCATCAGCGGCAGGCGGCCGTAGATCACCGCCTCGCAGTCCGCGTATTTGCCCAGATCGCGCACCTGCTGCCACCGCAGCTCCAGACTGACCGTCACGGAGGTCAGTCCCCGCTCCCGCCAGAAGGCCACGGCGCGGCTGTTGTACACGTTCAGCCCCAGGTCGCCCCGCAGCGTCTTTCCCAGACCCCGGACGATGGGCATGTGTCCCCAGTTGCCCACGGTCACGGACGTGACCTCCGGGTGCCGCTCCAATATGGCCCGCAGGGGCTGCTCGTCCGCCGTGCGGAACACCCTGGGCAGCACGGCGCACAGCTCCGTCCGCCCGGCACAGGCGGACAAGTCCATGGTATCCAGCAGCTCCGCCGGAATATACACGATGGCGGGCTTTTCCGCCAGCAGCGCCTCCGTCAGCTGGTCGGCGCGGGCGATGGACACGGTGAACGCCATCCGCTCTGCGCCTGCCGGCGCGTCCGGCAGGGGGGAGGCGGTCAGCTCCCGCCGCTTCGGGATGTCCTGCCGCCGCGCCGCCAGCTCGTCCAGCAGCTCCCGCCGCAGTCCGTTGATCGCGCTGGCGGACACCATCAGCCCCTCGTCCAGCTCCACCTCCACGCTGTCCGCCGTGAACACGGTGCCGCCGGTCTTGGAGAGGCGCTGGGTCAGCTCCTCCGCCGTCACCGCCCGGTTCCGGGCTTCCTCCGGCGCATCGCCCGTGGCCAAGGCTATGGTCACGCCGTTCCGGACGGCGCACGCGCCGCTCAGCCGCACCGGTTCGCCCCGGCGCACCGTCAGCCGCAGGTTCACCGGTATTTTCCGGTTCTCTTTTCCGTTTTCGTATGTCTCGCGGGCGCGGGCGAACAGCTCCTTTGGCTCCGGCACGTTCTCCGGCCGGGTGCCGAACATGGCCTTGCCCTTCCTGCCCAGCCAATAGCCGTCCGTAAAGCCGCTGCGGGAGAAGGCCTGCTCCAGCGCGGCGGATTCCTCCGCCGTGGGCAGCCGCCTTTCGTCCAGCAGGCGGCGGTAGATGCCCGTCACCACCGCCACGTATTCCGGGCGCTTCAGCCGCCCCTCGATCTTCAGGCAGTCCACGCCCATGCGCTCCATGTCCCGCAAATAGGCGGACAGATTGGCGTCCTTCAGGCTCAGGGGATAGGCGTTTCGGCACGGGGCGTTCACGCCGTAGGGCAGGCGGCAGGGCTGGGCGCACGCGCCCCGGTTGCCGCTGCGCTGTCCCAGCACGGCGCTCATCTCGCACTGACCGGAGTAGCACATGCACAGCGCGCCGTGGCCGAAGATCTCCACCTCCGCTTTGCAGCCCGCGCATATCTCCCGTATCTCGTCCCGGTTCAGCTCCCGCGCCAGCACCACCCGCTCCATGCCCAGCGCCGCCGCTTCGTTGGCGCCGCCCAGGGTGAACAGGCTCATCTGCGTGCTGGCATGGAGGGGCAGGTCGGGCACGATCTCCCGCGCCAGCGCCAGAAGCCCCCAGTCCTGCACCAGCACCGCGTCCACGCCCATGGCGCTGGCGCGGCGCAGCGCGTCCGCCGCCGCGGGCAGCTCCCGGTCGGTGACCAGCGTGTTCAGCGTCAGGAACACCCGCACGCCCCGCAGATGGCAATACTGCACCGCCGACGCGAATTCCTCGTCGGTGAAGTTCCGGGCGCCCCGCCGGGCGTTGAAGGCGCCGAAGCCCATATATACCGCGTCAGCGCCGCTCTGTACGGCGGCCACCAGCGCCTCATACCCGCCTGCGGGGGACAGCAGCTCCATCATCCCCGGCGGTTGTTCTGGTTCTGGGCGTTCTGGAGCTTGCGGCGCAGCTCGGCGGCCTCGCTCTTGGCGCGGCTGGCCTCGTCCAGATACGTCTTGACCTGCCGGCGCAGATTCTCCGCGCCCTCCTGCGCCTTCGTCAGCTGGTCGGCCAGATTCACCGCCGCCAGCACCGCCGCCGCGTCGCGGCTCATGTGGGCGCTGTCCATCAGGCTGCGCATCTCCGTGTCCACCATGGAACCGATCTTCTCCATGTAGGCGGCGTCCTCCTCGGCCACGAGGATGTACTCCGTGCCGCAGATCGTCATCGTTACCCGGTTCGCCATAGCAAGCTCCTCCTTGTATGTTAAATAGAAACGTATTAGAGAGTTGTATATACCGATACAGAATCCATTATAGCATAAAATCCGGCGGAGGAAAGGGTATTTTGCCGAAAAGCGGAAATTTGTAAAAAGTTGTCCCGCCCCGCTTTACGTTGCGGCGGTTTTCGTGTAGAATAGGGGTCACTATGAGAAGGGAGGGAGCGCCATGGAGGGCTATATCCTGCGCGATGGCAAGGAGCAGCTGACGCTGAGCACCGCCGCCGCGGAGAAGCTGCTGCAAAGCGGACAGGGCGACGCGGCGCTCCTGTATCTGGCGCTGTGCCGGTTCGGACGGGGCGTGACCCCGGAGGAGCTGGAGCGGGCGCTGCCCATCAGCCGCCTGCGCATCGACGCGGCGGAGCGTGTCTTGCAGCAGCTGGGCATTCTGCCCCGCCCGGCGGAGGACGCGCCGCCCGCCCCGGCGGAGGAGCGTCCGGTGTACACGTCTCAGGACATCGCCGGACTGCTGACGGACAACGAGGGCTTCCGCCTGCTGATCCCCCAGACGGAGCAGCAGCTGGGCAAGAAGCTGCGCACCGCCGACCTGCAAATTCTGGCGGGGCTGTACGACCAGATCGGCATGCCCGCGGACGTGATCTATCTGCTGGTGTGCCACTGCGTGGAGCGGGCGCGCCGCCAGTGGGGAGAGGGACGGCGTCCCACCCTGCGGCAGATCGAGAAGGAGGGCTATCACTGGGCGCAGCTGGGCATCTTCGACCAGACCGCCGCCGCCGCGTACCTGAAAAAGTGGGCGCAGCGGGAGGAGAAGTCCGCCGCCTACATGCGCGCGCTGCACCTGCCCCAGCGCCAGATGGTGGACGCGGAGCGGCGCTACATCACCCAGTGGATGGACATGGGCTTCCCGCCGGAGACGGTGGCGCTGGCCTATGAGCGCACGGTATTTTACAAGAAGGACATGAACTGGCGATATCTCAACGGCATCCTGCGCCGCTGGCACGAGGCCGGCTGGCACACCGTGCATCAGGTGGAGCAGGGCGAGCAGGGAGGGAGAACGTCTCCCGTCAAGCCCGCCGCCCCTGTCGGAGACAAGGACGCGTGGATGCGCCGCTACATAAAGAGGTGAGAGTATGGCATACGACGGAGTCATCATGCAGCGGGCGCTGGCTCGCTTCGATCAGGCCAGGCAGCGCCGGGCGGCGGAGATGGAGCAGCGCCGCCGGATGCTGTACGCCCGCCAGCCCCGGCTGGAGGAGATCGAGCGCACCCTGCGGGGCACCATGAGCCGCATCGTAGCCGCCGCCGCCAAAAAGGGGGAGGATCCCCTGCCGGCCATCCGCGCCCTGCGGGACGAGAATCTGGCGTTGCAGCAGGAGCGGGCGCAGCTGCTGACGGAGCTGGGCTATCCCGCCGACTATCTGGAGGACAAGCCCGCCTGTCCCCTCTGCGGCGACACGGGCTATGACAAAAAGGGCGTGTGCCGCTGCCTGCGGCAGTATTACGCACGGGAGCAGCTGCAGGAGCTGTCCCGCCTGCTGCCGCTGGGCGAGGCGCGGTTCGAGACGTTCCGCTTCGACCTGTACGACAGCGCGGAGTGGGAGAGCTACGGCATCTCGCCCCGCGCCAATATGGAGCGCAATTTTGACGTGTGCCGGGACTTCGCCTGCCAGTTCTCCCGGGGCGGCGGCGACCTGCTGCTGTCCGGCGGCACGGGGCTGGGCAAGACGTTTCTGTCCGCCTGCATCGCACGGGTGGTCAGCGAGAGCGGTTTCTCCGTGGTGTACGACACGGCTATCAGCATCTTCGCCAAGCTGGAAAACGACAAGTTCCGCCCCGACGAGGAGACGGCGGCGGAGGTGCGCCGCTGTGAGAGCTGCGACCTGCTGATCCTGGACGATCTGGGCACGGAGATGACCACCTCCTTCGTCCAGAGCGCGCTGTACCAGCTGGTGAACGGACGGATGATCGCCGGGCGCTCCACCATCATCAGCACCAATCTGGCGCCGGAGGAGCTGGGGCAGCGCTACGGCGCGGCCATTCTCTCCCGCATCGAGGGCGGATACGAGATTTTGCCCTTCTTCGGGGAGGACATCCGGAGGAAGCGCTGAGCGGGATGTGTCTCTTTACGTTCGGTCTACCGTGATTCTTTGTACTTACGTTCCATATCTTGGGTCATTCGATCTCGATACGAGTCCAACGACTGAAAAGCAAAAACCGCCACCC
>OLFZ01000255.1_pt1 | contig 61763 bp, 55 predicted proteins | sample 1604861 | NCBI WGS metagenome assembly OLFZ01 (sample SAMEA3888895, study PRJEB22519) | human gut metagenome | biome: human gut; feature: human-associated habitat; material: faeces | place: Denmark | collected 2011 | reverse complement strand
CCAGGTGGGTTGATTAATCGCTTTTACCGTGAATATGCCTAATTGTTGTAATCCAAATGCATTCGCTATAATATCGAGTAATCCATATCCAAATTGTTCTCCTTTAATAACAACAACATGCCACCATCGTAAAAAAGCCTCTACAATTACACTAATAGCCATCAAAGGGACAATTCTAAAGAATTTTTTTTCAAAAAATTCTTTCAAAGTTTTATTTTTTTTTATTTCTTCCATATTTTTATATACCAGTAATCCTGATATAACAAAAAATAATTCTACAACATATCCAACTTCAAATTTTCCACCATAAAAATTTATATGTTGCAAAACCATTCCAGTCCCCTGTTGATAATGATGTAGTACAATTAAAGTTGCAGCAGCAACTCGTACTATGTCTAATGTTATATTTCGCTTTTTTTTCATTATCAAATTTTCTCTTTTCTCTTATTCAGTATATCTACTCGAAAAATATTCTCTAAATGTATATGGATTGTCTTCTAAATCTTTTGGTAATTTATCTGCAATCTTACATAATTCATTGTAATCCAAATCTTTTTGGTTTACCTGAGAGTATGCCAAAATCAACCTCAACGGATCCACTCCCTTTTCGTTACAGCATTTATATATATATTTAATATAACTTGAATGGAATCCTGCATATCCACATATCAAGTCTAATGGATTCTGAACTCTTCCATCCATTATATCTCGTAACGAGATGTACCCATATTCCAATAATCTCGGAATATCAATATCAATTTTGTATCCTTTTTTCTTCAATGCCATTACAGTCATTTCTGTAGACGCATTTCCCAAACTTCTCCCTAACCCCTGCATTGAAGTATCGATTATGTCAAATCCCAAATCAGCAGCATATACACTATTTGACACAGCCAATCCCAAGTTATTATGTCCGTGAAACCCTAGTTTTACATCACACAACTTTCTTGTCTCATCAAAATACGCCTTTAATTCATTAGGCAACATACTTCCTGCCGAATCAACTATATACACATATTCTGCGCCTTGTTCATATGCCCACTTTGCATTTTGTGCAAATTTGACAGGTGATATAATATATGTTTTCATAAAATTGACCATAACTTGTAAGCCTATCTTCTTTGCATGCATTATGAACCGTCTTGCCTTTTCTGGTGAGTCTGCATTAACTCCAATTCTTATGAAATCACACCCTCCTTTACGAGCAGCATCCAAATCTTCTAATCTTGCAATGTCTGGAATACAAAAGAATCCTATCTTAGCTTTATCTGTTACTGCTTTTGCAGCTTTTAAATATTCTTCGTCTGTATGAAGTGCAAAACCATGCTCACTTGAACTTGCATTTAATCCCTGACCATGACCAATCTCAACAAATTCTATATTTAGTTTTTCTAACCGCTGACATATATGTTTTACATCTTTACATGTAAATTTAAAGTCAACAGCATAACTGCCATCTCTGATAGTTGTATCTAATATTTTCATGTCGTTTACATTAATGATTTGACAATAGAAATAACATATTCTACATCTTCTTTATCATATCTTTGATCAACTGGAAGAAAAAGTGTATTCTCTGTCAAATCATACTCCCATGTTTCTTTATATTTTTCTTCTTTACACTGCTCCCATAATGTTGGCACAAATATTTTTTTACCTATCAATTCTTTTTTTATATTTTGCCCAAAATTTAGTGGATACATATATGGAACAGAATTTTTTTCTATTTTTATTCTGTTTATTTCGCTAAATGCCCTCTCATACTGTGCAGCATTCTCTCTTCTTATGTTAATAACCATGTCATAATCTATACTGCGCATAATTTTATCCGCAATAATTGACATATTATCATATGTTCTTCCTAGCAAATCATCTACTTTCTTTTTTTCGTTATAGCAATAATTTGTTCCAGATTCTAAAGCCGTTATTAAATAATTGCTATACTCAGCCCCCTTTGAAAGCGAACCTTGTTCTTCTATATAATCATCTGTAATTAGATACGAACCATCTGGCACACCAAAAAATTTTTTGCAGGAGTAAATATAATTCTCTCCAACATTAGGTTTATGAAAAAAAGAATGACAATTATCAACTATATATTTATAATCAGAATGTTTTTTTATATATACATCCAATCTGTTATCCATTATCCCAAAATAATCAACAATATATATCCAATCTCCTTCTATAAACTCATCATTTATTATAGGTAACAATTCTTTATCAATATTATAATAAACAACTTCTAAGTCATGTCCTTCGATTTCCTTACATACATTCGGACACAAATAAAAAGGTACATACATTTTCTCAATTTGATTTTTTTCAATTACCTTACCAATCCCCACTTTTGCAGAATTAAATTTCAGCAAATTATATTCATTTTCAGAATAAAAAAAACCAGTATCTCGCAATTCTAGTGGTTGGAACCCCCCATATGACTCATGTTTTCTATTCATTTTTTTCATCTTCTTCAAAATTTATCTTATCGCGTATAACAAACTGTGGCGCTTGATTAAGCGCAATATATGTTTGTCCTATATATTCACCAAATATTCCAAGCATTACAAATAGTATCCCAAATAATATTAAAATGACTGCCATCATAGAACTATATCCAGCACTAATTGCAGGCGTTATCAATTTACGAACAATCGTTATCACTCCGCATAATACACCTATAAATCCTATAAAGAGTCCTAAAAACATTGTCATGCGCAATGGCTTAGCAGAAAATGTCGTGAAGCCATTAAGAAATAGTTCTATCATTTTTTTTAGATTATAACCAGACTTTCCTCTAAGTCGCTCATTTTTCTTCACATCAACATTACATACATTTTTTGTACTTCTTAATATCAACCCTCCAAGATATGGATGCGAATTAGGATATTTGCACATCTCATCCACTACAAATCTTTTTACCAACCAAAATGTTGTCAAGACAACACCTTTTGGTTTATCAATTAACCATGATTGCATACTTTCGTTCATAAATGTCCCAAATTTTCTAAACATAGAACGTTTTTCATGCTCAACAAATCGCGCCTCAACCGCATCATATCCCTCGTCTATTTTTTCAAACAAACGTGGTAACTCGGAAAAGGGTGTTTGTCCATCGTCATCACCACAAACTACATAATCGCCCTTTGCGTGATTTAACGCTGCCATAACAGCCGATGGCTGTCCAAAATTTCGTGCTAGGTTTATACCTTTCACACGATTATTCCCTTTAGCAATATCACATATCTTATTGTAAGTTGTTCCATTTGGTGAGCAATCATTCACTAAAATAATCTCATATTCGTACTTTGTTAATTTATGAATCATCACATCTTCTATTTGAAACACAACTTCATCTAATGTATTCGTTGAGTTATAACACGGGATTACAAAGCTTACTAATTTTTTTTCCACTCTTTTACACCTCAAAAACCACATGCACATTTTCCAAAATATCTTGCGTTAATTTCTGTGCTTCTTCATATGTTTCTGCCCCGACAATAAAATGCCCCGGCCTCAACCGCCCATATTTAGGATTTTCCAATTTATCCCCTTCATGAATCTCCAATTGATAATCTATAACACTTGCATTATGTTTTAGATATTCTTTTCCATATACTTTTTGCACTATGCCTTCACCAAAATCAAAGAAACGCATAACAACGCATCTCTGTTCTGGCAAATGTAACTGATCAAGCTTCTTCTGATCAACACTCTGCCCCAATGCTTCTTTTATGAGATACTCATAATTATCAACGCCTGACATATATGGTACGATTTTCCCCGAAAGGTTGCTTCCGCCCCCCCTTGCACCAGCCTCTATCAAATAAAACTTACCTTTATAAAATTTGTATTCTGAATGAGTCAACCCCATCGGCAGACCAATGCTTTCAATCAGCGCCTTATTCGTGTTCCGTAATAATTCATAATCATATACCGGATGACTATATGTATATGTCTGTACTTTAGAAACATTAGGATTTTCTTTATACATTTCCTTTATTGAAATACATAAAGGATAATGTGCTCCATTCACTACAAGTCCATCAACGGTAAACTCATCTCCACCAATATATTCCTCGGCAAGAATTTCTTTTCGTCGATTTGAATATGACATTGTATCATTAAATTTCTCTTGTAATACCCCTGCATCTGTAATCGTATAAACACCACGACTAGATTGGCTGTCAATAGGTTTTATGATAATTTTCTTATGTTTGTTCAGCATTTCTAATGCATCATTCAGTGTTTTACAAATTTTAAAATCCGGCACTGGCAGACCTGCTTCTTTGCATCTCTGACGCATCAGTGTTTTATCTGTAAAAATATCTGCCTTGTCTATACCGATGCCTCGCAATCCCATTTTTTCATTTATATAAGCAACGGTTGGTACTGCTATATCACTCTGATCAGAGATCACTGCGTCCGGCTGGTATTTCTGGGCAATCTGAAGATTTTTTTCCTTATCTAACACATTTGCCACTTCACAAGCATCCGCATAAGGGAAGGCTGGTGAATCCTCATATAAATTAGAGCAAATAACATAATGCCCCATCTGTTTTGCCTTTTTGATAAGTTCAATTTGCCAATCTCCACCGGCTATAACCATAATTTTACTCATATAATTTTCCTCAGTTCTGATAAAATATAGATATCAACTCAACCACTTTATCTATTTCATTCTCCCTCAAGCCATAATACATCGGCAATCTCATAAGTCTTTCACTTTCCCTTGTTGTATACTTATCTTGTCCCACAAATTGACCGAACTTTCTTCCCGCAGGTGCACTATGCAACGGAATATAATGGAACACAGCTCCAACGCCATGGCTCTTTAAATAATCAATTAATCGCGTTCTCTCTTCCAGGTCCTTCGCCTTGATGTAAAACATATGTGCATTATGTACACATTCCTCCGGAACATACGGCAGATCAATATATCCAGCCTCTGCTAATGGTTTCAACATTTCATAATACTGATTCCAGCTGTTCATGCGGTCATCATAAATCTCCTGTGCCTTTTCCAGTTGTGCCCAAAGATAGGCTGCATTTAACTCGCTCGGCAGATAAGACGAACCAGCATCAACCCATGTATATTTATCAATCTGTCCACGGAAGAACTTACTTCGATTCGTTCCTTTTTCACGAACAATTTCTGCCCGGTCTATATAATCCGGATTTTTAATTAGTAAAAGTCCACCTTCACCCATACTATAATTCTTTGTTTCATGGAAACTATAGCATCCGAAGTCACCTATTGTACCAAGAGCTTTTCCCTTATATGTGCTCATAACACCCTGCGCCGCATCTTCAATTACCAGCAGATTGTGCCTACGTGCAATGTCCATGATTGTGTCCATTTCACAGGAAACCCCTGCATAATGAACCGGCACAATTGCCCTTGTTTTTTTTGTAATTGCTGCTTCTATGAGTGTTTCATCTATATTCATCGTATCAGGACGAATATCTACAAATTTTACCCTTGCTCCGCGTAATACGAAGGCATCTGCTGTCGACACAAAAGTATACGACGGCATGATAACTTCATCTCCTGGCTGAATATCTGCCAAAATTGCTGCCATCTCCGTCGCATGTGTACAAGAAGTCGTGAGTAATGCCTTTTCTGTCCCTGTAGTATCTTCAAACCATTTTGCACATCTCTTGCAAAATGGACCATCACCACATATTTTATGATTGCCAATCGCCTCAGCAATATATTTTTCTTCGTCTCCCACATGAGGCGGTACATTAAAATTAATCATAATTCTCTCTCTTTCAGGGTAAACTATCCTTATTGAAAACATATAAGGTCTACATTAGGATACACCTTCGGTCGATTTTTGTCTATAGTTTCGCAAAAATAGCACAAATGATACGATTTTTGTCATTTTCGTTTCCTAATAATTTTCCTTGTCTAGTAATCCAACTACATACCTTTTTTGTTCCAACCCAGGATGTACATACCGATTCATTGTGATATGGATGGAACTATGTCCTAGCAATTCGCTGATACATTTATAGTCCCCACCATTTTCGACACAACGCGTTGCAAAAGTATGGCGCAACGCATGGAATTTACGGTATGGAATATCAAATTTCGCCAAAAAGCATTGATAATATTTACGATAACGCCGGGGTTCTATCGGATAGTTGTTACCACTTAGGAAAAAGGAGTCTTTTTCCTTTGGTGAAAGTGCAATAAGCATCTTATACATACGCTCAGACAGAGGGACAATTCTATTTGATGTTTGGGTTTTAGGTGAAGTTATAACAATCTGAGTATGCGGAGAAGTTTCCTTGTTATATACACGTTGCACTGTTTTTGAAATCCGAATTGTACGTTTCCCCAAATCAATGTCTCTCCATTGCAATGCACAGATTTCTCCTATTCGTAACCCGCCACACAAACATAACGCTATGCCGACTGCTTCTGGAGTAAGTATATCTGCCACATGCTGAAGAATCAGTTGTTGTTCATAATGAGAAAACGTCATTTTAGTATCATCAAATGGTTCTACATTCCTTTTACTCCAATATAATTTTACATTGCATGAATTTATATATTCTTTCCTAACCGCAAAATGTAATGTTTGTTTTATCAATGTAATTAGGTTTTGAATAGTACTTTGCTTTAAATATTTTCCAGCCCGCGTTTTTTGTTCTTCCCATGTTCGCAGCTGTATTTGCAACATATCTCCCGTAATATCTTTAACTTCATATTTTCCTATAGCAGGGAGTATATATTTTTCCATCTGGTATTCATATAACGCTAATGTTGATGCTTTTACATAATATCTTTTTTCTGCCAACCATTCATCCACCAATTCTTTGTATGTCATTTCTTTTTTCCTCCTAGTCCATTATTGTTTTCTTTCATTATAAGAAATAAGTCCTTATATGTTTTCAATAAGGTCGCAATATGCAAAAGGAGTGTTCTGACTATGAAAAAACTTCACTTAATCATGCCCATGGGTGGAAATGGCTCTCGCTTTTCACAACATGGATATACTGTTCCCAAACCTCTCATTTTGATAAATGGCAAACCCTTTTTCTATTGGGCCACATTATCTATAGTGAAATTCATTGACGTAATTGATATTACATTTGTTGTTTTACAAGAACACATTGATAATTTTCAAATTGATAAAACCATCTTGCAATTTTTTCCAAATGCTAAAATTGTCGTTCTCCCATATGTACTAGATGGTGCCGCATTAACATGTTTAGAAGGATGTAAAACAATCGAAGACGACGAATATATTTTATTTAACGATTGTGATCATATGTTTAAATCCACTGCACTAAATAACTTTTTTCACTCAAAAGAGCCTGATGACTTTTGTGGTGGTCTCGTAACATTTGATGCTAGTGAACCCCAATTTAGTTTTGTTAAATTTGATAACAATGGCTGTATTTGCGGAACGGTTGAAAAAGAAGTTGTCTCTAACCGCGGCATATGTGGTGCATACCTTTTCAAATCATCCTCACTCTATCAACAAATGTGTCAGGAATATCTACAACATTGCAATTATACAGAGTTTTTCGTTAGTGGCATATACAATACCATTTATTCACATCACGGTATCATAAGAGAATTTCCATTAGATTTCCACGTAAATTACGGAACTCCGGAAGAATATGAACTAGCAAAAAACTCTTCACACTTTAGCATATACGAAGAATAACAAAGGAGATATAACTAAATGATAGTCAAAAACCTTGGTGGGCATTCGGGATGTCAAATTCTGCTAATGGAAGAACATGGAAAATCATTTGTACGAAAAATTTCCAGTAGCCTTTCATATAATAAGCGTTTAGAAGAACAAAGTCGTAAACAATCTGTTTACCGTAATCCTGAAATCCATGTACCCAGCGTTCTCAATTCTGGTTACACGGACGATAACTTATTTTTCTTTGATATGGAATATGTACGTGGTATTTCACTATCAGAATATATACAAGCGATTGATGTTAGTAAAATCGATATCTTAGTAGATATTATTATAAATAACATCGTAGATATTAAAGAATCCCATACGGATAATGTGTCCGAAATATTTAGTAATAAATTTTCTGATTTAAAAACCAAATTGTGCGACATTCCATGGGCAAATAATGGTCTTCTCGCTTTAGATATGTTAAATTCCCATGATTGGTCTTCCTTTTCCCATAGCATATGCCATGGAGATTTAACACTTGAGAATATTATGATTAAAGGTGATGATATTTATCTTATTGATTTTTTGGATTCTTTTCATGATAGTTGGTTACTTGATCTCGGCAAGCTTATGCAAGATATTGAATGCATGTGGTCTTATCGATATCACGAAACAGATGTTAATACTATCATCCGCCTACGTATCTTCCGAGATTTATTAATCTCTAAAGTACAGGCAATTAATCCGCAAATTCTTATAGAAATATATTATGCGTTATTACTTCATCTGGTGCGTATCTATCCATATGCCAAAGATACTATTACGTTTGATTTTCTTACAAATCAGACAAGTCGCGTAATGAACACCATACATAAATTGGAGGGAAACTAATATGCGTACATTACTCATTCCAGCATGTGGAACCAGTCGTCTCGAAGGTGTTCCCCGTATGCTTGTAAGACATCCCAGTAAGGAACTACTGATGAAAAGATGTATCCAGGGATTTCATGACTATTCATTTGATCAAATATACTTTATTATACGAAAATCTGACGAAGTAAAATACAATATTAAAACCCTTGTAGAAAAAGAAATGGCAGATATACCAAACTTAACACTAGTATGTTTAGATGAAGATACCACATGTCCCGCTCAAACAGTATATTATGCGATAAAAAAATTACATATAACAGGGGAAATTGTAATTCATGACTCAGATATATATGTTGATATTCCTTCGATTACATCTCCTAATTTTGTGGTAGGAACGAACATCATGAAGACTAATCCAACAGTTACTAACATTAAAGACAAGTGCTTTCTTAAAATCAATGAACAAAATTGTGTGCTTGATTTAATTGAAAAACGTGTAAAATCTGACACCATTTGTTTAGGTGTTTATGGCATCGATGACGCGGATTTATTTATCCATGCTTATGAATCGCTATCTTCTATTGCTACCATTGCAGACCACTTGTATATTAGCCACATCATGTCATATCTTCTAGGAACAGAAAGTAAAATCATCAGTTACTACAATGTTGACACATATGAAAATTGGGCGAACGACAGTAGTTGGGCAAACCTAAAATGTATGCTTGGAACCTATTTAATTAACTTTGATGAATTAATTGAGCGCAAGGATTCTGTTAATTATGAGATATATTACAAACACTCTGCACGGCTACAGCAATTACAAGACTACGGAGCAAAGTTGGTATTTTTCACGACACTGTCTGAAAACAATCACGAAAAAATCACCGCATGTTTAAACAGATATAATATCACCCCACATGATATTGTGTTTAACTGTTCTCATAATGCAACATATATAATCAATACCAAAAATGATTTAAAGCATCAATTACTAAACATAGGATAAACGGTTATGAAAAATAAATTATTAATATTTGATTTAGACGGAACACTATACGATACAAGAGAAGTAAATTTCTTGTCATATCAACATGCATTGGCTCAGGAAGGTATCAAACTCGATCGTGAGTTTTATTATAGAAATTGCAATGGACGATATTATAAAGACTACCTTCCTGATATTTGTTCCACAATCAGTCCCGCACAAATGGAACGAATTCACGAAACAAAGAAAGGATGCTACAACACGTATTTAATAAATGCTGTTGAAAATACTTTTTTATTCGATATGATAATTGCATTGACATCAACGTATCATATTGCCTTAGTAACAACGGCATCTAAGGAAAATGCATACGATATATTGAATACATTTCGTCGTAGAGAGCTTTTCGAACTCATTCTTTCGCAGGAAGATGTTGCTTGTAAAAAGCCTGATCCAGAAGGCTTCCTGAAAGCAATGGATTACTTCAAAATCCCACCAGAAAGAACTACTATTTTTGAGGATTCAGACCCTGGAATTGCTGCTGCCCAAGCTAGTTCCGCAAATTATTTAAGAATAAATGGCTATAACTAAAAAGGACACCACTATTATGAAATTTTCCATTATTATACCCTGTTATAATGAAGCACCAAATTTAATCAACCTATTAGACAATCTCTCTCCCATAATTTCTAGAGATGATACAGAGGTTATTCTCGTAGAAAACGGCTCCACTGATAATAGTAAAGATTTATTTAAGACAACCATCGAACATCACTTTCCACAAGTAACCACCGTGTATGTCAACACCAATAAAGGATATGGCTACGGCATACTCCAAGGAGTACAAGTCGCTACTGGAGATTATATTGGATGGATACATGCAGATTTACAAGTTGACGCCTCCATGTTATTAAAATTTTTTGACTATGCCAAATCGAATCCCACTAAAACTTTTTTTCTAAAAGGGAGACGATCCAATCGGCACGTAATAGAATATTTCTTTTCTTTTGGCATGAGTTGTTTCGAATCGTTGCTATTTCATAAAATCATGTTCGAAGTCATGGCAATGCCATGTTTAATTCCTAGCCATTTATTAAAGAACTACTATTCTAGTATCCCTATAGATTTTTCAATTGATATTTTTGTTTATGCCCTTGCTGTTTATAACGATATAGAAGTCATCCATATTCCTGTAAAAATGCGGGATCGAACAGCCGGCATATCATCATGGAACACTGGCATCATTGCCAGAATAAAGCAGAGTCATAAAATGATGCAAAGTAGCATCATAATAAAAAAGGAAATCACAAAACTCATAACCCCTGAGGAACTATCATGACATTAAAAAGAACATCTAATTACATTATTTTAAAAACCTTCTTAATATTTTGTTGCTCTATAATCCTACTACTTGTTCTCGTTGATTTTAATCCCAATTGTTTTCTAGCGGATGATACCATTACACAACAAGAACCTGTTACAAATATGATGCTAGAGCGATTCTTCTCAACAGGGAAGATGCCCTATATTGATTTCTATGCATACAAAAAAGCCAATATCTTATCCGAAGGGTTATATGGATTATATAACCCTTTTGTTTTATTATCCTTTTTAATAGCAAAATTCCTATTTCATATGCAAATAGGAACTTTCAGTATCTATATTTTTCTTATGGTAGCCATGGGTAACTGTTGTCTTTATATGCTTTTGAAATCTCTTGGCAAACATGATATAACTGCTATTCTCATCATCCTTGCATGTATGGGGGCTTCTTGTTATGCCTACTATTCCTACTATTATTTTATATACGGATGCTATTTTTTCATTCCACTTTTGTGTTTAATCATCTACCAGACACAGCCTTACCGCCATTTAAAATACTATGGTGCAGGAATTGTTCTTGCTTTTTCTGTGTTAACAGGACATATGCAATATGTTGTATACTTTTATGCAATTTATGCTTCTATTATGTTATTTCTGGCATTTCGCCGTTCATCAAAGTATCTTTTACAAATGATTGGAAACATTATAACCGGTATATGCATGTCTTGCATTCATCTATATTTTACATATACCGGAACAGTGAACCGCGAATTGATTTTTGGGTCAGATAACCAATTTCTTTTCCGTTCTGTGCACCCTCTATCTTTTTTCAAGAACTTTGCCTATCCTCTATGGGCAACAAAAGACGCTGAATTATATACCGGATGGTGGGATGTTGAATATTTTTATGAAATAACACTAACATACGTTTTCCTAGGTATACTTTTACCACTTTTTCTCATTTTTCTAGGAAAAAGAACGCAGGAATCTATCCACCGATGTGTACAAGTTGCCTCGCAAAAACACTTTGTAATAATATTCACATTACTTTTGGCCTCCATATCACTTAAATACTATTACCTGGACAATATCAAAGCATTAAAAATATTACTTTTATCCATCATCCCGTGTCTCCTGATATGTTTGTGGCTCTTTATCCCCAAAGAAACTCATCCTTTTATTGCCGATTATGAATGTGCCATCGCCATTGTTTGCCTTTGTATTCTTATTGTTTCATTTGGCGAGGATGGCGGCCTTGCTGTTGTTTTATCAAAGTTGCCCATCATTAATAGTTTTCGCTACCTATATAAAGTAACAGTGCTATTTATCCCACTAATGGCAATTCCTGCCTCCTCCATATTAGACGCGCTGATTAATTGGATGCTCCTACATAAACACACACTCTGCTTTATTTTCCTCATCGGAGTGATTAGCGCAACAAATATTCTTGGTCTATGTAACAATTACTATATTTATACAAGTGGTATCAACGAATATATCAATAATACAAAATACAAATATAATGATGGCATCAATTACTATAGTGAAGTCAAATCTCGTTTAAAAGATTTAAATATTGACACAGAAAATTATCGCATACTCGCCTGTCTTCCAGGCGATACAGTAACAGACTTCATAGAATTTGCCTCCTCAGAAAGTTATGTCTATATGACTAAAAATTTAAATACTGCGTACAAATGTTTTACCCTAATGGGATACTGTAACTCGATAAGCACAGAGAGTTATGAACAGAGTGATGCAATCATGCAAGATATTACCTTAAACGGACAATTTACTAACGCAATATGGGGTGCTAATTATTTTGCATACTTAAATTCTTTAGATACAAATAATGCTGAGGTACAGAAATTCTATAAACAGATGCAGGAGAATGCTGTAAAATATTTCATCTGTAGCAAAGATGATCTATCCTCAATATACGAATTTTCAACATTAATTAATAAATCAGATTGTATGCAGATTGAATCAATTACATCTTTTGTTGATTCTGCTGCCCTTATTAGTATTACAGGCGTAAATGCTTTAGTTACAGATAGTGCTAACCATTCAGTATCCTCATCTAGTGAAGTTGATACATTGTCTATTTCATTAAAGAACAGCACCGATCATCTGTTAGTGTCTATGACGTATGACCCACACTATGTCGCCATTTACCATGCGCCCGACGGCACTACCAAGAATTTAGAGATCACTCCTACGACAGGTCATTACACCAACATATATACATCAGACTGTGAACCTGGTGGCTATGTATCCCTAAGTTATAAAAATATTTGGTGTGACCTTATTATGATCATGTCTGTGATAATTTCTCTATGTTTTACAGTTTTGATATTCCTTATTATTCGTAACTCCAAAGGAGGATTTACATATGAAAAAAAATAAAAGTATATTCCGTTTTCTTTTAACCGGTGGTAGTTCTACCCTTATTGACTTTATTATATATTACCTGTTAGGTACATATATTGATATTAGCATAGCCAAATGCATCTCTATGCTGTGCGCCAGTATCTACTCATACTTTCTAAACAAGCGCTGGACTTTTGAAAATGTGGAAAAGACCTCGATCTCCATTATTTTAAAATACTATATAACCTTTATCATTAATATGGCAATAAATGTTGGCATCAATCGAATTGTTTTCCACCACACTCACAATAAGCTCATTGCATTTATTGTAGCCACTGCTATTGCCATGATTGTAAATTATCTACTTCAGAAAAAATGGGTATTTATACAAACAACTAAGGAGGATTCGCATGAGAAATAATATATCATCGATTCTAGGAAACAAGAAAAACATAATATGGTTGACTATATGGTTATTTGTATTTACAGTTTTTCTCGGTTTAAGATTTTTTCACACTATACCTTTTTTACAAAATCCTTTTGCGTGGTTTTTGATTGAAACAGTATTTGCTATATTATTTTACCACTCCATCCATTTGTATTGTTTATACAGCAAATCCATATGGCTAACCTGTCATACATTTATATGCGTTATATGGGCCACCCTCGACGGAATCATATTTGATTCCGGCTTTTTCTTCATTTATGCTGCCATACTTTTCAGCATACTAATAGGAAATACATCCGATTGCTATATCAAATTGTCCTTACTTTTAATTATTAACGCTATAACTTTAGAACTCCTGTCCATTTTTGCATATATTTGTTCCAATCTAATTGAAGCACACATATTCTTGCGTTTGCTAAGCAGCCCAATCATTGACATATGGTTATTTTTAACCTGTTGTCAATACTGCTTTATCAAATATATCCCCTTACACCATATGCATTTCTCTAACATCATTTCGAAACTCATTCCTATAGGCATATCCTGCTTTTGCCTTATAATATTGCTTCTTTCGACAAAATTAAGACTAGATAACCTTTACGTTGATAACATAAATGCATCATTAAATGCGCCTTTATATTTTACTGATGCATCCAACCCTAATCTTACCCTGACCGGCTCATCAACAGGTACTTTGAGTATGTCCCAGATAACTTATAACCACAACCAAACATTTTTCATCAAGAATTCAGAAGAAGATAGTTACTATCATATAGTTTCCCAAGATGATACCGTTCTTGATGTTTTGAATGTACTCTTTACAGAGGATAATGATATTATTTGTTATCAGGAAAATGGTGTCATCGGGCAACATTGGCTCTTAATCCCGCACCCTAATGGAGGTTTTATTCTTCAATCACATGACAATAATTTCTATGCCACATATGATATATCTGAATCTACTCTCTGTTTAACCAATGATATATCACGCGCAACTACCTTCGTTTTACAGACCGCTATACCTATGAAGTTTCCACCCATGGGTGCCATCACCTATACGCATAGAGCCGTCATACTTGCAGGATATTCGGGAATTATGATAGTTTTTCTATTACTAGAAATTTGTCTTATATTATCCAAAATGCCTCGATGAAGAAACACAGTGACCGCTCCTATGGAGCGGTCACTGTGTTTCTTCATTGCATAAGATTCTTCTCTTTTTTCTTTTTATGCTTTCGTTCATTTTTGTGTAGCTCAATTATTATATCTTTTATTGTCTCGTAAAACATAATTTGCTCACATTCAAATCTGTAAATATCTTTCCCTCTTTTTACTACAACACCAGAGAATATAAGCGCACCAATTAGAACCCCTACACTCATTAATATGTTTTCGGGTTGTCCCATTCCAATCAATATGGCAAAATATACAGAATATAACCAACCACATAGACACGGAAATATGTATATTTCTGAAACACCCTTTTTCTCTTTGGCTTCATAAATCATATTTTCGATTTCTTGTAAATCCTCACGATAATTTTGGGGGTTAGTTACCTTTTTCACTCTCTTTTTTAATTTCTTTCTTTTCTCACATGTATCAATTCTTCCTTCATATTGAATTCCTCGATACTCTATTTTATTAATATTTGTCTCATAATACCCTTTCATTAATACTTTCCTTCTTTCCATAGCTCATTTGATTATATTTGCCACTTTTTCTCTTTTACATTTCCATCTTCATATCTTTTATATAACGCTCAACACCATCTGGTCTTTCTAAATGATATTTCTTATTCATACACCCAAAATAATCATTCATGCATTGATCATCTATCACATTATTACTTTTATCGTTTTCGTCAAGTTCTCCGCGAGCCTCTCGCCACGGTATTTCAATGTGTGTAAGATCTTTTAAAAACCACACGTTATAAATCCCCAAAGTCTCTAACACATAGTCAGTGGCATTTTTCTCCTTATCTGAAAGTAAATCCTCCAAATCCGCTTGCGAAAGCACTGAGGAAATCTCTCCATCAGCAAATCTTTTATATTTTTCATAAACAGTCGGAAACACCGGTCCATATCTCCATGCCTCGCAAGCATCCGGTATAATTGTACATCCTTCAATAACGCTTCCTAGCCCTTTAATATAATATAACAATTTCTGTAACATTAGATTTGTCACACCTGATCTGGCATTGACAATATAAAGCGCTATTCTCTCAACAGTATTTCTACATGTCTTTTCATCCCTAATTGCTTGTATCGCCTCACGCACTTTTTTTAACGTCACTTCTGATACAAAATTTTGATTTTTTTCAATATATTCTTCTAATTTCTGCTCATCGTACAAAATCTCATACAACATATCTGAGTACTTTTGGGATGGTAATTGTCCATCAAGATATCTTGTTATAGTCAACTCCCCAAGTCCAAGCAATTTGGAAAGAGGTCTTTTATCAATATTATATCTTGACATTATCTCTTCAATATTTTTCTTTGTGATCAAATGATTCTTTTCACGATACGCCTGATCAATTCTCTCAACATTTGCATCCTCTAAACCAGGAACAAATATTTCCTCTGTACACTCGTCACATGTAGCATAGTATTCCTCATAATTTACTTCAGAGCCTTTTATCACATATTGATTTGGTCGCTTATGAACGTGATATGAGACTCTTTTACGACATTTACTACATAAAAGCTTCTTACTACTCGCATTCATTTTTTTCTCCTTTTTTCTCTTTTTGTGTTATTTCTATTCTCTTACGTGCCTGTATTTTAAAATTACTCTTCATCTTCATGAAATGAAATTATAAACATTGGTTCTTCACCACTCGGCCATGTTACTTTTATATATATACAAACATGCACAAAATTCACTTCTTCGTCAATCCTAGGTACTAAATCTTTAGCAATTTTAAAAACATGTATAATATCATCCAGATGCTCAGGATTTGCACTTTGTTCGCTTTTCACATAATGCTGCTCTGTCAACTCCATCAATATATCTTTCATCATAGCGTCATTAATACAATATTGCATACGAAACCGTCTATTTTTATCTCGTCTTAAATCTAATGTATAATCGTAACCTAGTTCCCCATTGGTGACTATTTCATGAAGCCTCTGAACAATTATCTTGCCCATTGGAATCATGCATATCCTCCTTCCTATATTTCTATGCTTATTATAACATGATACACTTTTTAGTCAAGTGTATCATACTTATTTTCCAGTTTTTCAGTTTATCAATAGAACAATCTATTTCTCGCATTTAATATACTATCTGCAAGGCGCACTCAAAAAACGAGTGCACTCTCTTTTATAAGATGCACTCGTTCATTTTCAGTCGCCTATTCTATCCGCAAAACCTTTTTACTATACCCCTTCATTGGCAATATCTCAGTACTTTTCTAAATAAAAACTACCGCTCCTCCCTGAATCTGCCACCAGCCACATGCAGGGGAACAATACCATCCGGTATAACCGAAATCTACCGTTCCGTTTATCACTTTCCACCAGCCACAACTCGGTGAGCAATATAAATCGCTATAGCCGAAATCTACCGTTCCGTTTATTACTTTCCACCAACCGCAACTTGGTGAGTAATATAAATCGCTATAGCCAAAGTCTACCGTTCCGTTTATCACTTTCCACCAACCATATGTTGGAGAATAATACAAGTCTGTATATCCCGCATCAACCACACCCTTTGTTACCTTTCTCCATCCATATGTACTATCATTGTACAAATCTGTGTAATTGCGGTTTATATTCCCATTTTCATATAAATACAACTTCCCATCTGCTGCTTTATGCAGACCATTCCATGCAGTTCCCTCTGTTTTTTCAGTACCACATACACTACAGCGATATGTTATCACACCACCTTGTGTCCCTGTCTTCTGCCATTGATGTCCTGTTGCCGGAATCATTTCCGTTGATCCATCTTTTATTGCTCCACAAATAGAACAGTGTATGCTCTTGCTTCCTGTCTGTGTACAAGATGGCTGTATGTCGACCGTATATGTCGAATTCCAATGCTCCTCGCATTGATGTGTTCCAGGTTTCAAGTCAGAAGGAACCGTAGTCTCATTATCTGTAAATGCCTTAATAGCAAAATTTCCCCATCCCCAGGAATAGAATCTTGACGAAGTATCCGGCATATAAAAACTATTCCCTGACGCGCTGCTAACTGCACATTTTAATTTGCTTCCATCATCAAATTCCAATGTTACAGCCTGTTCATAATCTATAGCTTCTTTATTCACTGTCACTACCACTGCATATTTTGTGTTAGGCATTAAAACCACCGGGTTCTTCAATGGTATTGTATGTATTCCCGCATATGAAGTAGTTCCTGATGTAATTGCACTCTCCCAAAGAGTTCCGCTTGTTGGATCCGAGTCTTTTTGTAAATCCGTATATACTCGAATCGTATAATTAACATTTGTCTGCCGCGTTGTAGACACGGACACTGCTTTCAATGTCTCTGCAGCTACACCATCCTTGCTCCCGACTTCATATACATTTGCTACCGTTGTGTATTTGGTTGGATAAACATCTAATCCACCATCCAACTGATAATTATTATCATAATTGTCAGAAGATGTAAAATCAAAAATCCAAGCACCATCTTGTAATGATACCGAATCATATGACATCCAGAAATAATCCACATATGAACCCCAACTATTACGTATCAGCCATGCACCATTATTGGCAGGCTTGTTCTTTCCATTAAAATTATCCCTTGAAAAATTATCATCCCATCCAACAATCATTACTGCATGTCCGCCGCCATTATAATCTGCATCGCAATATACATATTGACCTAAAGTTGCGTTATAAGACAATGCACTGTCCTGATGCTGATAGGCAGTTCCTGCGGCTCCATGAATCATTATTTGTCGTTTTACCTCTTGAGCATTTTTCTTCAAACTAATCACATATGCATTTTCAAGATGAAGGCGACTCTCTCCATATGCATACTTTCCATCGACACCATCGCCTAATGATGCTTCCGCTTTTGAATATGGCACTTTTGTTTCATCCACCATGCCAACCCATTGCGCTAAACGTCTCGATGCCATTTGATAGTTGCCACCCATATTCAAATAATTTGTTCCACCTGGTGCCGTGACAAACTGCGCCGTATCTCCTTTGGTACCGCCTAATGGATCCACTACCGAATTATATGTGAAATATGCCAATTGCAACTCACTCAAATCAACATCTTGATTACATATTTTGTCATTAATCGCATCAAATTCTGCAAGTCCAACTGACGAAAACGCCCAACATGTACCATATGGATTTTGATCTCGCACTTGTGGGAATCTTGTATTCAGCCATGAACGATCCTTTCCATATGAACTAGGAACTGGCGAAGTACGATACAAATCATTTACCTGCGTTTCTAACGCCGGCGGATTTTGATCTAATTCATCAAAGATGTAACTACCGTTTTGTTCATAGACATTCTCTTCATTATTAACACCTTTTTCTGTTGCCAACACATTCTGAGGCAATGCTAAAAAACCTATCAGTATTGCTAGTACGATTCCCATCGTTCTTTTTTTACAACATCTCTTCATCCCATCTGCTCCTTTTCTTTGTGCATTTTTCTATTTCCTGTGATTCGTTTCCTGCTATCTTATATCCAATTTATCCATTAAATATAATTTCTATATAACATTATTATATAATATCTCGAACCCCCTTTGAACCCTTCATTTTATTTTTTCACCCAATCAACGCATTTTTCTCTTTACCACTTCATACGTAACCGCTCCATAGAAGATACCCCCACATAAAAAGTCTTACCCACTATGTTCGGGTAAGACTTTTTATTATTTTTCTTTCTGCATCCGTTTAATAATATCCGTATGGTTTTTTTCTGGTAAATTCTTTTTATCTGACGTATCATAGAACATCACAGAAATGCACTTGAATCAAAAATCGCTTAAAAATCAAAGACAGCCCCAGCAAAAAACCTAGGCTAATGGTTCAATTATTTTAGGACATTTTCAAAAATGCTTGACTTATACGTAAAGTCACATCATATTCGCACCAACTTGTTACACATAATAAAGCAAGCACGATACATTGTCATTTTCAGTATATCGTACTTGCTTCATCTAGAATACTACACTTCCATTTTTCACTTTCCAGTTTCCATATGTTGATGAATTATATTGTCCTGTATAGCCAAAATCAACGGCTCCATTCTGAATCTTCCACCAACCACATGTCTGCGAACAATACAAATCGCTATAACTAAAATCCACCGTACCTCCAGCAATCTTCCACCAGCCAACTGTTGGCGAATAGTATAGGTCGTTATATTCAAATTCTACACGTCCATCTCTAATTTTCCACCAACCTCGCGTCATTGAATTATATAAATCATTATAACCGAAATCAACTGTTCCATTCAGAACCTTCCACCAACCACAACTTGGCGAATTATACAGATCGCTATAACTAAAGTCTACTGTTCCTCCAGCAATCTTCCACCAGCCTCGCGTTGATGAATCATATAAATCATTATAGCTAAAATCAACTGTCCCATTCAGAATCTTCCACCAACCATATGTTGGTGATTCATATAGATCATCATAAGAAAAATCAACACATCCCTTTTTTACTTTCCACCAGCCACATGTCGGTGAATTATACAAATCAGTATATGTCCAATCAACTTGTCCATTCCTCACAAGAATCCATCCAAGATTTGCTGACGCATATAAATCATTATATTCTGTTTCAACGCGTCCGCCGTTTATTTTCCACCAAACACCATTTACTTTTTCAAGACCATTACATTGCCAATTTATACGTCCATCTTTATAATACCATGTACCGACTTCATTCGATCCTAACCCAGTATAGTTCCAGTTTATATTACCATCTGAATAATACCACCATCCTTGATCATTTTCTGCCATTCCAGTATAATGCCAATCCAAAACTCCATTGACGTAATACCACCACCCCATCTCATTTTGAGCCATTCCGGTATACGAGAGATCTATTGTTCCATTTTTTGCATAATACCAAACACTATTGCCCCCATCAACCATTCCTGTATAATTCTCGTCAACCTGTCCCTGCACCACGTAATACCATGTACCGTCTTTGGCACACGCAGCACCAGTATATGTGGTGTCCAACAAACCGTTTTTGACATACCACTTTCCGTATTGATTATATGCCACGCCCGTAAACGATGTCTCCACGGATCCATTTTTATAATATGCCCACCCTATAGTTGCATTATAATATAATCCTTCTACCGAAAAATCCTCTACACCATCCTTGATAAACCAATAGTTCATATCAACATTACCATTGATTCCAGAGACAGATCCATCGCTACAATACTGCCAAAAATTATAATTACCAGTGTAGGTCACTCGCGAATTATACTGAGCCAACCATATTAAATACTGATTTGCAATTTGTGGTCCATCAATATAATTTGTAAACATATTTTTATTTGCATAAACCATTCCAGTATAGCCATAGTTTTCTACTCTAGCGCAAAATGCTTTACACACATCTGTTCCGGCTTGTTTTGATAAATGTGCATTAGCTAGTCGTCCAGTCATTCCATTTCCAAATTCATAATCAATTACAACCGGCATTGTAATATTATAGTTACGAATACGGCTTACTATGTAATCAGCTTCTTCTTCCGCCTCGGCTGTACTTACTGCCTGTGAAAAGACATACACTCCCACCTTAACGCCAGCTGCTGTCGCTTGTTCTATATTCTGTTTATAATACGGATCATCTGCTAATATTCCTTGATCCATACCTCTATATCCCACACGAATAAATGCATACTCTACGCCAGATGCCCTAACCGCATTCCAATCAATATTCCCCTGCCACTTTGAAACGTCTATTCCACCTTTAACACCAGTCACAGAAATATAGTCATTGGATCCTGAACGTAGCAAATCCTCCCCAACATATTCCTGTGTTGATTCCATAGGGGACATGCGTCCACCTTCCATTGGATCACGATCCAAATCAGAGGCTTTTACGTTTCCACTTCCTAGCAACCATACCGCTATGCCAAGCACACTAAGCATTGTTATCGCTATGTTTTTTCTCATATTGTTCTTTCCCTACTCTCTAATATCTGTATTCGCATCTTGCTTCAATAAATATGCATTTTTTCATATAACTTCATCTTAAACATGTCTGTTAGCCAAGCCAAGAGCGTTGACCCAATCACCCCTGCCATAAAATACATGAGATTGCTCCAATGCGAATCGCTCCAACGATACCACGGATCCCAAACAGCGGCGCCTTGATCAAATCCAACAAGCGTATAATACCTATTGACCCACACAAAAATGAGGTTTGTAAGCCAAATAAACACAACATGGTTCATCATAATATCAAACGTATGATCCGATATAAAGTTAATAAGTTTATTTTCCCCCACTGCCGGAACCAGTATTTGTGATATTTTTAACCAAAATGCAATGCCAATGACACCTGTTACAATTGGTCTCAATCCACCAAGCACCCCAGCGCATTCTACCCCAGGCTGATTCCAGGTCAAAGAATTAAAATAAAATTCATTAAAGCCACATACTCCATTGAACAATGCAATGAATACTAAGCAAATTCCGCAAACGATATAGCCCGAACATTTTGCGAACCATTTTTCCATGTATTTACGATAAAATATGCCAAAATGATAAAACCATATTAAAATTGCTGTTCTATAAAGATTACACAAATCATGATTTATAGCATTTACGGTAACATAATACGTTCCATATGTGGATATGATGGTCAATAACACCATACAAACCCAATCATTCCATATTCTATTGCATATTTTTCTGACAACTCCATAACAAAGTTGTATTAAAAAAAGGCAGCATACAAACCAAGATGGATTATTAAAAACCCAAAATTCCCCTCCCTTCCATGGTCCTAAGAGCAAAGTATCCCACGTGATATCATACCCTATTTTCACATCTACTATTTTCCATAATCCCCATATAAACAAAGCATAAATAAACCACCATATATAATATGGCACTATCATATTTTTTAATTTTTTTTGAACAAATCTTATAATCGATTTATTATCATCCCATTTAAAAAAATATCCTGACACAAAAATAAAAGCCTGCATAAAGAACATATTGTACGATAAATAGCGTGTAAAGACACTTAACGCTGTCCATGCGTGAGCATCTACCACAAATATAATATTAATTGCAGAAAAAATCATAAACTGCTTATTGCTTTTTGTCATCTCAACTAATCAACTATCCCTTTCTATATCTCCAAGTACTTTTTCCAGAATTCCATTGATGTCAAATAAGGCTTTTTATCCAAGTACTCCTGTCTAATTCGTCCATTTTCCTTCTTATAGCGACGAACAGCCTTGTCCCATTCACGCTTGATTTCTTTGTATTGCTTTTTATCTATTTCTCGCACTGCAGCCACTTTCATATCTGGATTAACTGCAATCAGTTTTCTAGCTCTGACATATTTTTGTGGATGATATGTAAAATCAAACATAACGCATCGATCGTCATCTTTCAACCAGCTTGTTGACCAAAACCGGTGTCCATTATATGTCACACGATACCATAATGTATCCATTGGTTTACGTGGTGGATCATAATACAACTCTGGCAGATTAAACTGCACATTTTTAAACTCTTTTAAGGACACATATTTTTCGTTAAGTTTAAAATTCTCTTGAACAATCTTTTCTCCTAAATCCTGCTCAATAAAGTCTGGTCCCTTTAAATAGTCCTCTAATGCTCGCATTATAAGTCTTGCTCCATTATAATTAAATGTGAGTAACTGTTTACGGAAATATTTATATACATATCCAAATACATCTATATCGTCTGGGAATGATCCTATTGCTTGTCCAATCAATAGATTTCTTGCCTGTTGATACCCGTCAAACGCCATATTATACTTATTAAAGAATCCCATATGCCATATTCCTATACCATTCATTGTCATAATCTGGCGTTGACTTCTGATGCCATATTCAGCATCATCAATTCGAATAAAAAACGGCATTGGCAATCCTTTTTCTTTAATCACTTCAGTTGGAATACAGCAGTACCACCAACCTGCATAGTGATATGGAGATCCATACTCTTCTGATTCGTTGCGCAAATTACATGCGATTTCGTTTTGATTCAATCTGCCTTTTAATGATCTAAAGAAACATTCTTTAGTAATTGTTCCGATATCTTCATGCTGAATACTCATCTCCTCTAAATAAAGCATTGCCCCACTAATCAATGCATCCTTGTATGCATCATTCACCAATGTCAGAAGGCGATAAGTTCTCTTAATACTTTCCGGTAGTACTACAACATCATCATCCATAAGTAAGACATTTGTTGCTTTTGGTGTCTGCGTAATAGATTCAATCATTCCTCGTGCGAATCCACCAGAACCACCTGTGTTTTTGTTTGGGTGTACCTTGATATGCCAATCTTCCATATCTGCCGGATTTAGCGTGCGCCCATTATCTACTACATTAACATAGAAATTCTCTGCCATATCCGCATCTTCTTTTGATTCCAAAATCTCTTTTTTAATCAAAGCAACATTACTGGTGATAAATTCTTCTTTTTTGCAAGTAGTCGTTGCCAGAGACAACGTAACATCTCGTTTTACTTTGTCTTCTGCATATATTCCATAATAATGACCGCCATATACAGCCGTATTTTCAATCGACATGATTTCAAATCCAATCATCAGATTATCACTATCTGGATATACACATGTAATGATCTCTTTTGTATCAGTATTAACCTCGATTTCTTCAAACACCGTTCTTTCCGGGCTATAAACATTCAGTGCATATCCAACCAACAAAACTTTACACTGTCCTGAGATCTCTAACTCCAGTTTAGCCCCACAAATGTCTGTATATTCTTTCCATTTACCATAAGAACATCCATTCAGATATGTTACAAAATCTGCTTTTGTACGATCCGCCATATAGTATATCTGCGCGCTTCTATCCAAATAACCTGCTTCGCATCGATAGAATAATTTTGCATTCATTTCCATATCATTACTTGTTGGGAAAATAATATTTTGAATTTTCTGTTCCATTTCAATCTCCTTCTTCATTCTTCTTCCTATGACATTTTAATAATTTTTCTTATGCATTCTGTTGATATGCGTCACACACTTCATTTACCTCTCCTTGCATCATCATGTTACCATGATCAATCCAGCAGGCGTGTGTGCACATGCGTTTAATATCATCTATATTATGAGATACCAGAATCAGTGTGGTGCCATTCTCAAGCATCTCTCGCATTCTTTCTTGACATTTTTGTTGAAATTTAAAATCTCCGACTGCCAGTATCTCATCTACAATTAAGATATCTGGTCGTACCATTGTGGCAATCGCAAAACCTATTCTTGCCTGCATACCAGAAGAATAGTTTTTCATCGGTACATCAAGAAAATCCCACAACTCTGCAAAATCCACAATCTCGTCAAAATGTTCTTCCATGAACTTTCGACTATGTCCTAGCAATGTACCATTTAAATAAATGTTTTCCCTTGCTGTCAAATTCATGTCAAAACCTGCACCAAGTTCAATCAGTGGTGCAATGGTTCCATTGACCGTCACACTTCCTTTGTACGGCTCTAGTATACCGGAAATCAATTTCAGCATTGTTGATTTTCCTGCACCATTGGTTCCAACGAACCCCCATGCTTCCCCGGGCTTGATTTTTATCGATATGTCTTTTAATGCCAAAAACTCTTGGAACATCAACTGCTTTTTAACTAGTTTAACAAAGTATTCTTTAAGATTATCAATTCTCTCTGTTGCCATGTTAAATCTTACAGTAGCATGATCCACATCAATCATATACTTTTCTTCCATCTCGTCCATCCTCTAAATATATAATATGAACTTACTTTGATTCTTCTTGAAACAAAGTCCACCTATTATCACTGCCAAAATAGCGCACGCAAAACCTGCGCCAATCAGCTTGACATCCGGCATCGTTTGATACAATACCAACTGACGCATTTGTTTTACATAGAAAAACATCGGGTTAAATCTTACCACCAGAAAATGTAACCATTCCGGTAACAATGCTTCCGGATAGAATATAGGCGTAAGATATGTCCATGCCGTCAAAACAACACCATAGATATATTGAATATCACGGAAAAATACAGAAGCTTGTGCCAAAAACAGTCCCATTCCTAAACTAAAAAGGTAAAGCTGTAGCGCCACAAACGGAATCAGTAGCAAATACCATGACACCTGTACGCGGGTCACAAGCATCACCAGAAAGATTGCGGCAAGCGAAAACAAAAAATTCACCAAATCACTTGTCACCTTTGACAATGTAAAAATATACTTTGGTACATATATTTTTTTCAATAAAGAACTATTATCTAAAATAGAATAAATAGAATGTGTTGTGGCCTCATTCATGTAATTAAACATGACTTGTCCAATAATCAGATATACCGGATAATTCGGTATATCCCAGCGAAACATATTGGAGAATACAATAACCATAACAAGCATAATGCCAAGCGGATTCAAGATGCTCCATACATATCCCAAGAAACTACGTCTATATTTTAATTTTAGATCTTTTGAAACCAACTCGTGAATCAAATCACGATATTGAATACATTCTTTTACAACATTCATACGCTATATCCTTTGTCCTCGTACCTTTCTAACTATACCCAAAATCTTTGGTGCCCAGAATTCGTAGCTTTGATTGCTAATATGCATATGGCTAAACCAAACAAATCCTTGTTTTTTCTTTCTTGTCATCATCGCAATGTCCGGTGCTTCTTTTTCTAAGATTTGTGCAACTGCAGACGCTGCCTGTCTCCCCATCTCCTTATCCTTATTCTTCAAAAGCATAATCTGATAGTAACTCGTCACAACCATAGCTGTCTTTTTACGCCAGTAACGTGCCCCGCCTGTTGGCATTTGTTCTTGTTTCTTTTCTTGTTCTAAGAGTCTTTCCAGGACTTTCTCTAAATGCGAACGGCGTTTTACCTGTGTATCTCCAAACACGCTCTGATTCACATCTCCAACACGATAGATATACACCATATCAGGAAGGAAACATACAGAATGAGCATAACTCATTGGCACTGTTGCATATTCCTGATCTTCATAAAATACGCCTTCGACTAGTTCATATCCCAATTTTTGATAAAAATCTGTCCGGTAAGTAATCCCCCAGAAATGCAAATCCATGTGACAAGTCGACCATTGATCCATAACTTCTGCTAAGTCATAATTTCTTCCATATGCCAATGGCTTTGCAATCAGATCCTTTGTCCTCCCATTGCGGACATCATATTCCTGATAGGGTGTCACAATAACATCTGTATCTATATCCTGCAATTTGGAAAGATATGTCGGAAATCCCTTCGCATCAACCCAATCATCTGCATCAATAACCTTAAAGTACTTTCCTTTGGCTTCTCTTGCCCCGACATTAATGCCGGATCCATGTCCACCATTTTCTTTATTGATAATACGATAAACTTGCGGATATCGTTCCACATATTTTTGCGCAATCTTTACGCTATCATCGGTAGATCCATCATTTATAATCAAGACCTCTAATCGCGCAAACAACTTCTCATCTTTGATAGCAAAAGAAGACAGCCCCTTATCCAGGTATGCTGCCGCATTATAAGTTGGTACAATAATTGTAAGTAATTTATCCATTATAATAACCCTATTTTCGCTTCTATCATGTGCAATGCACAGTATCCATTATATTTTACCACATAATATATATTTTGGCAAAACTGCAACTAATCTGTCACATTCTAGTCTTGTGATACAGCTTTGATCCCACACCAAACAGAGCATATCCACTATAACGAATCATCCATATTGTCCTCTTTGAAACAGCCCGATAGACTCCTGGACACTGCCGTTTCAACATCTGATCCATTTTCTTTGCTCCCTTTTTCGCCTCATCTACATCATCCAGACTTAAATAGATCTGATAATGACTTTCCACCATTTGTGCAATACATTTTTCAATATATGTGCGATGATGCGGCTTGTTATCGAGTGGCATGATAAGATATTGTTCCAACATCCGCCCCATAACATAACGGTGCTGCTTTTGATTTTTCTGCATGCTACGCACATCCATACTCTGTCCGTCGCGTCCTAATCGGTACATATACAAAAACCGTTTATCGTAATATACGGTCTCAATATATGGTATCGGGTATGTAATATACTCTGCGTCCACATAAAAGCAGTGTTCATCAATGTTGATTTTATTCTTCTGTAATATACTGGTTTTGATTGTCATAGAATGCATCTTTATCACATCCGTTATCTCACCTTTTGACATCATACGAACAGAATGATATACACTTTCATCACTTGCTGCATTCTTTTCTTTTAACACATTGTATGTTTCATCCTGAATACACAAATAATCTGATGCGACAACGTCTACATCCTGTGTTTCAAGCATCTGTACAAATGATTTCCATTCTTTTACATTAACCCAATCATCTGCATCTACTATTTTAAAATACTTCCCATTTGCATTTGCAATCCCTGTATTAATACCAGAGCCATGCCCACCATTTTCTTTATTGATCAACCGAAACATTTCCGGATGTTTTTGAACGTATTGACTCGCAACCCGTTCTGTTTCATCTGTAGATCCATCGTTTACAATCAGCACTTCTATTTTATTGTTTATCTCCTCACAATCTGTAATAAAAGAAGTGAGACAGCGATCTAAATAATCTTTGGCATTATACGATGGCACTGTAACTGTAATTATTTTCTCTTCCATTTCTCCCTCTCACAAAAAACATTCTACTTATCTGCGCAAAATCTTATGATATAGTATCTTTCTTATACCATCCACCATCTCAGATGTCATTCCCCAGGTCAGGATGACGGCTTTAATGTATTCTCCCCGATTAAGCAGCTGCATTTCATATTGATATTTGCGCAGTTTTTTATAACGTCTGAAGTATTCTTTTCCACCGCGCCTGTGATAGGTGGCATCATCTATACGCATATCCACTAATACTTCCGGCAAATTATGCAATTCCATTCCCTTGGCAAGAAGGCGAATCCATAAATAATAATCCTCTAACATAGGGTAATGTTCATAGTTCCCTGCCTCTAAAATCGCATGTTTCTGGAACATAACGGTCATGTGATTCAATGGGTTACGGTATTTCGCATACTCCTTAATCTCAGGCATATTCTCTGGCATTTTTTTGATTGCTTTATAGCTTTGCTTCTCATCAAATTCTTCAATCCATCCGCCAAGGGCTATCGTATCTGGATGTTTCTGCATATAATCACATTGCTTTTCAAATCGTTCTGGCACCGCTAAATCATCCGTATCCATGCGCGCAATCAACTCATATTTGCATTGTGTAACACCATACGCTAACGCTCTACCAAGTTGTACGTTTTTCTCAATTGGACAACGCACAAGGCAGTCACAAGTTCTTGAAAATTCCTCTAAGACTTCATACAATTCCTTCGTCAATGGTCCATCTTCAACAACGACCACTTCCGTCGGTCTCAATGTCTGCTTTTCCCACACACTATCCAGAGCTTCTTTTAAATAGATTGGGTTTTCTTTTTTATATACAGACAACAATACTGAAAATTCCATTTTCACTCCATTTGTTTCGCAAATATCATACCTTATTTATTCTTAGTAACCCTTTTTTCTTCCGATATTTCTTTACCACTCATTGTCCCTGCTGTCGTCTCGCCTTCTTCCAATCCCTCAGTAGAATCCTTAATGAATACCACCTTAATTGTTAAAAGGATGAGTTTTAAATCTAACAAAATAGAACCTCGTTCCACATATATCAAATCTAATTTTAGCTTATCCAAATTTGTTGTATTGTACTTACCATATACTTGAGCATAACCAGTAAGTCCTGCTTTTACTCTCGTCCGATATGCAAACTCTGGTATTTCCTGTTCATATTCTGCTATAATTTCCGGACGTTCCGGACGTGGTCCAACAAAACTCATATCGCCTTTTAGAATATTGAAAAACTGTGGCAATTCATCGATTCTTGTTGCTCGAATAAATTTTCCAATCGGTGTAATACGATCATCATTCTCTGCAGCAAGTCGCGCTTTTCCATCTTTCTCGGAATCCACCACCATACTACGGAATTTAATGATTTCAAACTCACGTTTATCTTTTGTGCAACGCACCTGACGATAAAAGGCTGGTCCACCATCATAACAACGAATAGCAATACCGGCAACTAACATAATCGGACTTGTGATAATAATACCAAGCAAGGATATAACAATATCCGCTGCTCGTTTTATTGCTAATTGTGTCATAGACATCCCCAGATTTCGGCACAAATAAATTGGTGTATCAAACAGATGAAGCTCCTCCGCATTTTTGACAAGAATATCCGATATCTTTGGCGTAAAATACACACGTTTCCCCTGCTCGTAACATGCTTTCAGTACATCTGACTTAATATCCGTCGACACATCATTTAGCAATACCGCATCATATTCCTGCATCATTTCTGCAATTTCATTCACTGGCGTATTTTCATGCACACGATCCGCAATGATATATTTATCCCGACGGCTATTCATTTTCTTTGCAAGATTATTGGCATAATCGCTATAGACCATGAGCATACGAAGTGGTGGAAAAATGGTACGATACAACTTTGTCAAAACATATGTCACGACAAAAATACATGCTGCATCAATCAGCATAATCTCCACATAAGCGCGAAAAATCTTTCCAAAGTGTAAGACAAAACCAATCATCAGCACGCTTTGGATTGCTTCTATCGCATTAACAATAGCCATAGATACCCACTGTGATATGATAATATGCGATATCCTATTAACGCCAATCTTAAATCCATCAAAAGTATAAATAACAAAAATAGACAATAGTAAATACACAACATAAAGCAGTATATTTCCTTTATTTTCAAATGGACGAAGCAGCAATATGTTTAATTGTGTTGACCAAACATACTTATAGATTAATGTCAAAAGAAGCACAATTGCAGCGTTACTAAATCCACGATACCAATATTTTAGATTATCTTTTCTCATTCTTATATTATCTCCGTCAAAAAGCTTCCATTCATTCATAGTATGGCTTCTCCACAGTGTTTCAGCCACATAATATCTATATCATTTTACCAATTATCCCATACTTTGACAACAACTGTAAGCTTGAAGATTACTGTAACACAATTATCATCTAATAGATAATCCACAAAATCGCCTAGTCACCATGACGCATTACACGTCACATTGTAACTAAGCGATTTTTTACATTCCGTGTATTAAAAATAACTTGTATTCAAATCAACATTCCCACCAATACCAGGAATAGAACCCTTGCTGGAGTACTGCCAGATATCATAACGTCCCTTGTAGGTACACTGTGTGTTGTACTGTGCAACCCAGATAGAAATACCGCCATAGCTTGATGGCGTCAGATAATTGGTCAGCCAGTTCTTATTCGCATACACACCAGCAGAATAACCACTATTCTGTACTGTACGGCAGAATGCCATGACAATCGCATCCCTTTCTGCTTGTGACAGTGAAAGTTGTCTGCTATCTTCCATATCAATATAAATCGGGAGGCTTACACCACCATACTGGCTCACCTGCTGTATCGCAAGAGAAGCTTCTTCTACTGCCTGCGCTTCGTTCATGGCAATTGAGTAGAAGTATACACCCACGCGGACACCATTCGCTTTTGCCCCCTGGATATTCTGCGCAAATTTCGGATCTACTGCGATATTTCCAGAACTTCCACGGAATCCACAACGGATAATCGCAAAGGAAACAGCACTCGATGCCTGTGACCAGTCAATATTTCCCTGCCACTTGGATACATCAATACCAAATCCACTGGTAAGCAACACACCATCAGAACCAAAGTTATACGTTGCACCATTGATAACCTGTGTTCCCGTTACTTTATTTCCGTTTTTATCGAAATAATAGCGATAACCGTCAATTTCCTGCCAGCCATAATATCTCGTCTCGGCATCTTTTTCTTTCACATAGTAGGCTCCGGATGGGTTATAGTTACCATACGTTGCCGGTGTACCGTTCGTATCTACATATAATGTCTGTCCATCGGATGCAGTCAACGCTTTATTCGTTCCATGTACCAAGACACTACAAGTTGCAGATACTGTCTGGCTCGGATCTGATGCCAGTGCACCACTAACCGTAACATTTACAGTTGCATCTTCTGGTGTACTTCCTGCTGTAATGGTATAGTTTTCTCCAGAACCTGTAAGCGAAACTATGCCATTAGAGGAAGTCACCTGTGGTTCTCCCGTAAGTCCACTTGCCTGCACAGAAATTGCCACACTATTGGCTCCATTTACACCAGAGTATAACGTTGCATTCTGACTGATGCCAACGGATGCGGATCCATCTGTACTTGATACCGTCGCAACTGCTCCTGCACTTGCCTGCACTACTGGTGTTGCCACTTGTTTGTACTGTGCCGGAATCTCTTCCGTACGGCTTTCTACAAATTCTACTGTATTTGTAGGAGTTGCTTCTACCGGCACATTCTTTACATTACTCTGTACATCGCCAGCTGCTGAAGCAGATACTGTCTTTTCTGCAATATTTTTTACAGCAACATATTCAATCTTGTCTTTGACATTGACATCTACCGCATAGTTTGTTGCCGAATAATCATTTCCCTCAGTCGGGATATAGCATGCCTCATAATCGCCCGGATCAATGGATTCGATATAAATCATACCATCGCTGTCATCATCGCTATATGTTTCAGCATTAACCATGGAAAGCGTCTCGGTATAGGCATCGATTGCCTCCTGCTTATCTACATATAACTGCTCTAGCGGTGTAACTGCTTCTCCTGTAAGCGAAGATACCTCCTGCTTCTTCTTGGCAGTCTTCTTCGTATCTTCCTTCTTTGTGTCGGTTGTTTTTGCATCCGCCTGCGCCTGCAGCTCTGCAATCTTTGCATCCACATCTGCTATCTTTTGTACTGCATCTGCGATTTTTTCTTTCTGATCTGCCGGGATCAGCTTCACCTGAAACGGAATGTCACTGACCTTCTGGCCATCGTCCCCTTTCATAATCAGAGTCAGATCCTTCTCTATGGATTCTCCCTCCAAAGAACAAGCTGTAAAGGTCGGCACTTCTATGACTTCTTTCTTTACCTTTTCTTTCTTTTCTACCTTTGCCACTGCCTCTTTTGGTCTCGTGGACTGGTAAGCAAAGACACCGATTCCTACGCCAGCTGCTACAATAACAATGGCGCTCAGAATCATAACAAATTTTCTGTTATGAAATAATTCTTTTAACTTTTCCATCTTCTTTTGTCTTTTCTTCTTGTTCTAATAACACTTTCATAACCCTAAATACTGTTCCCAATACCCCAGGCTTGTAAGCTCTTTTTTCGCTTCTGCCCATTGCTGCATCATAGCATCATGATTCTTTCGTATCGTCTTCACCGTCTTGCAATATGCACAGAAGTCTTTCCATCCACGGGCATAACTCTTTTCTGTCATATACCCTTTTCTTTTTTCTTCATCGTAGTGGAACACTTTTTTTGCGCCAAAGGCAATACCACTATCTCTGAGTCCTGCCACCTTAAGAGCTCTTGTACTCGGAAGAATCCAGCGTATGATTGCCCACACACTCCATGCCAGATAATGACTGTGGAATCCGTTTTCTTCTACCATATCCTCGGTCAGTCCATAAGCTGACAGTTCTTCATACTTATAATTGTACTTCGCAAGTGCTGCATGTTTCTCAAGCGGATCTAAGCTCTTAAAAAAGTCTGGTCCTTTGTAGAAATCATCGATAGCCTCATAGATGATCTCTGCATCTTCATAGCGATACCGATCCATAGCTCCAACGACACGATTTGAAATATGGTGAATGACCTCCTGTGCACTGGCACAGTTTTTCGAGCCTGCCATACCAATGAGCATATTTCGTACATCATAATACGTCATGCGCGTAGCCGCCTTATTGATTCCCTGCGGATGCCATACGCAGATGCCGTTCAAAAGAATCGTACCATTCTTCTCGTTTCGCACCCCATATTCCATATCATCATAATGGATAAAGAGTGGTATTGGCAGATTATCTTCCGTAATGATAGAAGTCGGGATAACACTGTACCACCAGCCGCTATAATTGATCGGATTCTCGCATTCATTCGTCGCAACACATTCCTGTCTGCGCAAATCCCACATTTTATTATAAAAAGTCACTTCCGTTCCGTGCCACTTTGCTCCAGCCTCAAACTGTTTATAGCGAAGATTTAACATGAACATTTCGCCTCCAACCATCATATCATGATGCTCTTCATCAACGAATTGCAGGAAATGATAGGTGCGTTCCAATACATCTGTAGAAAGGATGATATCGTCGTCCATCAAGATGATATGGGTAAAAGGTGAGTCCTTGCGATGGAAAAGAGACTCGATCATGGTTCTCGTGAAACCGCCCGCACCACCCGCATTTTTATTTGGGAAAAGGTGCACTTTATCACTCTGGAATATGCCCTGTGGCACCGTCTGTCCATTATCCGAGATGTAAATTTCTACATGATCAGACAGCGGCGACTTGGCATTATTGATAACCTTATCCAGTACCAGATTCACATTTTTCTTTAAAAATTCCTCTCTTTGGAAGGTGCAGATGCCAAGCACCAGTTCCACCGGATTAACATCCTCTTTTTCTGCGTCTGTCGTATAGGCTCCGGACAAGAGCGAAACAGTCTCCTCACACGGCGTCATCGTAATATAGTAAATTCCCTCATCGGCTAATTTAGCAAATTGGATGGTCGTCTTAATCGCCTGCTGACCCTCATCCGTCACAAAGGCTTCTGTCTCCTGCGAACATTCTATTTCCTGTCTTGTATTGTGCAGGAAACTGTACATGGTCTCTTCATCCGGAAACTCCTGTGACATATGCTCTGTCTCTACCATGCCAACCGTCTGATATGCCCTAATCTCTACCGGGCCACTTGTCACAATCTCCAATGCCAGATCAGATAACTTTGTATATTTCTTCCATTTACCAATAGAAAAGGCATTAAAATAAGTATCCAGAGATAAAATCTCTCCATGCTTGATCTCAAGCGGGAAAGATTCTGCTGCCACTTCCGATGCTTCTACGCCATCAATCATCTTATGGAACATGACATCTCCATCATCACATGGGTAGGTTGTAATATCGTTTCCCTCTGTATCTACTTTTCTAAAATACATCCCCCACTCATTACACACTTCTTTTGTTGGTCCTATTAATTTCTGAATAATCATTATTTTCTTTCCCTCATGTCAAATACTCTATTTCCGGGTCAAATTTCACGCCCGCGCGCATTCCCTTCCACATCGTCTGCAAGCGCAGTTTTTTCCCATCTTTGCTTTTTAACAGTACACGCAGCATATTCAAAAAATACGCCGCAAAATATATGATAACTTCTTTTGTTCCACGCCGTTTTGCCGTGCACAGATCATTGCGAAATGCATAGAAATATCTTGGCACGCGCGCTATGGCATCAATCACGATATTGCTCCCGGCATTGATTGCCATTTTGTGGATAACCACACTATTTTTCACGTGATAACATGGATAACGCGCCGACAAGCGAAGCGTATATTCCTTATCATCGCCCCAGATAAAATACTCTTTGATCGGAAGTCCCATTTTTTCTACTGCTTCCCGCGAGAAGAGAAGCGATACAAAGGTAGCACTGTCTACTGGTTGTAGGGTCAAGATGTCTTCTTCTGCATCCTTACCAGATATAGAAAACGTATCTCCCACATAGTGCTGACGATTCATCTCACACGGACTTCCATCTGTCCAAAGGACCGTGGATGACACAAAACCAATCTCACTTTTCGGTGCCACTTGCTTCCTTATGCATGCCATGCCTTCCCATAATTTCTGCAGTGCATCTTCCTTGGGAATGGTATCATCATCCATAATCCAGATGGCATCGGCACCATGTTCATACGCCCATTTCATCCCATGATAAAAGCCGCCCGCGCCACCTGTATTTACGCTAAGGTGCAGTGCATATATTGGGGTTGTGTCATGGCTTTCTGTATGCGCAATCTGTTCCTCTATCCACTCTTTGGTGCCATCATTGCTGGCGTTATCCACAAGCAGGATGTCAAGTTGTGTATCTGTGCAGTCTTTTTGATGTAACAGTGCATATACACATTCCTTCAACAGCGTTATTCGATTGTAAGTTACAACTACAGCTATTATTTTTTTCACATTTTATCCTTTTTCTATTCTTGATTTAGTAGTGATACTTTGGATGTTTCCCAAGCTTTCCTGCTTTAGCATCCTGTATCACATCACGTAGGATTTGCATGTTTTGTTTTCCCTGCTCTCTCGTTTCTTTTTTCCATGTCATAAAAAAACTGAGAAGCCAGAACACACGGTATTGCCATAGAATCACTGCAGCACTTAATTTCCCAAGATGTCTTTTGGCGGTATCGTAGCGATTTCGGTAGCCATAATACTGACGCCAGCCAATCCGATGCAAGACGCCTTTTGCCACCATGCCCTCTTTGGAAAGTACCGTTTTATGATGGAGTACCGCATCCGGTACAACGGTAATGCCACCAGCATCCATCAGGCGCAGACAATACTCGATATCGTCATACCAGAGGAAGTATTCTTTTTCCGGCAATCCTATGGCTCGCATCTTCTCTCCTTGCACCAGAAGACCACAAAACGTAGCAGCATCACAAGAAAAGCTCTCCTGCTCGTACTCCTCCTCTGCCACATTTCCTTCCACATAGAGCAGGCGGTTCGTAATACGCCGTCTGTGACTAGTATCAATATGGCCTTCTGTCACAACCTTTCCAGCCAGACCGCAAACAGATGGATGTTTCTTGGCATAGGTGACTAATTTCTCCACATAATCCGACGCAATCATAGCATCATCATCAATAATCAGCAGCCAGTCATAGCTTTCCTGACTCGCCCATCGCAAGCCATCATAAAATCCGCCTGCACCACCAAGGTTTTCTGCTTCCTCTAACACCCAAATTTTTTTATCTTCTCCTATCTTTATAACTTCCTCGTCTGGCTTTTGCTCTGCCATGTGAATCATATAGGTATCATCCCTACTATCCAGATAATCCCTTGTCCCATCGGTACTGTGATTATCAACCACGATAACACGCGAAAAAGGAATGGTTTGCCTGCATACGCAGGCAAGACATTCCTTTAACAATTCCAAACGGTTATAAGTTACAATTACTACTGCATTATTCATTCTTATACATATCCTGATAATACTTCTGATAATCCCCGGAAGTTACATTCTTCATCCAATCTTCATGCTCAAAGAACCATGCAATCGTCTTGCGGATACCTTCTTTGAACATTGTCTCCGGCTCCCATCCTACCTCTTTCTTAATCTTATCCGGAGCGATCGCATATCTTCTGTCATGTCCCTTACGATCTTCCACATAAGTAATCAAATCTGTGCTGACATTGGCACGTCTTGGATCATCTGCAGGAAGCATTTCCTGTAATGTCTCAATAATGATATTGATAATTTCGATGTTCTGCTTCTCGTTGTGACCACCGATATTGTATGTCTCGAACAGTCTTCCCTTTTCCTGAACCATATCGATTCCCTTGGCATGATCGTCCACATACAACCAGTCACGTACATTCTTACCATCACCATAGACTGGCAATTTCTTGCCCTGTAATGCGTTGTTGATAATGAGTGGAATCAACTTCTCAGGGAACTGGTAAGGCCCATAGTTGTTAGAACAGTTTGTAATATTAGCAGGGAACTTATACGTATCCATATATGCCTTTACTAACATATCTGAAGATGCCTTACTTGCTGAATATGGGCTATGTGGATCGTATGGTGTTGTCTCATAAAAATATGCATTTGGGTCATCATCCAAAGAACCATATACTTCATCTGTCGATACATGTAAGAACTTCTTACCTTCTTTAAAGGTACCATCTTCTAATTCCCATGCAGCTTTTGCACAGTTCAGCATGACTGCTGTACCAAGTACATTCGTCTGTACAAATACTTCCGGGTTCTTGATGGAACGGTCTACGTGAGACTCTGCCGCAAAATGAACGACACGGTCAATATCATTCTCAGCAAAAATCTTGCTGATTGCTTCCTTATCGCAGATATCAGCTTTCACAAAAGTATAATTATCTCTGTCTTCGATATCCTTTAAATTCTCCAAGTTACCAGCATAAGTCAGCTTGTCCACATTGATGATGCGGATTTCGTTGTCATATTTGCGGAACATATAATGAATGTAATTGCTTCCAATAAATCCTGCTCCACCCGTTACTAAGTATGTTCTCATAATCTTCTCCTTCTCTGGGCATCTGCCTATTGTTATCTTATTTTTACCAACACACATATGTTGGAAATTACACATATTTGTCAGCACTATGACAAATCATTGTTCTTCTGCTCTGTTTTCAAGTCGTCTACTTTCTTATACAACAGACCCACCTCTTGTGTCAAGCGCTGGCACTTTCTGGTCAAGTTTGATATGACAATTGTCTGGCTAAAAAGTATCATCAGCACAAACAAAAGACCTAAGAATGTCAACATATTGATCGGTAGTGTAATCCCTAGTGCCTGCGACATCACGGGCAAAAGTCCCGGAAACAAATCAAAAATCAGAAGTAATATCCCCACCAAAAACCAGATCAGCGCATATTTTAATTCCAGCCTGCGTATACGTACAAGATTTCCAATGCATAAAATCGCTGCAATCGCACCAATGGCAATCACCACCTGTAACTTCAGACTCATAGTACCTCCTTAATCACCAAAAGCTGTCATAATACATGCCAATGGTACCTTAATCATGTAATAAATGGATCGTTTAAAGGAAATCGAAGATTGCCCTGCAGCACGTGCCTTCATTTCCACCGGAATCTCCTTGACGCGGTATCCTCTTTTTAAAACCGTCACCGCTGTCTCCGGCTCCGGATAGTCCTTTGGATAATCATTGGCAAACATATGCATAACTTCCTTATCCACCATACGCATACCACTTGTCGGGTCGGTAATGGTTGTCCCGGTCAATGCACGAATCAACCAGGTAAAGAAGCGAATCCCTACGCGTCGCATACCGGTGGATTGAAAGCCCTCGCCCTCTAAAAAGCGGGAACCAATCAGCATATTCACCTGTTCTTCTTCCATGATATCCGCCATTTTCTCCAAAAACTTCGCATCATGTTGCCCATCGCCATCAATCTGAATCGCATAATCATAGCCAAAACGATGTCCATACAAATAGCCTGTCTGCACAGCTGCGCCAATACCGGAGTTGATGCTAAGCGTCACCATATTATACCCCAGACGGTCGCAGAGTTCCTTTGTCCCATCCATTGAATGGTCATTGATAATTACATAATCAAAACTCGGTGCATTTTTTTTGATGTCCTCTACAGTTCTCTCGATCGAGCCGACTTCATTAAAAGCCGGTATAATCACCAAGCGTTTTTTCATTGTTACCTCACAAAAAGTTTTAAATAAATACCACCTAGAAAACTCATCACATGTCGAATCGCAACACTTAGATTTACTTCAAATCTGGATAAGTGCAATTCTAACGCATAGCGTTCTACCAGCCTTCTATGTTCTGCCAGATAAACAGATTTTTTATCCCCCGTCATCACCTGACTCGTATTGGAGTCATTACGGATGCGGAAAGAATTGAGTGGTTCATGTAGTATATAAATCTTGCTCTTGCAGCATATACGCATAAAGAAATCATAATCAATCATATAGACAAAGGACGGATCAAATCCTCCCCAGGTCTCATAAGCACTGCGGCGAATCAGATTGGCAAGTGGTGCTCCTAAATAGTCTCTCGTAAACACCGAAAAACGGCATGCTTTCTTTCCATCCACCACACCACGCGCATGATATCTTTTATAAAATCCTGTCGTCTTACCATGCATGTCCACAAAACGCGTATCCGTCTGTACCAGGCTGACCTCCGGATACTGCTCCATAATTGCAACTTCTCTGGAAAGCAGGCTTTCATGGATCAGGTCATCTGCGCAGAGCAATTTGATAAATGCTCCCTCGCATAGTTCCATACAGCGGTTCCAGTTGCCCGCCATGCCAAGGTTTTTTTCATTGCGATATAAGCGTAAACGATCATCCCTTGCATCCTTTGCAAACTGTTCTACTCGTGCGTATGTCTCATCTGTCGAACGATCGTCAACGACAATCAATTCCAAATGCTGATACGTCTGTGCCAACACCGATTGTATGGTCTCTATAATCGTATCCTCATTGTTGTAGGCAGGGATACATACACTAACAAGTGCCGATTCCATTAGCAATTCTCCATATCAAAATCTTTCAGATATACATCGAGTGCATCTTCCCAGTTCGCCATAGCAAACTGATCCGTTGTCAGGCGCAGCATGTAATTGTCAAGATTAGAATATGCCGGGCGTTTTGCAGCCTCTGGATTCATCTTGGCATATTCTTCGCTTGTGATGTGATTGACTTTTGCTGTAATACCTAGCTTTGCATAGAATGCCTCTGTAAAATCAGCCCAGTTGGTCTCGCCTTCACAAGTTGCATGAAAGATTCCATAATTATCGGTGCCTTCTAAGAAGTGAATCATTTTTGCAAGTTCTACAGCAGATGTCGGTGAACCAAACTGATCACATACAACAGAGACTTCATCATGTGTCTTTGCCACACGCACCATCGTCTTAACAAAGTTCTTTCCATCGCCATACAGCCACGCCGTACGAAGAATAAAGAACTTCTCTGCAAACTGGCGTACAAACTGCTCGCCTTCTAACTTTGTCTTTCCATATGCACTGATTGGATCCGGCGTATCAAATTCTGTACGTGGTGTACGTTCTGTTCCCGCAAACACATAATCGGTAGAAACATGCACGAGTTTTGCACCTACCGCTGTTGCAGCAATGGCAAGGTTGCGCGGTCCAATCGCATTGATTTTATATGCAAGATCCCACATTTTTTCACAGCCATCTACATTTGTCAGAGCTGCGCAGTTAATGATGACATCCGGCTTCTCATTCAAAACAAGTGACATCACTGCGTCGATATCTGTAATATCTAACGATGTGATACCCTCTCCTTCTGCGACATCTGTCAGAATGAATGTCACGTCGCCTGCATATTCTTTTTGAATGGCTCTTCCAAGCTGACCATTACAGCCTGTTACAAGTACTTTTTTCATATCTACCTCTCTTATTTATACATAATCGTTTGCACGTTTTGCAAGACGGTTCATTGCTGAGAATACACCTCGTATAGAGGCTCTCGTAATATTGGAGCTGACGCCCACACCAAAGGTCACATTGCCTGTGCGGTTATCACGCATTTCGATAAAGGCTGCTGCCTTTGCACCGGAGCCCTGGCCAAGCGAATGCTCGCTGTAATCAAGCACAGAGAAATCCACCTGCGGAACGCACTGTTTTACCGCTAATTTCACTGCTGCAATCGGACCATTGCCATCGGCTTCGGAATGGATTGCCTTGCCAAGATACTTGAAATCAAGCGCTACATGCGTCTCATCATCTGCCATATTATCATCGATATCGACATATACCAGTTCAAACGGCTCTTTGCTCTCTAAATATTCCTTCTTGAATGCCTCCATCATCTTCTGTGGCTCTACCTCGCCACCTTCCTGCTCGGAAATATACTGGATGACATCCGCAAATTCTCTCTGCATCTTCTTTGGCAGCTTGTATCCATATACCGTATCCATAACAAAGGCGACGCCGCCTTTTCCGGACTGGCTGTTGATACGTACCACCGGCTCGTATTTTCTTCCGATGTCTGCAGGGTCAATCGGCAGATATGGTACTTCCCAATATTGATTGCCACGCTCCTGCATCGCATGCACACCTTTATTGATGGCATCCTGATGTGAACCGGAAAATGCTGTAAAGACTAACTTGCCTGCATATGGATGACGCATATCCACATGCATCTTACAACATCTCTCATATATTTCAACAATTTCTTTGATGTCCTCAATCTCAAGTTCCGGATTGATGCCCTGTGAAAACATATTGTATGCAACGGTCAGAATGTCCACATTTCCAGTACGCTCGCCATTGCCAAGCAGTGTGCCTTCCACGCGGTCTGCGCCGGCGAGAAGTGCCATCTCTGTAATTGCAACTCCTGTGCCACGGTCGTTATGCGGATGTACACTTAAGATAATATGTTCACGGTCTTCAAAATGGGTACTCATCCACTCAATCTGGTCTGCATACACATTTGGCGTATTCATCTCGACCGTTGCCGGTAAGTTAAAGATAATCGGTGCCTCTGTCGCATGATTCCATTCTTTTTGCACTGCCGTACAAATACGAAGCGCAAATTCCATCTCTGTTCCCGTAAAACTCTCCGGTGAATATTCTAACTGTACATTGCCGTCAAAGTCTGCAAGGTGCTCCTTTACCATACGGGTGCCTTCGATGGCAATATCAATAATCTCATCCTGGCTCTTACCAAACACCACATCACGCTGCAATGTAGATGTGGAATTATAAATATGAACCACAACGTTTTTGATTCCCTCGATTGCCTCAAATGTACGGTCAATCAGTTCCTTACGACACTGTGTCAAGACCTGTACTTTCACATCGTCTGGGATTCTGTTTTCTGCTACTAATTTACGCAGGAAATCATATTCAATCTGAGATGCCGCCGGGAAACCGATTTCTATCTCCTTGAATCCGAGACGCAGCAAAAGTTCAAACATTTCCATCTTTTCTTCTACGTTCATCGGTTCAATCAATGCCTGATTGCCATCTCGCAGATCTACGCTGCACCAGATTGGCGCTTTTTCAATCTGCTTGTCTGGCCACTGACGTTCTGGATAATATAAAACCGGGTTTCTCTTATATCTTTGATAATTCAGCATCTCTTTTTCCTTCTTTCCTTTTTGCTATTCCCCAAATCCATTTTCTACCAGCGCAACGAGCGCTTCGAGTGCCGGTTCTTCATCATCACCATCGCACACGATTTCGATCTCATCGCCAGACTTGATACATGCTCCCAATACGCTGAGTACACTCTTTGCATTTGCAGTACCATTGATTCCATAGCGGAATGTAATATTGGATGTATATTTCATCGCTTCCTGGCAAAAAATTCCTGCCGGCCTCAAATGAAGGCCTGTAGGATTGATAATCTGTACCTTCTGTGTAACCATGACTCCCTCCTATAACATGGTATTCATAATAAGTTCTGCCAATTTCTTGGCTTCCTCTTCAATCTGTGTCTGATTTTTCCCTTCAATCATGACACGAACAAGTGGTTCTGTACCGGATGGACGGATCAACACGCGTCCTTCTCCGGCAAATTTTTCTTCCAGCTCTGCGATAGCACCGGCAATTTCCGGATACTCCATAAAGCTCTCTTTTTTGTGATTAGGCACTTTCGCATTTACCAATGCCTGTGGCAATACTTCCATCACCTGTGCAAGCTCTGATAACGGCTTTCCTGTATCTACCATAACCTGTAAGAGATGAAGTGCACTTAAAAGTCCATCTCCTGTCGTATTATCGTCTAAGAAGATGACATGACCGGACTGCTCACCACCAAGGTTATAACCGTTAGCAAGCATGTTCTCTAATACATAGCGGTCACCCACTTTTGTCTTTTCAATGTGTAAGTTGCGCTCTTGCCCCATCAGGGTAAATCCAAGATTGGACATAACGGTCACAACAACTGTATCTTTCTTTAATGTACCCTTTTCTTTCATATAATTAGCGCAGATTGCCATGATCTCATCGCCATCTACCACCCTACCGTTTTCATCCACAGCAAGCATGCGGTCTGCATCGCCATCAAACGCCAATCCGACTGCTGCTTTTTCATAGACAACACGTGCCTGTAACTCTTCCATATGGGTAGAGCCACAGTTTGAATTGATGTTGGTTCCATCCGGATTCGTGTGGATTGCTACAAGCTCTGCGCCAAGTTCACGGAGTGTCTCTACCGATGTCTTATAAGAAGCCCCCTCTGCACAGTCAATCACAATCTTCATACCGGTTAGATCTACCGGAACTGTCTTTTTCATAAAATCAATGTATTCACGAATCAGATCGAAACGATACTCAATCTTACCGATTTCAGAACCTGTTGGAAGTGTGATATCTTTCATATCATTTGCAATAAGTGCTTCGATTTCATCTTCTAATGCATCCGATAATTTATAGCCGTCTCCGTTAAAGAACTTAATACCGTTAAACTCCATCGGATTGTGTGATGCGGAAATCACAACGCCGGCGTCTACTTTATGCTTTCTTGTCAGATATGCAATGGCTGGTGTTGGCATAACACCGGCAAAGATAGCATTAGCGCCGACAGAACAAATACCGGACATCAATGCACTTGCAAGCATACCGCCGGAAATTCTTGTGTCACAGCCAACGATAATCGTTGGCTTATGTGCCTGTTCTTTGGTAAGCACATACGCACCCGCCTGCCCTAATTTTGTTGCAAGCTCGATGGTAAGCTCAGAACCAGCTACACCTCTTACGCCATCTGTTCCAAATAATCTACCCATTTCTCTCTCCTTTTTACTCTGCTGTAATCACCAGGTTTGTCGTTATGGTTTCTGCTGAAAATCCACTCGTCAGATCAAGGCTGACAGAAACCGTATGCTTACCTTCACCAAGTCCACTGGCATCCACAGATCCTGTAATCGCATCTGCTGCAAGTTCTGCCAAATCGGATGCCTTGCCTGTAATTTTCACATCGACGGTTGTTGTTTCAAAAGTTGCCTTGCTGCCGTCCGCCAAATTACGGATTGTCAGATTAGCCGTAGGCACACGATATGTCTTGGTCTCATCCCCGGATACCGTGACTTTTACCGTCGCCTGTGTCTGATTGCTGTCAGCAATCTTTACTCCACTCGGCAGATACGTATTCAAATCCACCGTCGTTGTCATATTCGCTGTGATTTTTGATAAATCCAGTGCACTTCCGCTGATCGTAATCTCTGTGATTTCATTGAGTACGTCCGCTTCTCCGATAATCTGTACCGTCTCCGGATCCACGGTAACGCTATCCAGGTATACGCCATCTGGCAATGTACCCGTTGTCTCTACCTTGATTGGAACGGTCTTGAGATTGGATATATCTATATGAACTTTTACCATCTCACGATCCATTTCCATACGACTCTGATCGATTTCCTTGCCCGATTTATCCAGAAAATGCAGGGTTGCTGTCGTATCAGAATCCTCATTGATGCCATCAATATCAACATATGCAACCACTCTTGCTATTGTGCTGATAATGTCTTCCGGACCGGCTACCGATATGCTTGCAGGTGTCGCTTCGGCCTTGTCGACCACACATCCCTCCGCCGGATTTCCTGTTGTCTCTACATCCACATCATGTTTGATGGTCATTTTATTTCCAATCTTTACCTGCAGATATAAGCGCTTTGCAGAGACGGTAATCCCACTATTATTGTTATTGACCGTGATCGTCACCGGAACACGGCTGTCATCTTCCAGATAATTCATATCTGCTGTCGCTGTAAAATCGGCTCCGGACAAGCGTTCCATCACGGATCGTCGCGCTGTCACGCGAAAACTTACCGTACTGCCGCCCTCCGGTATTTCATAATAGCGTCCAGCATCTGTCAGCACATCCGCATTAACGACTGTGACATTCGTCGTAAATGTCTTTGTCTGCGTCGGGTCATCTACATTGACAACCACAAGCCACAGCACAATGGAGAAAAAGACCGCCAGAAGTTTTAATACCCAGTTTTCTAAAAAGATTCGTTTGATTTTAGGAGTTATGCTTTGTTTCATTTTTGCCCCTCCTTCCCAAACGTGGTTTGCTGTTTTCTTCCGGTTCTTTCTCCGGATTCTGTAATTCAACCAGTTTAGCGCGCAGCTGTTCATCGCTCACGCCTTCTGTTAATTTACCATTTTCAGCGATGGATACTCTTCCTGTCTCCTCGGATACCACAATCGTCAATGCATCACAGACCTCACTGATACCAATCGCCGCACGGTGTCTGGTTCCAAGAGCCTTATTCAGACTCATATTCTCAGATAGCGGAAGATAACATGTTGCTGCCACAATACGATCACCGCGCACAATAATCGCGCCATCGTGAAGCGGCGTATTTTTTTCAAAGATATTGATTAACAGCTGCTTTGTCAAAACGGCATCTAATGTAATCCCGGTTCTTTCTACCTCATCCAGACGCATCTGGTTCTCTACAACAATCAGGGCTCCTGTCTTAACAGCTCCCATCTCAAAACACGCCATTGTCATATCGCTTATGGTCTTATCCTCAAAGCGCTTTGTAATACCACGCCCCATTCCAAGATTTGTAAGGAACGAAAACAGCCGCCGCCTTCCCAGATCTTCCAATGCTTTACGAAGCTCGGGCTGGAACACGACAATGACCATAATCAATGCCACATTGAGAAGCTTCTCTCCCAACCATAAGATGGTACTCATCTGAAACAGTGCTGCTAATATAAAGAATGCAATCACGACCAGCAGTCCACGGAACAGCATCCATGTACGCGTGTTCTGCACCCAGATCAACAACTGGTAGATAAAGAGGGCGATGATGATGATTTCCACGATATCCGTGATCTGCACATTCGGAAAATTAATTCCAAAATAATCTCCCAAAAATGCATCCAGACTATTTATGATGTTGTCCATATCATCTCACTCCTTTCTATTCTTCTTTTTGTTGTACTTCTTTCTGCATCTCTCCCAGATTCTGCACCGGAAGTGATGATGTCTCTGATGTAATACGCTTGACTTCTTTTTCCTGTTCAGCAATATGTACCTTTGGCACGGCTGTCACATAGTAGTAGTATTCATCATCTTCAAACTGTACATGCTCGGTACGGGAATAATCAAATCCCCTGGCAAAAAATACAAGAAGCAGTCCCACAACAAGGGTAACAACATTACCGATAATAAGAAGAATGACATCTTCCCGATTGCCAACAAAAAGTACGCCGGCAAGCATCAGCACGAATTCTGTGACAACACCGGATAACACAGCCACAAGCCATGCGTGTTCAATGCCTTTGATCCGCACGAAATACACAACCAGAAACATTGCTGTCATTGCCACAAGATAAATATGAAACATCCCATTATTTAACATTTGATTTTGAAGCAGTTCTGCCGCCCCAAGATCTGTATTGGGATCCAGAAACGAAGATGCATTTTCAACGACGATCTTGAGATAATAAGAAAAAATACTACCACATATAATCGTCGGCAGCTCGTGAATACTGCGCATCAAGCCCGATACCATCGGCACCACAAACGGAATATTCAGATAGCGGCACGCAGGTATCACCACCATATTATATGTATCATCCGATCGAAAATACGCCGCTACCGCATAACTAATGGCAAGTAAAACCAATGCTACCACAGCAACATCTGTCGATAATGTCATCATGTGCATCAACCCCACAAAAATGACAAGAAAAGTAGACCCTGCCAGCGGAAGCAGTACACCAATGCCTGCAAGCCCCACAGAGACCCACCAGTGATTTAAAATTTTCTGATAACCAAAACACCGGTTCATGACCAAGAGCACAGTCAGCATAATTGCAAAACGCAATAATCGAACAACCCACTCTTCTCTTGTTATGATAAAATGCCTGATTTTCGTTCGTAATTGTATAAAAAACGTCATCCTAGTCCCATCCCTCAGGTATTTTTGACAAGTCTTCTTCTTGGTACATCTCATGCAAGACATGATAATCTTTGCGCAATCTGCGCGCCAGCATCTCACTTTCTTTGTACCGCTTCGCCGCATGGCGACGCACCATGCGCAGGTAATAATACATATATAAAATATAAAGCACTAGTCCCAGCAAAATAAAAAGAATCGTGCTGACAAGATGTAGATTCACTACCACGGTACTGATGACAAAAAGTATCCCTCCCGCATAAAGTGCTATATAAATCAATGTCCCCAAGAAGACTCCACCTAATGTACACATATCCAGATAATCGCGTTTGCGATACCGCAGTGTCGGACTAAGCTTTCGCCCATACCGATCTTCGAGCATCGCCATCTTTGTCATATGTGCAACGCGTTTTTCGCTTAACATCCGGCTTCCTCCTGCCATTCTTTTATCCGGTGCGAAGCATTTTGACACTTCGCACTACTAATACATATTATAACATAATGAGAACGCGGTGCAACCACACGCGCCACATAAACATAATAAAAACACAAAATAACCCTCTTCACCGGGCGTCCTGCATCCAGTAAAGAGGGCATACATTCCTATTTTATTTCTTCAAAAAACGCATCTTGTCCGAATCTCTTACCAGTTTCTGACTCGATGGTTCCGGCTGAAACCTTGGCTTCTCGATTACACTATTAAAATCTCCACGCATGCGGTTCTTACAAGCTTCACAGAACCTGCCTGTACGGATAGACGCTCCACATCCCTCGCATTCGATTCCCACCGGTGAATCGGCAGCAAACTCCAAACGTTCCTCACGAATCCACTGGCGAATCTGCTGCACGGTCACATCATTGTCCTCGGATACCATCTGAATGGTCGCTCCCGGATTGCTCCGCACATATTCCTTTACCTGTTGAAACTTTTCTTCCAAAGCATCTCTGCACGCCTGACAAATCTGTGGTCCACTCAAATAGTTAAACAATCTACCACATTGTCTGCAATTTCGTACGTCCATATTTCCTCCTCCCGGTCACACACCTTAGCCTTGTCCGGCACATATGGTCAGACAATAGACTTCTTGCACCCCCGCTGCAAGCAAAGCCGTCGTCACACCATCCAACGTGCTTCCTGTCGTATAGATATCATCAATTAACAGAATTTTGTTTAATTTTACACCATTTTTTCTGATTTTAAAAGCATTTTCCAAATTCTTTTTTCTTTGTGTGTCGTTTAAACTCTTTAAAGGCACTGTATTTTTGGCGCGAACCACCAATTTTGTTTCCAACGGACACCCCAGCTTTTGCGCAATCCCATGTGCCAGCACTTCTGCCTGGTTATAACCACGTCTTTTTTCTTTTTTCCGATACATCGGTACAGGGACCACTGCATCCACAGACAAGTTTTGCAGCCAGATGGCATGCATTTTCCATACGTCTTCCACAAAGGTCTTCCCATATGTCCGGCAATTACTATATTTAAAACGATACATTGCAAGCTTCATCGGCCCTGTATACACATACACCGCTTTATTCTGCACATAAGCATGATTTCTGCGCCTGCAGTCACTGCAAATGGTTTGTGTGGCGTCTTTCAGCTTCTTTCCGCATTTGATACATCCCCTGTCACCGATGTAACGGATTTTTGTTTTGCACCTTCTGCAGTAACCATCTGGTTTTTCCTCTTCGTACAAAATCTCATTACATCCCGGGCAGCGCCTTGGATAAAGGAATTCTTTCCACTCCTCTATTATGTTTTTTCTATGACCTATCATTGACTTTTCTCCCCCTTCTCTTTAAAATGTATGTTCAGAGTCAAACTTATAAAAAGACAATATTACACGTAACAACGGAGGTTTTATAAATATGCGAAACAGCAAACGTATCGCCTGTACCGGGCTTGCCGCCATACTGGCGCTGTCCCTATCCGCCTGTGGCAGCAAAGACAAAAAAACCAGCTATGATCCTCTTCCAGAAGAAGATGATACGATATATAACATCAGCATTTGTCAGGATGAAAACAGCGAATACTACAACCAGATAGCGCAAGGATTCCAGGATGCCTTAGATGATTTATTCGGTTCGGCACACGTCAATGTCACAACTACAATTGCAAGCAATGACGCAGGCACAGACAGCATCTGCACAGGCTATGTGAACGCTCAGACAAATCTGATTTTTGCCAACGGTAAAAAGAGCCTTTCTTCTGCAGCTACTGCCACCGAAGAGATCCCTATCGTCGGCGCAGCTGTTATGGATTATCAAAACGCGCTCCATCTCGCCACGGCTTCCGATACCAGCTGGAATAAAAAGACCGGAACAAATGTGACCGGTATTTCTTCTAAACCAAACCTGGAGGAACAGCTTTCCTTACTGATTGAGGCAACACCGGATTTAAAATCTGTTGGACTGTTATACACCCCGGAAGATACCGATGGTATTTATCAAAATGTTCTCCTTGAGAAATATTTAGATCAGGCCGGCATTCCATGGAAAGAATACGCGATCCCATCGGATGACATCGAGGCTGGTCTCAGTGATCAAATTACGGATACGACAGCCATCGCTCCATCAAAGCAAATCGCCTCTTCTGTCACAGAAGGCACGAACAACGCCGTAGCATCTTTCGATGGAAACGACTTGTTAAGTGGTATTTTTTCACCGAGTAGCGCACATGAACCAACCGCTTCTGCGACATGGACAGAAGCATTATCCGCTGCCAACACGACTCCGCTTGCGGCAGATGCTTCTTTAGAGGAAATCGTTCAATATGCCTGCAACGAATGCAGTGTTTTGTTCCTTCCTGCAGAAAGCCAGTTGACAAGCGAAGTAGAGACCATCGCAGATATTGCCACATCCTGTGGCACGAGAACCGTCGGTGGTGATGCCACTCTCGGAGAACAGACTTTAGTTTCTATGTACAAAGACCCTTACGGCATGGGATATGCTGCTGGAAAGATAGTTTACCGCATCCTTGTTGACGGAGTGCAACCGGGCGAAATCAAAATCAGCAATTCACCTGCTGAAAACATCAAACTGTACAACGCATCACGCGCTGAAAGCTTTGATATGACATTCCCAAAATCTTTCCACGAGATTCACGAGTATTTTTCAACATACGAAATTGGATCTACCACTACCAGAATCAGTAGTGATGATGAAGAAGAATAATTGCATATGCGATAGATGGGAGGGGCTTTGCTTACGACAGCAAAGCCTCTTTTATTCTCTCTTGCAGCCCCGAATAGCGTCGTTGCTGCGTCGTATTATCAACCATCTGATAGAATACATTTTCATCTCCCACAATGGTAATACACTTGCGGGCTCTTGTCACTGCAGTATATAACAAATTGCGGTTCATAAGCATCCGCGGACCCGGTAAAAGCGGCATCACAACCGCCGGATATTCGCTTCCCTGTGATTTATGAATCGTAATGGCATACGCCAGTTCCAATTCATCCAGCCCCTTGAACGGATACTGTACTAGTCTATTTTCATCGTACAGCACACTCACGGTACTGCTGTAATCATTGATTTCCTGAATGATTCCGACATCCCCATTAAACACGCCAAGGCCTTTATCAATCGCAAGTCCATAACGGCTGCGAATTTCCCATTCCAACTGATAATTGTTGCGAATCTGCATTACTTTGTCACCTTCGCGGAAAATCCGATCTCCTACCTGGTGCTCTTTTTTCTGTTTTGCCGGTGGATTCAGATACTGCTGCAAGATTGTATTCAGGCGCTCTACACCAAGCAATCCCTTTCGCGTTGGCGTCAGCACCTGGATATCATAACTGGTCGCATCCACATAACGTGGCATCTTTTGTTTGACCAATTGCAGCATAACATTAATAATCACATCTGCATCATAACGTTTGAGCAAGAAAAAGTCCTTACTCTTATTATCAAGTGCAATATGCTCTCCATCGTTGATTTTATGCGCATTTACAACGATGTCGCTCTGACTTGCCTGGCGGAAAATCTTTTGCAAAGTGACCACCGGAAAGCATCCGGATGCAATGATATCACGCAGAACATTTCCCGGACCAACACTTGGCAGCTGATTCACATCTCCCACGAGAATCAGCCTGGTGCCAGCACCAACGGCTTTTAATAAAGCATAGAGCAGGGTAATATCTACCATCGACATCTCATCGATGATAATCACATCTGCCTCCAGCGGGTTCGATTCATTCCTCTCAAACATACCACCAATTTGCTTCGCGCTTTCCTCTGCCTCACTCATCGCGCCATTGACTTCAAGCATACGATGAATGGTCTTTGCCTCATAACCGGTTGTCTCACTCATGCGCTTCGCAGCACGCCCCGTTGGTGCCGCCAAAAAGATATCATAACCCTCTCCCACAAAGTAACTGATCATCGCGCGAATGGTTGTCGTTTTTCCAGTACCAGGTCCACCTGTCAAAACAAACAGACCATGTGTCGCCGCCTGCCGCACTGCCTCAGCCTGCCATTCATCCAGTTCCATCTGCTCTTCTTCGGAAATTCTTGCAATCGCCTGCGCAAGTTTTGCCGGCGTTACATCATATTCCTGATTGAGCGCATGCAGCATACCTGCGGACCTTTGTTCCATACGATAGAAACTCTTCGCATAAACACCTTCTTCTTTGAGTTCTACCTTGCCATCCATCGCCAGGTTCATGATATGACCCTCGATGTGTTCCGGCTCCACCCCCAGAAGCTGATTCGCATAACGCAGCAGTTCCTCACGCGGCAAATACGTATGTCCCAGCGTCGCTGCTCCTGTCAGGCAGTACAAAATTCCACTACGGATACGAAAATCCGAGTCTGTACGGATACCGACACGCGACGCAATCTCGTCTGCGATTTTAAAACCAATCCCAGCCACTTCCTCTGCCATACGATATGGATTCTCGTGAATGACACTATAGATTTCCTGCCCATATGCCTGGTAAATCTTCACTGCCAGATTGGTCGATATGCCATATTTCTCCAGAAAAATCATAGCATCACGCAGATCCTTTTTTTCTACCATCTGATTGGAAATCTCCATCGCCATACGCTCACTGATTCCCTTGACCTCTGCTAAACGCTCCGGTTCTTCCTCCATAATACGAAACGTATCGTTTTTAAACCGGCGCACAATACGCGCTGCTAATGCAACACCTATGCCTTTGATCGCACCGGAAGCCAGATACCGTTCCATAGAAAGCACATCCTCGGGTGGTTTCGTCTCGTAGGATTTCATCTGAAACTGCTCTCCGTAGGTCGGATGCGACGTGTATTCTCCATGTAATAAAAGAATCTCCCCCTCCGTAACGACAGGGAAGATTCCTACACACGTGATCTCATCTTCATCACTTATTAAGTTAAGAACGGTATACCCGTTATCTGCATTGCGGAACACAATGTGATCCACATAGCCTTGTAATTCTTCCATATACTATGTAGTCCTGTTTTTACTCTATGCCATAGTTACGCTTCATCTGAGAGACCAATTCATCTGTCAGACTACCGCCATATTCCGATACCATCTCACCCGCAAGCTGCTGTATGGTTGCATCCATATACATGTCTTTATATTGGCTCATAGATGCATCCTCGTCATCATCGGATGTAACGGAATCCTTCATTTGCTTTATTACCTGCTCTAACATATAGGATTCAAAAGACTCTACAGCCTCTACCAACTCTTCTTCTGTCGAGTCCGAAGATATGCCGGAAAGTGCTCCTGTTGCCTTTTCCGAACGTGATGAGCTCTTTACATTGCTAGCCATCGTGTCATAGTAGGAAGATAATCCATCCACTGAAAAACTCATATCCTACCTCCTATCGCTTGAGATTGTTTGCCTGCTCCAACATCGTATCGGATGTCGTAATCGCCTTTGAGTTCATCTCATAGGCTCTTTGTGCCACAATCAGATTCACCATTTCGTCTGCCACATTGACATTGGATGCTTCGAGATATCCCTGTGCAATGGTGCTTCGTGTCACACCGGCTGTAGTCGCTTCACTCAAAGCCACGCCAGATGCCTGTGTTGCTTCAAACAAGCTGTCTCCTGATTTTTCCAAACCTTTTGGATTGTTGAACTGATACAATGCCACCTGTTGTCCTGTTGGAATATAGGTGCCATCTGCCGCTTTATATGCAACCGCTCCATCTGTACCAAAAGAAACACTGTCGCCAGATGCTCCATTTGGGAGCATAATTGGATTGCCCTGATAATCAAGAACCTCCTGCCCTTTGGATGTCGCAAGTACACGGTTGCCCATGTTATCCAGTGCCCAGGTGAAATCACCGCTTCTGGTATAATAGGTACCATTATCTGCGCCACGTACTGCGAAAAAACCGGACCCGCTGATGCAAAGCGCTGTCTTGCTGGCATTGGCCTGCATGGTTCCCTGCGTATAATCTGTATTGGTAGATGCCACTCTCGCGCCAAGTCCCACCTGTGCTGTTGTCGGCTTATCTTCGCCATTTGCCGTGGTGGTCTCCGTCCGGAGTGTCTGGTATAAAAGTGACTTAAATTGCGTCGATTGGGATTTGTACCCCACCGTATTGACATTTGCAAGATTGTTGGCAATCGTGTCAACATTTGTCTGCTGCGCCTTCATGCCAGAGGCGCCTGTCCATAATGCTCTCATCATAAGCGATGCCGCTCCTTTCTAACAGGTATTATACCTGTCCTACACTGTTCACTGCTTTGTCAAGCGTAGAATCCTCAGTCTGAATCACCTTTTGCCCAGCTTCATAGGCTCTTGCCACGGTAATCATATCAACCATCTCATCTATCACGTTGACATTGGAAGCTTCTAGGCATCCTTGCTCAACGGAAGCATCACTAGCTAACACCTGTCCCCCCGGAACTAAGTTGTACAGGTTCTCACCATATTTTGAAACATAATTATTATCTGCGAAACGCACAACACCAATCCGGTCAATCACTTGATCGTTCTGGTAAATGAACCCTTGTTCATCAATCTTGTATTCCTGATCCGGGTTCACGCGCACATAATTGGCAAGTGCATCATCTGAATTCAGCGCCCCATTACGGTTCAGCACATAATCTCCATCCGATGTACGCAAATAGCCTGCGTTGTCCACAGAAAACGCACCATCCCTGGTATATTTGATAGAAGTCTCTCCATTTTTGGAAGTAAATGCGATTGCAAAATAGCCCTCTCCGGACAATGCCAGATCCGACATGTTCTCTGTAATCTGAAAACTGCCCTGATCCCAGTTCGTATAGGTCTCACCCACTTTTACACCCAGACTGATCGAACCAATACGCTGTGGCATATTGTAATTGGATGTATCTTTGATCTTGATTGCCAGTTCATGATCAAAAGACTGGTTCACCATACCTTCTTTTTTATATCCAGTCGTCGCAGAGTTTGCCAGATTATTTGCAATGACATCCATGCGCTTCTGTTCATTGACCATGCCGGTATATCCGGTGTACAGTCCTTTTACCATAATTCCTCCTAAGCAATCGATATAAGATAATGACTTCTATCTATATATCGGATGATTCTGTCTGATATTTAACAAAAAATTAGTCTTCAGAGCGATCTCCTGAAAGGAACTCTACGAATTTACCAGTTCCGATTGCAACGCAAGTCGTTGCTTCTTCTGCTGTCATCGTATTAATACCTGTACGCTCTTCAATCAATTCTTCTAATCCACGAAGCAATGAACCACCACCAGTTAAAACAATACCACGGTCAGCAACATCGGCTGCCAACTCTGGTGGTGTCTTCTCAAGTACAGAGTGAATCGCCTCAACAATCTGTAAGGTAGGCTCGCGCAATGCTTCTTCTGTCTCTTCGGAAGAAACTTCGATGGTCTTTGGAAGTCCGGTAACCAGATTACGTCCTCTGACATCCATCGTCTCCGGTGTTGGAAGTGGATAGCAGGTACCAATCTTAATCTTGATATCTTCTGCTGTACGCTCACCAATCAACAGGTTGTGTTTTTTACGCATATAACGAACGATTGCCTCGTCAAAATCATCTCCGGCAATCTTAATTGACGTGCTGACAACAGAACCGCCCAAAGAAATCACGGCAATATCCGCTGTACCACCACCAATATCTGCAATCATATTACCGCATGGTCTGGAAATATCGATGCCTGCACCAATTGCTGCTGCAATTGGCTCCTCAATAATAGAAACCTCGCGTGCGCCTGCTGCATACGTAGCATCTTCTACTGCTCTCTTCTCCACTTCGGTTGCTCCACTTGGGATACAAACACTGATACGTGGCTTACGATAGCTTTTCTTACCCATTGCTTTCTGGATAAAATACTTAATCATCTTTTCTGTTACTGTATAATCAGAAATTACACCCTGACGTAGTGGACGTACCGCAACAATGTTGCCCGGTGTTCTTCCTAACATCAGACGTGCTTCTTCACCAATTGCTTTGATTTTGTTGGTATCACGATCAAAAGCCACAACAGATGGCTCTTTTAATACAACACCTTTTCCTCTAACGTACACCAAAATGCTGGCTGTACCCAAATCAATTCCGATATCACTTGAAACCATAATGTTTCTCCTTTCAGTTTTGTATATGAAACGTGAACCTAGTCCACCTAATGATAGTTTTGCATTCTAATTTCAATTATATACAAATGTTACCATTTTTCAATGGATTTTTTCTGAAGATATTCTTAAATAATTCTTTTTTTGATTTTTTTAAATTTTAATCTTTTTTTCACATAATGGACACATTTCTTGGGTAGTATAATTACCGTACTAGCAAATAGTGCTAATATATTTTTCATAACTCAGCTCCGGGAGCCTAGCTTCCGGAGCACTCCCCAAAAAATTAAGGAATCGCTTTCGCGATTCCTTTTCTTATTGTATCTCCTACGTCTCCTGCTCAAGATAACGCTTAACATACTGACCGGTGTAAGATGTCGGATGAGCTGCCACCTCTTCCGGTGTTCCGCTCACCACTACCGTACCTCCGCGATCACCACCATCTGGTCCCATATCGATAATATAATCTGCCGTCTTAATGACATCAAGATTGTGCTCAATTACAACCACCGTATTTCCGCCTTCGGATAATTTCCGCAAAATCGTTACCAGTTTGTTGACATCATCAAAATGAAGTCCGGTTGTAGGTTCATCTAAGACATAGATCGTACGTCCTGTACTTCTGCGGCTTAACTCTGTTGCAAGCTTGATACGCTGTGCCTCTCCACCGGAAAGCGTCGTCGATGGCTGTCCCAGCTTCACGTAAGACAATCCCACATCATAAAGCGTCTGTATTTTGCGATGAATGGATGGCACATGTTCAAAGAAATGCAGTGCCTCCTCTACTGTCATATCCAAAACATCATAGATGGATTTCCCTTTGTATTTTACCTCGAGTGTCTCACGGTTATATCGTTTTCCACCACACACCTCACAAGGTACATACACATCCGGCAAAAAGTGCATCTCAATTTTGATGATACCGTCGCCCGAGCATGCCTCACATCGACCACCTTTTACATTAAAGCTGAAACGGCCTTTGCTGTAGCCTCGCGCCTTTGCATCTGCTGTCGACGCAAACAGATCACGAATCATATCAAATACGCCGGTGTAAGTCGCCGGATTAGATCGCGGTGTTCGTCCAATCGGCGACTGGTCAATATCGATAATTTTATCTAGCTGCTCGATCCCTTCGATATCGTCATGTTTGCCCGGCACTTTGTGCGCACGGTTTAATTCTTTTGCCAGACGTTTATACAAAATCTCATTTGTCAGAGAACTTTTTCCCGAACCGGATACCCCTGTAATACAGGTCATAATCCCAAGTGGAATCTGCACATCGATATTTTTCAGGTTATTTTCACGCGCGCCGCGGATGGTCAGATAGCCGGTCGGCTGACGGCGTTCCTTTGGCACTGGAATCACCTTTTTCCCACTCAGGTATGCGCCAGTAATGGAATTCGGATTTTTCATTACCTCCTGCGGTGTGCCAATCGCTACCACTTCGCCGCCATGTTTGCCGGCGCCCGGGCCAATATCCACCAGACAATCTGCCGCAAGCATGGTATCCTCATCGTGTTCTACCACAATCAGAGTGTTTCCAAGGTCACGCAATCCCTTTAACGAAGCCAGCAGCTTGTCATTGTCCTTCTGGTGCAGTCCGATACTTGGCTCGTCCAAAATATAGGCAACGCCCACCAAACCGGAGCCAATCTGTGTTGCCAGACGAATACGCTGCGCCTCTCCACCGGAAAGTGTACCGGTAGCGCGCGACAACGACAAATAATCCAGTCCGACATCCACCAAAAATCCCACACGTCCACGGATTTCTTTTAAAATCTGATGCCCGATTTTGAGCTGCTGGTCACTCAGCTGCATCTGTTCCAAAAATACCTTCAAATCTCGAATCGGGATTTCCGTCATCTCGTATATATTTTTATCCGCAACGGTAACTGCCAAAGAAGACTGTTTCAAACGCTGGCCTTTACATGTCGGACACTTACAGATGTACATATATTCTTCGTATTCTTTTTTCATTGTCTCGGAGTGTGTCTCCCGATAACGACGGTTGACGTTTGCAATCAAGCCCTCAAAGCAGATATCATAAACACCTTCGCCACGCTGGCCTTTATAATGCACAGGAACGGTGCGGTCAAAACCATAAATAAACTGGTGACGGATTTCTTCTGGCAAATCCTTATACGGCTTATCTAAGGAGAATCCATATTCTTTTGACAGTGCTTCCAAAATTGCATGGGTAAAGCTCTTTTTATCGGAAGCGGATTGCCAGCCCATGACTGCCACACAGCCTTCGTTAAAGCTAAGACGTTTATCTGGAATCATAAGTTCCTCATCAAACTCCATCTTAAAGCCAAGTCCAAAACATTCCGGGCAGGCGCCAAATGGGTTGTTGAAAGAAAAACTGCGCGGTTCCACCTCATCCACACTGATGCCGCAATCCGGACAGGCAAACCCCTCCGACATCATAAAATTTTCTCCATCAATCACATCGATTTCCACCAGACCTGACGTCAGATGCAGGACATTTTCAATGGAATCCGTCAGACGTTTTTCAATGCCTTCCTTTACCACCAGACGATCGACAACAATTTCGATGTTATGCTTGATATTCTTTTCAAGAACGATTTCCTCTGACAAATCGTATAAATCGCCATCCACAATCACGCGGACATAGCCACTCTTTTTCGCCTTGGTAAATAATTTTTCATGCGTTCCTTTTCGCCCACGCACCACCGGTGCCAGCACCTGGATCTTGGTACGTTCCGGCAAAGCCATAATACGGTCAACCATCTGATCCACGGTCTGCTTGCGAATTTCGCGCCCGCATTTTGGACAATGCGGCACACCGATGCGCGCATAGAGCAGACGGAAATAATCATATATTTCGGTCACCGTTCCCACCGTTGAACGCGGGTTGTGATTGGTCGATTTCTGGTCGATTGAAATTGCCGGCGGCAAACCTTCGATTTTTTCCACATCCGGCTTTTCCATCTGGCCCAAAAACTGGCGGGAATACGAAGACAAGGACTCCATATAACGTCTTTGTCCCTCCGCAAAAATCGTATCAAACGCCAGTGACGATTTACCGGATCCGCTCAGACCGGTCAGCACCGTAAAGGAATCACGTGGAATGTCCAGGCTGATATTTTTTAGGTTGTGTACATTTGCCCCTCGGATTTTTATATATTTTCTAGTGTCTTTCATAGTTGTAAACCTCGATTTTGTTGTATCAATTTACATGTCGCGCAGCATATTCTTCAGTTCGATAAGGCGGTCGCGATACTCCGCCGCTGCCTCGAAGTTCAGATCCGCTGCCGCTTTTTCCATCTTTTTCTTAATCTCTTTGATGTGTTTTTCCAGTTCTTCCTGCGTCATCTCTTCGGCATCACGCTCAAACTGCATTTCTTCCTTCGCCACATCCTTAGATATACGAATCAAATCACGGACAGACTTTTCAATCGTCTTTGGTGTAATGCCGTGGGCTTCATTATAAGCCTGTTGGATTTGCCTACGGCGTGATGTCTCATCCAGCGCCAGGCGCATCGAATCCGTAATCTTATCTGCATACATAATGACGTGACCGGAAGCATTACGCGCCGCACGTCCAATGGTCTGAATCAGTGAACGTTCCGAACGAAGGAACCCTTCTTTATCCGCATCTAAAATTGCAACCAGTGTAATCTCTGGAATATCCAGTCCTTCTCGCAACAGGTTGATTCCCACCAGCACATCGAACACGTCCAAACGCAGATCTCGTATAATTTCTGCTCGTTCCATCGTATCAATGTCAGAGTGCATATATTTTACGCGAATGCCAAGTTCCGCCATATAATCTGTCAAATCTTCTGCCATACGCTTTGTCAGCGTCGTAATCAGCACTTTATTGTGCTGCGCTGTCTCCTTACGAATCTCACCAATCAAGTCATCAATCTGTCCTTCGATCGGGCGCACTTCCACTTCCGGATCCAAAAGTCCCGTCGGACGAATCACCTGTTCTGCCCGCAACATTTCATGTTCTTCTTCGTACTCTGCCGGTGTAGCAGAAACAAATAAAATTTGGTCGATTTTTGACTCAAATTCACCAAAATTCAGTGGACGGTTATCGAGTGCTGACGGCAGACGAAAGCCATAATCAACAAGTGTTGTCTTACGTGCTCTGTCACCGGCGTACATGCCACGCACCTGCGGCAGTGTAATATGAGACTCATCTACAATAATCAGAAAATCATCTTTAAAATAATCCAGCAGACATTGCGGTGGTTCTCCCGGCAACTGGTTTGTCAAATGACGGGAATAGTTCTCAATGCCACTGCAAAATCCCGTTTCACGCAGCATCTCCACATCAAAATTCGTTCGTTCCGCAATACGCTGTGCTTCAATCAGCTTATCTTCGCCCTTAAAAAAGCGGACGCGCTCTTCTAACTCTTCTTCAATCTCCTGACACGCCTTGTTGATTTTTTCCTGTGGCACAACATAGTGCGATGCCGGAAAAATCGCAACATGGTTGAGTTCACAGCGCACTTCCATCGTCAATGCATCCAGCTCACTGATGCGGTCAATCTCATCTCCAAAAAACTCGACGCGATATGCATAATCCGAGGTGTCTGCCGGTATGATTTCCAGCACATCCCCTCGCACGCGAAACGTTCCTCGCGTAAAATCCATATCATTGCGCATATATTGCATATCCACCAATTGGCGAATGACTTCATCCCGGTCTTTTTCATCGCCCGGGCGAAGCGAAACCATCATATTCTGGTAATCATCCGGACTACCAATGCCATAAATACAGGAAACAGAAGAGATAATGATTACATCCTTTCGTTCCGTCAGCGCCGCCGTAGCTGACAAACGCAGCTTATCGATTTCGTCATTGATCGACGAGTCTTTCGCAATATACGTATCGGTCGATGGCACATAAGCCTCTGGCTGATAATAGTCGTAGTAGGAGACAAAGTATTCCACCGCATTGTTTGGGAAAAACTCTTTGAATTCACCATACAACTGCGTCGCAAGTGTCTTGTTGTGCGCAATGATGAGCGTCGGCTTATTCAGTTGTTGTATTACATTTGCCATCGTAAACGTCTTACCCGAACCGGTCACACCAAGAAGTGTCTGGCACTGATTGCCCTCTTTAAACCCTGCGACCAGCTCCTCGATTGCCTGCGGCTGATCGCCAGTCGGTTCAAACTTAGAATGTAATTCAAAATGATCCATATCCTACTCCTGATTCCACTTTTATCATGTTCCTTTTCATTCATTATTATAGCAAACATTTTCCGAATGTATATAGAAATGCGCGAAAAAAGGAACAAACGTTCTATTTGTTCCTTTTTTCTACACATTATGGTGGTCTTGTCTGGGTATCAGACTTACTTTATGCCACTGGGAAAAATAACAATCTAATTCACCAATTCTCTGTCTTTCCAATATATATTCCGTGATCACATGTGCTGCTTTAAAAAACGTCCCCAAACTTTGAAAAGTTCTCGCTTACATTCCCCGAACATTTTAAATTGAATTTGTATAAACTTTCTTTGCCATAATCCATAATATTCGCATCTTGTCTAGGCCACATCATATCTTGCATCGCTTTACCTTCATCTTTTTCAAATTATATTTACCAATTATTTCATTTTCTACATCTTTGTTTATTTAATATTCTTCTGGAATTTCTTTCAAAAATTCTATTTCATATTCTTCTGTAAGCAATTTTATATTATCCCTAAAACTTTTACGAAATTTCTTCATTGCGGCAGAATAACGCATATCACACCAATCCTTTTTTGAATTTTTATATATAATTCCACTTGT
>OLFZ01000252.1_pt1 | contig 62126 bp, 45 predicted proteins | sample 1604861 | NCBI WGS metagenome assembly OLFZ01 (sample SAMEA3888895, study PRJEB22519) | human gut metagenome | biome: human gut; feature: human-associated habitat; material: faeces | place: Denmark | collected 2011 | reverse complement strand
ACTTGAAACTCAAAACAAATGCTCTATTTTGCTATTTTTTGCCTTTTTAGGCGTTCTTTTTATCTAAAAATACGATCCTATCAATTCTTGGAATTCCTGTTTTGAATGAATCTTTGTTGTAAGAACGTCCATAACGCATAAGCGAAGATTCCTGATTTCTATAGCTTCATCAAATGCGAGTTTGTCTTGATAATCTTTCGAATCTTTTTCAACGTTCTCAAAAATTACTTTTTCAGAATCGTCCGTTGTATATATCTCAATGCCGGTAGGAAGTAATGCATCCGTAGCGATGTATGCCATTCCATTTAGAAATCGCAGAAGATTCTCGAAATATGCAAATCCTTTGTTTTCAAATCCCAACTCAATAGCGGCGTCAGACCAACGAATTGTAGAGTCTAGGCGTTTGTTGATGTATTCCAAGGTTTTCAAACAGTCGGCCTGAAAATCATTAAAAAAATCTTTCCATGTATTTTCCTCTACTATTACAGATTGAAGAACACATTTTTTCTGTGTGTCTATGAATGATTTTACTTTTACATCAGGAATAATTTCCAATAATGTAATGATTTGTCTCAGACGTTTCTTGTATAAATCATTATGGTATGATCGAGCAATGGACAAGCCTTTATTTTTTTGTTTATCATTCTCGTTATACCAAATCATGTATTTTTCTGTATACTTCTTGCCATCTTCATCAGTATTGATGACCGTCTTTACAATTTCTTCTAGCGTATCTGATTTTTTAATGAATTGACGAAGATCGGAAAGAGTATAATTCTTCTCGATTTTTAATCCATTATTCTGTAAGAGTAATCTTGTAGCATTCAATATGACATGGAATGCTACTTCATGTGAATTCTCGCCCAGCAAGTATGATACTTCACTCAGTCTAGTGAATGCAATGCGGCATCGAATTTCCTCTTCTATTCGAATAATTTTAAATTTCTCGCACCAAATCAAACTATCTAACAGTTTTGCTGAAGGCATAGATAGGCTTGCTGCAACTTCCTGAATTGAGACCTGAATATTTGAATTTTGTTGTTTACTTTGAATTCGTCTCAACTCTGCCAAAATAGCTGAAGCATGAGTGGCGCTACTTGATGCAGAAAGCCTTTTGACTCTTTCTTCTAACGACTCTTCATTTGGGTCTGCTGAATTGTTATCAAGAATTGTAATATTAATATGCGCAGGACTTAAAAATCCCATCTTGATTCTTCCCATTCGCTCAAGCCAATACTGGCCAAGTTTGAAGTCTGTAAAGTCATGATCGAACTGTCCACTGGCCCATAATGTATTTGGAACTACTACAGGATATTCTTTTGTTTTATCAATTGGCTGTATTTTTGTAATGTACGAATTAATAGCTACTCTTATCTCCTCAAGATTTTTCCAGCTTAGAGTGCTTTGGAGAAGCTGCTCTTTAGCTTTCTTGATGTCATCCTTTGAGCACAGGCATAAGGTCGGTATAGGAGTTGATTCACTAAATCCTGCGTCTATATACATTTTTTTGTTTCTTCCAGCTCTACCAACTTCCTGCAGATAATCTTCCATTACGCTTGGTGGCATTAAATGGACAATGTAGTGAATGTTAGGTATATCCATGCCCATACCAAACGCTTTTGTTGCACAAAGTATATATAATGGATCATTGTCATCTTTGAATCTAGTATATGCCTCTTCTCTATCATCTCCATCCATGCCGGCATGGAAATAGCCTATTGCTTGTGTTGACAATTTTTCACTTAGGATTCCAGCTTTGTGCAATTCATCTGCTAGAAGCAAAGCTATTTCTTCACATTGATTTCTGGTTTTACAGAAAACAAGCATTCGGCTCTTTTGAGCTTTGATGTTATGTTCTTTGATATAGTCAACAATTTCTTTCAAACGATGTGGAATATCATGAAGCACCTCTTTGAATTCCATCTTTATGTGGCTCCTGATAGGATTGTAAATCTTCTTGTCATTTTCTTGACCCAATCGCTTTACGGGAATTATACTATTTATTTGTTCATATATCATGTCGGTCACTGTTGCTGAGAACATTGATATACACATGTCATCGCCATAAGTATCCTTAAACTCCTTACACATTTTTGTAACATTTAGATACTCGGGACGGAATTCCATTCCCCATTGTGAAATACAATGAGCTTCATCAAATACCATGTACTCAAGTCCATGATCATTTGCCATTCTAGTGGACAAAGCATTTAAAAAGCCTCTTGAACGGAAACGTTCAGGAGTGACATAAAGAATCGCTATTTCGCCACCATTAATTTTTCTATATATACTCTTGACTTCTTGGTATGATCTGTCTCCGTTTAGATAATCAACATTGGAGATAAACCCTTTTTCTCCAAGTTCTTTCACCTGATCTTGCATCAAAGCCTTCAATGGAGTTACTACAATTGACAGTTTGTTTGTGTATGCAGCATTGTAGAGCGCAGGCCCTTGGAACAAAACAGATTTACCACCACCTGTAGGAAGTGAGACGAGATAGTTTTCTTGTCTTTTAAGGATATATGGAATGATTTCCTCTTGAATAGGGCTCCATTTCTTTTCAGGATCATGCTCGGGATTTACTAATACTGAGAATATAAGATCTTTAGCCTTTTCGATATCGGAATCGTTTTCATAAATGGATGAGCTATCCGTAAAGAAAGTCTTGCTAATATTTAGTGAATCGTTAAACTCTTCCTCTTTGGTCCATAATTGTTTTACCCCATAAGAAGATACGCCCCATAATGCTGAAAGTGAGTGATATTCCTCTAGGAAGGAGTCAAGTACATACATCGTTGATTCAATGCTGTTAGCTTTTATGAAGCGATAATAATATTCATATACTGGCCAAATAGATTGCAATATAGACTGGTAAGTGTCCTTTGCCGAACCTATAGCAGCAGATGCTCCTTTTTCTTCTATACCATCATTCAAGAATGATTTATTAAGCTCATTTGTAAAACCATTCCACATCATCATGTGCTTCTCAACCGCTAGATTATCCCACACGTAACAATATGGTGTATCTTTTCTCCAATCAACGATATCAAAAAAATGATTTTTGCTTGTTACAAGCATTCCATTGTTATGATGTTCTATCAGTTCAAGTCTTCTGACCAAAGTTCCATTATCAGGAATATAGAAGCCTAATGTTTTCGCATAAGACACGACATTATCTATTTCCAGAGAATCATCTAATAAAAGAATTATAGGACGTTGGTCCTTATTGAAATGAATGTATTTAAGTAAAGCCATTTGATACGTCCAGTAGGTCGCTCTGTATCTTGATGTTGCACTGACGCGTTTTTGCAAAGCATCAAATCCTCTTCCGTGTTCACTATATACCAAATGTATAGAATCGTTGTTTCCTTTGTTAGTTATCCACGGAATTGTTTCTATTGTCAACCCCTCCGAATTGTTTTTCAGTGACTCTAAAATAGAGAAGAAATCATAATTGTAGCTGACAATATACTTGCCTTCTCTAGTTCTTTCTATCCATACGTTAGCAGCTTCTGATGGAACATCATCGAAAATATTTAGTTTTCGTTCTTCCTGACTTATAGCAATGTATCTAGAAGCGCCTAATCGCATAGGAATACTACTATCATTCTGCCAAAAATCAGACGGAGAATAATGAGTTGGCAATGAATACTGATTTACTCGATTTTCAATTTCACAACCAACAAGCCAAATATGTTCGTAATTTTTCAGGTTGCTATTTTCTCTTAGGAACTCCATGTCTGCACAATCTACATTTCCTGAGCTTTCAATAACGTACTCTTCAAGTAGATTGTCAGGTAAATAATTGAGTCTAAGATATTGAGCAAGATTTGCTACAACGGGAGTTTTTGACATTGTAACAAATCTGTTCAAGATAGCATTAAGGAAAGTGTCTTCAAGAGGTTTTTCATGCAGCATTTTTTTGCTAATAGACATGTATTCAATGCCTTCCTGCTTCTGAACAAACTTCGTGTCCACATATTCTGCGATTCTTGTCCATAGGCGCTTAGGAGCAATAATTAGCCTCTTAGAATCAATGTCGTTTATTGCTTTTATACGAGATACAACTTGCTCGTCTGTATCAGCAAGGGTTTGATAATAGTTGTCTTCTTCAGAGTCCTTGCTAAAGAATTTAGAAAATTCTGGTTGTCTCAAGGCTTCTAAGATCTTGTTAATTCTGGCAGGAAGTAAATCTTGAAGTTCGCCACATAAAGGCTCATTTTTTGAGAGTCTATAGAGTTGATTCCAGAATAATCGATCTACCAGTTCTGTGTCTTCTTGTGCTGTATGTCCAGTGTGAAGTGCATATGAATATCTGCAAGGATTTAATAGAATCTCCATTTCTAAAGTATCCCAAACAAATGCATTTGACTCAAAGCCTTTCTTGCTTAATACACTGCCCAAATCCCACGCTTTGATTCTGTGTCCAACAATAATCTCTGTTTGTTTTAATGCATGTAGAAGTGTACTAAGCTGCTCTTCTCCCTGGTACGCCGTTGTGTTTTCATCTTTTCTAAAAGCAAATTCCTTAATAGAGTCTCCATCTGACTCTAAATCGAAGGACACGTATGGAATTTGTAATTTAAATTTCTTCCATAGCTCACCAATAAACAGATAGAAGAGTTTGGTTGAAGCAAAATACTGAACAACGAGGTCTTTTGCGTAAGTTTCTGGACATAGCTGAAGAATCTTGTACTGGTAATCTTCAGATAACTCAATGATAGAATCTCTAAATTTCTCACTATTTATTGAGGCTAGGGTATCGGCAATAGCCTCTTTGCCTTTATCATCAACAAAAGATCTCTGACAACTTAGGAGAAAATGACTAACAAACGAAGGCTCTTGCTCATTAATCCAAAGAGGTATGGAATCGAAATCTTTTATTTTGTTTAGATTTTCCAGATTAGCAGTTAATGCAAATAGTTCAACGTACAATTCATCCTTCACGGTGTTGGTGACGGAAATAATATCTGCTGGTTGGATGTAATTATTAATGCACAAATTGAAAAACGAACGAACCTCTTTCTCATTTTCTGTTATTAGGCTATTCAGATGTTCCCCTATTTGTGGATATATATGTCGTACATCTAGCCCGCTTAGTATATAATGGCTGATAATGTCGAAATCGTTCTCTATAAATCTTTCGGCCAACAGATGTAGAACTTCTAAATAATATTGTGGATCATCTAATAATTTGGAGACCAGTTTTTTTGACGTCTCGTAGTCAAGCTCGTTAGTTAAATCTGCTTGTTCCACGAACGCCTTGTCTTTATCAGAAAAATAACAACTCAAGAAAGAGAATGCTTCGGAATCAGACTTTTCCTTGAGATATTCGAATGTCTCGTTCCATGGTTTACCAGCTTCGCTGAAGATAGAATTGTTCTGCGTAATAAGAGAAATCACATATAGCAGATTCATCGAAAGGCTTGTCGGATTTTCCAACAAAGCATTTAATATGGAAGTATGTGCGGAAAGCCAATGTCTAACATCTGTTTGGTGCTCTTCTGATGAGTTGTCAAGGGATTCAATTGTCTCTGTAAGACATGAGGAAAAATCGAAATCATCGGAAAGTCCTTGTAGGGTACTTATGTCTTTTTGGTTGAAAATTCTTTTTTTTACGGTAGCTACTAAGGATTTTATAGCATTGCAATAAGTGTCATTGACGGATGTGTATGATTTTAGTTCTGGCAACAATGCAATTAGTCGCTTAAGCAAATTGTCATCCTGAAGAAATTCTTCGGTAACTTGTGAATATTCTACATTATTATAATCCGATAGATACTCGGCGAAAGCTTCTGTTACAATTTCTTTTCCATCTGTTTTTCCTAGAATCTTGTCAATAACATGACAGATAACGTCATGCTCATGGTGTGATCCTTTAGAGTCTTTTCCTTCTATTTTAGCGAAAATGCCTCTATAAGGAAGAGCTAATAATAGTCCATTTTTGTCATATGTCAACCAGTCGCCATTTGTGGCTTCACGCCGTCCCTTAAAAGTTCTTAGGTTCATTATAATCCAATCATTTTCCTGAGGAGGAATGGTTGGGTTCCAATTCCTCTCGTTGAGATTGATAGAGTATAATTTGCTGGAACTATCTTCGTTATTAATACCAAGAGCATTAGTAAGAACTCTTCCGAAATAATTAACGTGATTATCATAGAATTGAACAACTGCTATGCTCTTTTCAAGTTTATGCTGTTTTTTCTTCTTCGGTAGTTTTGCCTCTTGGCTTGTTTTGGGCACAAGTTGGCTTGTGATGTCAATTTCTACTAGATGATTACTAATGTCTATGTTTGTAATTTTGCCAGAAACTGAATTCCCAATTGGATAGGTATATCCGTTCGGAATGGGAGCTTTAACAATGGCACCATCCTGAATTTCAATATACTGACGATTTTATGTTCATTATACATTTCCATTGCCCTCTTTGGTATGTACGCCGTAGCCACCAAGCATCCATCAAAAAGCTCTACCACCACCCTCTGCTGACCTGCAATTCTTGCCACTCTTCCACGTATATCTTTAACCTCACCCTCTGTAATCACGACTTCATCCCCTAACTTATATTTGATGTTCTCCGAAGTAACGGGGATGATGTGAGGATTCTCGATGGAGGTTAGGTGGATGAAATTATCCATAGCTGTATTGGTAATGACAAGAGGCGGATTCTTGGTTGGCGCATTTTCGCGATGAGAGGTATGGTCGTAATAGTAACTCAACAAAGCCCTGTTTTCAAGATCTTTGATGTTCTTACATTGCAAAAGAGAGTCAACTTGCTCTGCTGGGGCATGAACGAACACAAAAGAAGAAATAAGAGGCTCTGTTATGATTCGCTTCTTTCCTTGCTTCCTTACCTCTTTATACCTCAGAGGCACATAGCATTCCAAGCCTTTAGCCTCTACTAATGCTTTTGCCTTGAGGACGCGCCCATATGTAACGCGCAGAACAAACCATTGCTTGTTTTCAGAAGGCACATTCTCTACCGACACCCCACCTTTGTCCTTTGAGATGGAGGGCGTGCAAGAGGTGAGTCCTGCACTTGGACACGATGAGCCTGTGTCGGTAGGCTGCCCATTATACAATGAAGCATCAGCCGTTGGAGGCTGCTTGGTGATATCTTCCAATGTTATAGTTCAGAGGTTAGGTTAAACCAACAGACTATTTCTTGTTGGAGTTGTCATTTGTTGACCACAAAGGTATAAAAACTTATCAATATAAAAGAAGAAAATATGGTAAATCTTATGATTGAGCACAGGCTTTAACAAATAGGATTCTCTCCGTTTCCCGAGCGGCTATTTTGCGTTACACCCTTCGTCAAACAAGTCGTCGTCCTCGTGAAGCAGATATTCGTACTCGGTCCCGACAAGACTCTCGCGATCATATTTTTTTCTGTACTCCATGATGTAGAAACTGATGGCTTCGGGATATTCATAGACGAATCTTCGGCACACCTTCTTGTACATGAGCAATATGCGTTCGTCGTCGGCAAACTCAAACAGATGGTCAAGCATCCGTTCTACTTCGTTTTCCGACGCGTGTTTCCTCGCGCACAATTCCTCCACAATGGGAGCGTACTCTATGGCTGCTCGCTCGCGAATCTGCGTCAGCTCCCTTGCCAGTTCTTTTATCCCCGTAAGGAAGTCTTGGCAGTCCTTGTCTTTGCTTATTTCATGCCTATCCTCTTGCATATTTTATAGTTTCTTGTTTTCGACACAAAGATACTGATTTTTATTTGGTTACGAAAGTTATTTTGAGTTTTCGCTACTTTTTATTTTAAGTTTTCGTTGTGATTCATTTGTAGTTTTTGCTGTGTTTTATTTGTAGTTTTTGTGGTAAAACGTTTGGTGTTTTTGTGGCAATTCATTTGGAGTTTTTGCGGTAAAATCCATGTTTGCTGCACATTTGCAGTGGCGTGGCCACAAATGGAGCAGATAGAAAATTCCATGGGCTACTGGGGCAAGGCGTATGAGATTTTGAAAACGTTAAACGTTATAACGTTATCATGGAAGAACGCGAGTCTTCCATGGCAAGGGTGGTTGGATTGCTCTAAGGCGTGATATCGTGGCAACGTGAGTTCTTTCTTTTGTCTGAGCAACATCAAAGCAAAGATGCCCAAACAAAAACGTTCTAATAAACCGTGTTTTGTCTGTAGTTGATGATGTGTGCAACGTGGTTGGCAATCAATTGATTATGTGTTTTACCACTAACTTTTGTGGCATTTTACCACTAACTTTTGCGGTGATTCGTCACTAACTTTTGTGGCGCTTTGTGGGTTTTATCAAGGCGAGCAAGGTGGGCTGCTGGATTGTTTGCTTGGGCGCCACTTAGGGGGGACCTTGGCGATGGTAGCTTAGGGGCGAGGCGGATGGTTGCTTATGACTGGCGCGGAGGGTAAGTGAGGGGCGTCTGTTGGCATGGGGTGAGAGTCGTCGTTTTGCATGGTTTGTGAGTTGTTGTTAGCATGGGTTATGAACTGTCGTTTGCATGGGGACTGGCGTGCTTTTTGCGTGACCAGGGGAGGTTAGTGGAGAAGAGAAAACGTTAAAACGTTAAACGTTAAGAGTGACAAGGAGGGGTAGATAATAACGTTTTAACGTTTTTGTTTCGGCATCCGTCCATTGGAGCAATCAAGCTATACGGTTGAAAATGACGAGTTGCATATAGCTTTCACTCGGCCAAGAAGATTTTTAACCGTACAGTTTTGGTGTTGTTGAAAAAGTTGCCCCCTTTATTCGAACCTGATCATTTGGGCCAGTTGAAGGAAGTAGTCGTTGGACCAGATATCCAAATCCTTGGGGTTGTGGATGAATGGCAGCACGTCGGCCTTCACTTGGTTGATGTCTGCGGTAGAGAGGCGATTGTTCAGTTTCTCAAGGAAAGACTCTTTGGTGATGTCCTCCTGGTTGAACTGCAAGGCTCTCTCGCGCAGGTGAAGGAAGTCGAGCGGGGTATTATGTCGGACGTACCATTCAAAATCGTACCAGTCACGACCCTTGACGCGGTTCTTCCAAGCTCGATAAACCAAGGCGTGCATCTTGCCTGCAAAGAGGTCGGGAAGGGTGAAGCAGCGAGTCATGAAGGATTGTGGGAGCAGAAGTAGTTTCTGCTCGGTGAGGAACTTCAGTGGCGGCTGCGTGTCCACTTCTATTTTTATCTTTATCGATTTCTCTTTTTGGAATGTGATGTCGTAAACATCGGTGTTGTCCTTCAGGAATGCTGATTCGACCTTGCAAAAATTCTTCTTGTCCTTCTTCTTAATTTCCACCTCTCGGCCCACCATGGCAAACTGGTCCACTATGGGTTGAAAGTATTGTGTGAAGTCAAAGTCTTGGCTTGGAGCAAGTAGCGAGAAGTCCATGTCCTCGGAGAATCGCTGCAGGCCATGGAAGATGCGTAGGCAGGTGCCTCCGTAGAAGGCGGCTTCGTTGAAGAACCCGCCATTATAGAGGCCGGCGAGGATGATCTGCTGGTTCACTTCGAAGGTGGCATTGCGCTTCTGCTGGTGAGTCGCCAGGTCGTAGGCCGACAACATTTGGTTGAATAATTCGTTGCTCATTTCTTCAGATACTTTATCAGGGTTTCGATAGAATTGACTTTCTTGCCATCTGCCTGGGCGTAGCGCTCAAAGATGCTGGCGTCCATGTGTAGGAAGTCTTCTATATCCATGCGTAGGTCGTCCTCCAGATAGGTCTCGACGTCCTTGAGATAGCGAAGATAGAGCTTGGGCGAGTGGGCTATCAGGTCGCAGAGTGCCTTTTCGGGCGTGGCCATCAGAAAAGCGTAGCTCTGCTTGTTGATGCTTGTGATGCCTATCGGGAAAACCTCGCGAGCCACCCTTTGGTACTCGAATCGTCCCACGGGCGTGTCGAAACGACGCGTGTGCTTCAGTGTCATGGACTGTGTGGTATAAACCGCTTCGGGTATCAGTCCGTAGTAGCGCAAGGCCGTCTGCATGGAGACGTATGAAGGGGTGTAGAGTTGGTTGGCTATCAATTCGGTAGATAGAGCCACGTGCGAGACCTTGGGGTCGAGCACATAAAGCCCCTTCTTGAGTCGGATGATCTTGCCCGCTGCCTCAAGTTGGCGCACCTTCTGGTTGCCTGCCTCCAGTTTGGGGAACAGGGATGCTAGCGTAGCGGTGCTCACAGGGATGTTGCCAATATGCTCTAAGTCTGTTATCATGATGCAAAGGTAGTAAAATTTGGAATAGCAAACGAAAGAAAAGTTATTTTTCTGTTCCAAATATAGCTATTTCCGGTGTTAACAATCGACTTGCCACCTTCATCTTAACGTTTTAACGCTTAACGTTTTTGTTTCGGCATTCTCGTAATAGTTGGCTGACGGCATTTTGTACCATCATAGGGCAAGAAAGTGCCATAATGCGCTGGGCAAGAAAAAACCATCAAGGCGTCCCCGTGGAGAGACGCCTTGATGGCTTTATGGTGGTGGGAGAGGTTGGCGCTTTACTTCTTGTCGAGCACCTCGTACTTACTGTGGCGGCTCTTATACTCCGGCACGATCTCCTTCATTTTTCTCACGATCTCCATGTCGTCATACTGCAGGGAGAGGTCGTAGAGGTCCATTTCATTCTTGCGCGCCAGCTTGTAGGAGTATTCGCGGACGGCAGCCACCTTGATCTTCGGGTGGACGGTCGGCTTGGTCTGCTCCGCGTCGTTGAGCACCTCCTCGTAGAGTTTCTCGCCGTCGCGCAGACCCGTGTATTCGATCTTGACGTTTTTGGATCCCGAGAGTTCTATCATGCGCTGAGCCAGGTCGGCGATGCGGACAGAATCGCCCATGTCGAAGACGAAGATCTCGCCGCCATGGCCCATCGTGCCAGCCTCCAGCACCAGGCGGCAGGCCTCGGGGATGAGCATGAAGTAGCGGCTGATGTCCTTGTGGGTGACGGTGACGGGGCCTCCCTTCTTGATCTGCTCTTTGAAGAGCGGGATGACCGATCCGTTGGAGCCGAGCACGTTGCCGAAGCGGGTGGTGACAAACTGCGTCACGCCCTTTACCTCGCCGTCCTGGATGGCCTTGTTGAGCGACTGGCAGTAGATCTCGCAGATGCGCTTGCTGCAACCCATGACGTTGGTGGGATTGACGGCCTTGTCGGTGGAGATCATCACAAACTTGCGCGTCTGGTATTTGACGGCCAGGTCGGCGATGACGCGTGTGCCGAAGACGTTGTTCTGTATGGCCATGGCGGGGTTGTCCTCCATCATCGGCACGTGCTTGTAGGCCGCGGCGTGGAAGACATACTCCGGCTTGTGGGCGGCGAAGATCTGCTCCATCTGCGACTCGTTGGTGATGGAGCCGACGATGGACCACACCTTCAGGTCCTTGTGTTGGTTCATCATGTAGAGGCGCACGTCGTGCATAGGCGTCTCGGCCTGATCGACCAGTATCAGCTCCGAGGGCTTGAAGGTGGCCACCTGGCGCGCCATCTCCGATCCGATGCTTCCCGCCGCGCCCGTGATGAGGATGCGGTGGCCTGTGAGCATCTTCTTGATGGCCTCCATGTCCACCTCGATCTTGTCGCGCGGCAGCAGTTCCTCGATGTCCACCTCGTGGAGCAGCGTGTGGGAGATGGTCGATTTGCCGTCCCACTCCTCTGCCGGCGGCATCATCATGATCTTGATCTTAGCGGCGACGAGCCCGTCGATAAACTTGGTGTCGTGGGTGAAGTGTTCCGTCTGCAGCGGCGAGACCAGCAGCGCCTGCACGTGGAGCTTGCGCATGGTCTCCACCAGTTCGGGAGAGTCCTCATAGATCTTGATGCCGGAGATGCGCGAGGAGGTCATCATCTCGTTGTCGCTGATGAATCCCTTGATCTTGTAGCGCGAGCTCGGGTCGGAGACGATGCTTAGCGCCAGGGCTACGGCCCCCGACTGGGCGCCATAGATAAAGACGTTCTTGGAAATGCCGAAGTTGTTGTAGAGGTCGTGGAGCGCCTTGGCTGCCATGCGCGCCGTCCACATCAGCATCGTGGCCGTGATGAAGATTTGCACGCCGCTGACGAAGCGCGGCACGAGGATGTAGTTGCTCAGACCGAAGCGTATCTGCAGCTGGTGGAAGACGCAGATGGCGATGCTCGCCGTGAAGCTGGAGTAGGCCACGCGGCGCAGGTCGATGAAGCTGGAGTAGCGGAGCACGCCGTTGAACGTGTGGAAGATGAAGAAGGCCAACATGTAGAGTACCATGCAGAGGCCAATGCCCAGGCCCACGCGATTCAAGTTCGTGTAGAGGTTGTCCACGCCATACTGAAGGGTATAGACAAACAGTCCAGATACCAGCACCGAAAGGGTGTCGTAAGCGAAGATACACCAATAAGGAAGCGTGCCTCGGGAGAAGGGCCATTTGACAAATCGGTAGAATAGTTTCATTCCAACTTTTGTTAGACTTATGTAATTAATTTAGTTTGAGCGATGATAGAACCGTCCCACTCGCCTTGATGCAAAACTACAGTAGAGGGAGTGATCCTGTCGGTCCTTGTCGGCACCGATTCGGCTCTTGGTCTCCCAACCCCTGCTTTGTGTCGTTTTCGTGGAAAGTGTCTCTGTTCTCTCTCTCATAACGCCAAGTTGATGGCTGCACGAATCTATTGCGAATGCAAAGTTAGTATTTTATTTGTTTACACGCTGCTTTTTCTGAGAGTTTTTTCACCTCCTTGCCTTTATTTGTGAAGAGGCTTTACAAAATGTGGGTTCCTGCCGCTTCGTGCAAGCGACCTGTCGCCCCCGTGGTTAGGGCCAAAATGGGGCACAAGGCTGATGGCTAAGCATGCGAGAAAGAAGAAGGGCCAGCAGCCCGAGGCAAAAGAAAAAAGCAAAAGAAAGCGGCCAATCCAATAATTAGTAGTATCTTTGCCGCCCCATCGTCCCTTCTGCCAGCGAGAGCAGGGTGGGGGCGTGAGGATTTTGATCACAAAGAAGACGATGACAGAAGAAAGCTCTGATGCGCTCAGCGCAGACCGCGGAGGCAAGCAGTTGCCCAAGGAAATCCACATAGTCGAGGCCGACCCGCTGATGGCCTCGAAGGAGAAGGTCGTGCCCCGCCGCCCTCTGGCTGAGACCTGGGGCAGCACCTCCGAGAAGTCCACCTCGTGGAGCTATCTCTACCTGCGCCATTTTGCGGTCAAGACCTTCAAGAAATGGCTGGAGCACTACAACGAACAAGCCGAAGGCCGTCCGCAGCCCTTCTTTATCCATCAGTCCTACCACTACGAGTACAAGAACCCCGAGAAGCAGCGGGGCGTGCGCAAGGTCCTGCAGCCCTCCATCAGCGGACTGGTCTTTCTCCAGGGCACGGTGCGCGATCTGCAGGCCTTCCTCGACGAGCATTTCCCACAGTTTCATCTTGTCAACGACCGCAGCCGCGGTTGTCCCGCCTCCATCGAGGACGCCATCATGCGCCCCTTCATGAACGTCTCGCGTATCCACCCCGAGCGCCTCACCTTCCTGCGCGAACCCCTGGAGAAGTTTGCCAAGGACCACGTCAGGCTCCGCGTCCTCACCGGCCCCTTCCAGGGCTACGAAGGCTACATCGTTCGCATCCAGCGCAACCGTCAGCTCGTCTTCGATTTTGGCGGTTGTGCGCTTGCTATCAGCGGTGTACACAACGAGGACTTCGAAGTGGTGGAGGAGTAGGGGAGGGCTGCTTTTATAACTTTTATGAAAGAAGCGGGCTGCTTCGTAAAAAGAAAAGAGGCTGCTTCGTAACAAAAACTCTCCTTCTATAATAAATAAGGTAAGAAACAACGAGACCATCAATATGACGAAAGGAAAGAAAGCCATCATCGTCGGCGCCTCGTCGGGAATCGGCTACGAGGTGGCCCGCCTGTTGCTCCAGGAGGGGTGGCGGCTGGGCTTGGCCGCGCGCCGCACGGAGACGCTGGAAGCCCTGCGCCGCGAGTTTCAGGACCAGGTCGTCTATGCGCCTATCGACGTCACCCAGGAGGAGACGGAGGAGCGTCTGCTGCGCCTGATCGACGCGGTGGGCGGCATGGACCTCTACCTCCATGTGGCCGGGGTGGGGTGGCAGAACATGGATTTGCTGCCCGAGAAGGAACTGCCCACGGTGAGTACCAATGCGCTGGGCTTCGCGCGGCTCGTCGGTGCTGCCTATCGCTATTTCGCCGTCCAGGGCCACGGCCACATCGCCGTCGTCTCGTCGATAGCGGGCACAAAGGGCCTGGGCGTGGCTCCCGCCTATAGTGCTTCCAAGGCTTTCTGCAATGTCTATGTCGAGGCCCTGGAGCAGCAGGCCCACCTGCGCCATCTCGACATCCACTTCACCGACCTGCGCCCGGGCTTCGTCCGGACCGACCTGCTCGGCGACGGCAAACACTACCCCATGCTCATGTCGGCAGAGAGCGTGGCCCAGGATATAGTCAAAGCCATAAGGACGCGTCGCCATGTCTGCGTGATCGACTGGCGCTACCGTGTCCTTACGGCTTTGTGGCGGACCATCCCCCGCTGGTTGTGGCGGAGGATGGCCGTGAGCAATTAGGCTTATACTGCTACATACGGTTCACCTCCTTGAGATCGTCCACCTGCTTGAGGTTTTCGATGATCACCTCCAGCTCCTCGGCATCGTGCACTCCGAGTTCGATGGTGCCGTCGAAGATGCCATTGTTGGACGTCACGGTGATGCGGCGCATGTTGAGACCGAGCTTGTCGGAGAGCATTTCGGCCACGTCGCGCAACATGCCCTGACGGTCGATGCCGCGGATGTGGATGGTCGCGTCGAAGTAGAGCTGGTGGTGCATGTCCCACTTCGCGTCGAGGATGCGGTTGCCGTAGCTCGCCTTCAGTTTGGAGGCGACGGTGCAGTTGCGGCTATGGATCTCGATATGGTTGCGGTTGTCAATGAAGCCCAGCGCGTCGTCGCCCGGTATGCAGTGGCAGCAGGAGGGGAAGATGTAGCCGTTGATGGTCTTCTCGCTGATGAAGATCGGCTTCTTGCGGTTGAGTTTCTCATCGACGGTGATGAGTCCCTCCGACGAGGCCATCAGGTCCTGTGCGTCCCGTTCCTTGCCCGTTCCCGCGTCTTTCTTCTTCAGGAAGGGCACGTATTTCGTAAACCACGCCGACGTGCTCCCGTCCTTGTTCTTCTTGCCCGTGAGCGCGTCCATGTCGTCGTCGCCCAACTGGATGGTGTGTGAACCCAGTGCGCGCAGCAGGTCCTCCGAACTCTGGATGTTGTGCGCCTCGCAAAGTCTCTCCATGCGCTGCGCCGAAGGCTCTAGCTCGTGCTGAGCGAGCCAGTCGTGGAGTATCGTCTCACCCTTCTTCTGCAGTTCGCGTCCCTCCTTGCGCAGGATGGCCTGTATCTTGCCCTTGGCCTTGGCCGTCCCCACGAAGTTGACCCACGAGGGCTGCACGCGCTGTGCGTTGGAGGTGAGGATCTCCACCTGGTCTCCGCTGTTGAGTTTGTGGCTCAGCGGCACCAGTTTGTGGTTCACCTTCGCGCCGATGCAATGGCTTCCGAGGAACGTATGGATCTGGAAGGCAAAGTCGAGCGCCGTGCTTCCCGCCGGCATGGTCTTGAAGTCGCCCTTGGGCGTGAAGACGAAGATCTCGGAGGAGAAAAGATTGAGTTTGATGGCGTCGAGGAAGTCCATGGCGTCGGGCTGCGGGTCGTCGAGGATCTCCTTGATGGTGTGGAGCCAGTCGTTGAGCTCCCCTTCGTCCTCCGTGATCTCGTAGCCCTCCTTGTACTTCCAGTGGGCCGCAAATCCCTGCTCCGCTATCTCGTCCATACGGTCGGAGCGGATCTGCAGTTCGATCCACTTGCCCTGGTTGGACATGAGCGTCACGTGGAGCGCCTGGTAGCCGTTGGCCTTGGGATGGTTCACCCAGTCGCGCAGGCGGTCGGGATGGCTGTTGTAGATCTTGCTGATAGCCACGTAGATAGAGAAGCAGTCGTTGATCTCGTCCTCTCTCACGTTGGGCGTGAAGACGATGCGCACGGCCAGGATGTCGTAGATCTCGTCGAAGGAGACGTGCTTCTTCTGCATCTTGTTCCAAATGGAGAAAGGCGTCTTGACGCGCGCCTTGATTTCGTATTTGAGTCCCATCTTGTCGAGGGCCGCGCGGATGGGCGCCGTGAAGTCGCGGAAGAGTTCGTCGCGCTGTGCCTGCGTCTCCTCCAGCTGCTTCGCGATGTTCTGATAGATCTCCGGGTGCTCATAGCGAAAACTGAGGTCCTCCAGTTCGGTCTTCACCTTGTTGAGGCCCAGGCGGTTGGCCAGAGGCGCATAGATATAGAGCGTCTCTCCTGCTATCTTATACTGCTTGTTGGCCGGCTGCGAGGCCAGCGTGCGCATATTGTGCAGGCGGTCGCAGATCTTGATGAGGATGACGCGGATGTCGTCGTTCATCGTGAGGAGCAGCTTCTTGAAGTTTTCCGTCTGAGCCGAAGCCTTGTCGCCGAAGATGCCACCCGAGATCTTGGTCAGTCCGTCCACGATCTGTGCAATCTTCGGTCCGAAGATGTTCTCGATGTCCTCCACCGTGTAGTCGGTATCCTCCACGACGTCGTGGAGCAGGGCCGCGCTGATGCTCGTGGCTCCCAGTCCGATCTCCTCGCAGGCGATCTGCGCCACGGCTATCGGGTGCATAATATATGGCTCGCCCGAGAGACGCTTCACGCCCTGGTGCGCCTGGCGCGCGAAGTTGAAAGCCTTGGTGATGATCCCCACCTTCTTTCTGTGGCGCGAGGCCAGGTAGGTGTCGAGAAGGTGCTGGAAAGCGTTGTCCACCATTGCCTTCTCCTGTGCCGCCTGGTCGGCAGCTTTCTGCTCCATAGGCTTCTGGTCGGTGGCCTTCTGTTCGATAGGCTTCTGGTCTGCAGCCTTCTGCTCGATGGGCTGCTGATCGCTGGACTTCGTCTCCATCATGCCAGGCTTCTGATCCTGGTCGCCGGTAATAGTCTTGTCCATGTCTATTCCCCCTTAGTTTAGATGTGTATTGTTGTGATATATATAGTTGGTACTAATGATTTTGGCTTTTGGTGTGGTCTCGTCTCAGAATCTCAGGCTGCATCCCAGTCCGATGGCGTTTTGTCCGAACGGGCTGCGTCGGGTCGTCATTGCGCCGTCATTGCCCATCACGACGGGCGCAACGCGCAGCGACAAGTCCTCTGAGATGTCAAACTCCGAGAGCGACGCATCGACGTAGGCGTCGATGACGGAGAGCGCATAGACGGCTATCGTGGCAAAGACGCTCAGGTCTCGCCATCTGCGGTAGCGGTTCTTGCGCTTGCGGAAGATCTCCTGGTAGCGGGTCAGGTTGCTCTCGTTGATCTCCGTGCCGAGGTGCAGGAAGTTTTTGTAGCTCTCTGTGGTCAGGTCGTCGTCCATGATGTCCAGGTAGGCCTGGCTGTAGTCGTGGTACATCTGGTTGTTCCACGTCATGGCGTAGATACATCCTGCGAACCCGCCATAGATGATGGGCAGCTTCCAGTATTTGCGGTTATAGACCTGTCCGGCTCCCGGCAGTACCAGGGCCAGCCACATCGCCCGCTTCGCCTCCGGTCGCCATTGGCTCCAGTCGCGCCTTTGCCGCTTCTCCTTCCCCTTGGCCTGGGCCTTGGAAAGAGTCGGCGCTACGTCGGCCTCCCACAGCGATTGCAGCGTGGGATTGGCGGGGTTGGTGGAGTGCAGCCTCACGGCGACGGTGTCGTCAGGATAGACCACACGGATGGTGTCGGGACCCGCCACCTGCGCCACGGCCATCCCGCGCACCAGAACCAGCGCCAGGAAGACGCTCCAAAACCTGCCTCTCGTCATCATCTTCATGGCCTGCTTATTCTCCCGGTTGCTGCTTCATTCTGTCGAGCACACTCATGATGTGCTCCAGCTCCTCCTCCGAGGCGAAGGGGATGCTGATCTTGCCCTTGCCCTTGTCGTTGCAGCTCATCTGCACCTTCGTGTCGAAGAGCTGCGAGAGCTGGTCCTTGAGGATGTTGTACTCCTCCGGCAGACGGCGCGTGGCAGCGATAGTCTTCTTCGCCGACTGCACGTCCTCGCCGTTCTTCAGCTGCTTGCACACCTCTTCGACGCGGCGCACGGTGTAGTCGTTCTTCTGGATCTCGCGAAACACCTTCAGCTGGAGCGACGGACTGTCCAAAGAGAGGAGGGCGCGGGCGTGGCCCATGTCGATCTCCTTCTTCTGCAGCGCCATCTGCACCTGGGCGGGCAACTTCAGCAGTCGCAGGTAGTTGGCGATGGCGGGGCGGCTCTTGCCCACGCGCTCGGCCACCTTCTCCTGCGTCATGGCGCTCTTCTCCAGCAGGTGCTCGTAGGCCAGGGCTATCTCGATGGCGTTGAGGTCCTCGCGCTGGATGTTCTCCACGAGGGCCATCTCCATGACGTTCTCGTCCTTGATGGTGCGGATATACGCCGGGATGGTCGTCAGTCCCGCCAGTTGCGAGGCTCTCCAGCGGCGCTCTCCCGCTATGATCTGGAAGCGGTCGTGGTCCACCTGTCGCAGCGTGATGGGCTGTACGATGCCCAGCTGGCGGATGGAGCTGGCCAGTTCCTCCAGGGCCACGGGGTCAAACTCGCGTCGTGGCTGGTTGGGGTTCGCTTCGATCTGCTGCAGCGGCACCTCGTTGATGGTGCTGCTGCCCTGCGTGCTCACCGATTCTGTGGAGATGAGCGCGTCGAGTCCGCGTCCGAGGGCGTTGGTCTTGACGTTGCGGTTGTATTTCTTGTGTACGGGCATGAGTTATCCTTTCTTGTTGTGTTCGATGATCTCTTTGGCCAGGGACAGGTGGTTGCGCGCACCCGCCGAGTCGGCGTCGTAGAGGATGACGGGCAGTCCGTGGCTGGGACTCTCGGAGAGTTTGACGTTGCGCTGTATGACGGTGCGGAAGACCAGTTCCTGGAAGTGGCGCTTCACCTCGTCGTAGATCTGGCGGGCCAGGCGCAGGCGGCTGTCATACATCGTGAGCAGGAAACCCTCGATCTCGAGCTTCGGGTTGAGTTTGCTCTTGATGATCTTGATGGTGTTAAGCAGCTTGCTGATACCCTCCAGGGCGAAATACTCACACTGCACGGGGATGATGACGCTGTCGGCTGCCGTCAGCGCATTGACCGTGATCAGACCGAGCGAAGGGCTACAGTCGATGAGGATGTAGTCGTACTCGTCGCGGATCGGCTGCAGGAGGCCTTTGAGCACCTTCTCGCGGTCCTTCATGTTGAGCATCTCTATCTCCGCTCCTACCAGGTCGATGTGGCTCGGCACGATGTCCAGGCCCTCGATGTCCGTGGTGTAGATGGCGTCGCGTATGTCGGCGTGGTCGATGATGCATTCATAGACCGAGCAGTCCACCTCCTTGATGTCCACGCCCAATCCGCTCGATGCGTTGGCCTGAGGGTCAGCGTCGAGGACAAGCACGGTCTTCTCCAGCGTGGCCAGGGAAGCGGCCAGGTTGATGGTGGTCGTGGTCTTGCCCACGCCGCCCTTTTGGTTGGCTAAAGCTATGATTTTTCCCATTTTCAATATTCTCAAAAATACGCCATGAGGCTGCGCTGCGGAGCGTCCTTCGGCGGAGGTTGTCCGTTGCTGGGCGCTGGGTGCTCGGCGGGTGAAGTCCCTGATAAGCATCCCTTTTGTCCGCTTCCTTCTTGTGCATCTGTCTGTTTCAAGTGTAATATTGGGCAAAGGTACATAAAAACTATGAGAAACCGACGGCTTTAAAAACTTTTTTTCGTACTTTTGCGGCTCAAAGATTGATGCAATGATGAATCAGAACAGACCCCTCATCCTCGTTTCCAACGACGACGGCTTCGATAGCAACGGCATCCGAAGCCTTGTTTCCTTCATCGCCGACCTGGGCGATGTGCTTGTCTGCGCTCCCGATGGAGGCCGCTCGGGCTTCTCCTGTGCCTTCACCGCCGCCGACCCGCTTTATCTGCGTCGGCACGAGGATTATGCGGGCGCCCAGGTGTGGTCCTGCTCCGGTACGCCCGTGGACTGTATCAAATTGGCTATCGATCAGCTGCTGGACGGCCGCAAGCCCGACCTTGTGATTGGCGGCATCAACCACGGCGACAACTCCACGGTCAACAACCACTACAGTGGTACGATGGGCGTGGCCTACGAGGGTGCGCTGAAGTATATTCCCTCGATCGCTTTCTCCTCCTGCGACTATGATCCTCAGGCCGACCTCACGGCCCTGCGACCCTTTGTGCGCCAGGTGGTGGAGAAGGTCTTGGCCGAGGGTTTGCCGAAGGGTACCTGCCTCAACGTCAACTTCCCCAAGGGCTCGGAGTTTCGTGGCATCAAGGTGTGTCGTATGACCTATGGGCGCTGGACCAACGAGGTGGTCGATTGTCAGCATCCGCGTGGTGGCAAGTACTACTGGATGGTGGGCTATTTCCACAACGATGAGCCCGAGGCCGTCGATACCGACCAGTGGGCCCTCAATCACGGCTATGTGGCCGTCACGCCATCTACCATCGACGTGACCGACTATGAATTGATGCGGAAGTTGAAGTTCTGACGATATGAAGTACTATCTGATAGTGGGCGAGGCGAGTGGCGACCTCCACGCCAGCCGGCTGATGGCCTCGCTGCGCCAGTATGACCCCGCGGCGGAGTTTCGCTTCTTCGGCGGCGACCTCATGTCGGCCGTCGGCGGCGAACGCGTGCGCCACTACAAGGACCTGGCCTATATGGGTTTTGTGCCCGTCTTGCTTCACCTGCGCACCATCTTTCGCAACATGAAGTGGTGTAAGGAGGACATTGTGGCGTGGCGTCCCGACGTAGTAATCCTGGTCGATTATCCGGGCTTCAATCTCGACATTGCCCGCTACGTCCACAAGTATACGCAGATACCTGTCTATTACTATATCTCGCCGAAGATATGGGCCTGGAAGGAGTGGCGCATCAAGGCCATTCGCCGCGACGTCAAGGAACTCTTCTCCATCCTCCCCTTCGAGGTGTCGTTCTATCAGAAGCACCAGTATCCCATCCACTATGTCGGCAATCCCACAGCCGAGGAAGTGATGCAGTTTCGCCGCGACTACACCGAGAGTCGCGAAGCCTTTCTTGCACGCCACTCTCTTTCCTCAAAGCCGATCATCGCCCTGCTCGCAGGCAGTCGCAAGCAGGAGATCAAGGACAACCTCCCGGCCATGATCGAGGCCGCGCGCCATTTCGAAGACTACCAGATGGTCGTGGCGGGCGCTCCCTCTATCAGCCGCGACTATTATAATAAGGTGTTGGGCAAACAGCAGGTACCCATCGTTGACAACGAGACCTATGCCCTGCTCACCCATTCCGTGGCCGCGCTCGTGACAAGTGGCACGGCGACGCTGGAGACTTGCCTCCTGGGCGTTCCGCAGGTGGTGTGCTACAAGACGCCCGTGCCCAAGCTGGTACGCTTCGGTTTCAACCACGTCCTCAAGGTGAAGTATATCTCGCTGGTCAACCTGGTGGCCGATGCCGAGGTGGTCAAGGAACTTTTTGCCGACCACTTCACCATCTACCGCATCATCAACGAACTCTACCGCGTCCTCCCTGGTCAGCCCCACCGCGAGGAAATGCTCCAGGGCTACCGCACCGTCGCCGACCGCCTGGGCCGCCTTATCGCTCCCGACGAGGCCGCCCGCCTTATGGTCAGCCTCCTGCGTTCCGCTGCTCCTGCTGCTCCCGTCGTAAAGGACGAGCCCTCTGGTCCGTCCACCAATCCGTCCTCATCTTCCAATTCACCCTCTGCCACCCATCCGCCCTCACCTTCCGAAGAAATGCCCGAGGAACCGGAGGAGGAGTATGAATTGGTCTCCGTCAAAGAGTTCGACTGATTCGAAGACTGTGGCTTCTGCTTTGGGCTGTTCGCCAAGGATCAGCGCAAAGTAGAAGCCTGTTGTACGCTTCTTCGGTAGTGTCTCTCAGTATTTCTTCAAAACTCTTATTTGTCTCATTGTTAGACACTTTTGTCTCATGCTTAGCGTGTTGTTGGGCTGATATTGCCTTCTTCATCGTCTTGTAATATCTTGGTAACGTTTCTGTCACATCGTCGGAATACCTTTGCACCGTCAAAACAAAGAAACGAACGATAGACAAAGATGAAGAAGTGTTATCATAGACTCGCGGGCATTGCCTTGCTGACGCTCTCCCTTCCCGTAGGAGCATGGGCGCAGGACATTCGGGGCATGGTGGTCGACTCCAAGACGCAGGAGCCGCTGGTCGGTGCAACCGTGCAGGTGAAGGGAACTTCGCTGGGTGTGGCTACCGACATTGATGGAAAGTTCCACTTCGAGGGTCTCGACAAGAGTAAGAGCTACACCCTTGTCATCCAATATGTATCCTACAAAACCAAAAATATTGACGGAGTTCGGGCTAAGGCCGACGGCGCAGAAGATGACTTGCGCATCACGCTGGCGGCCGACGAACAGCAGCTGGGCGACGTGACCGTGACGGCGGTGAAGAGATTGAATACGGATGCCGCCATGATCGACGCCGCACGAACCAGCTCCGTCATCGTGAGCAACGTCTCCGCACAGGAAATCAAGCGGAATCAGGACAGCAACGCCGGCGAGGTGATCCGCCGCATCCCTGGCGTGAGCCTTATCGAGGGAAAGTTTGTGATGGTGCGCGGACTCTCCCAACGCTACAACAACGTCTGGATCAATGGCGGGGCAGCGCCCAGTAGCGAGGCCGACAGTCGCGCCTTCAGTTTCGACATGATTCCCAGTGGGCAGATCGACAACATGATGATTGTCAAGACGCCCACGGCTGAGTATCCTGCCGACTACACGGGCGGATTCATCCTCATCAACACCAAGGAAATTCCGACCAGCAACTCTCTCCATCTCACGCTGGGTGGCAGTTGCAACACGCAGACTGTCTTCCGCACCTTCCACTCGCCGAAGTCGTCGCCCACCGACTTCTTGGGCTTCGATAGTGGGATGCGGTCGCTCTCGGGCGGTATGGACGCCAAACTGAGCACACTGGGTACCAATGGGGGCGGCAATCCGATGATCGACCTCCTTCACAACGGACTGATCAACGACTGGCGCGTTCGCCAGTATACTCCTTGGGCCGACCTCAAGCTGGCGGCTGACTGGAGTCGCAGTTGGAGTCTTGATGGGGCAAAACTCGGTCTCATCGGTGCTTTCAACTACAGCAATGAGTATCGCACGATCTGCGGTATGGTCAACAACTTCTATGCTGCCTACGATACTGACAACGACCGCATCAACCCGCTGCGCCTCTCCACCGACGACCAGTACACCCACTCGGCGCGTCTGGGGACCATGCTCAACCTGACGCTATTGAGCCCCAATGGCAAGAACAAATACCAGATGAAGAACATCTTCAACCAACTGGGCTACAGCCGCTACACGCTCCGGCAGGGCGTCAGCGCACAGTCGGAACCAGAGCGGTCGGCAGAGTACTACTATCAGAGCCGCACCACCTATACAGGACAGTTGACGGGACGGCATACCTTCGGTGGCGATGCACTTGACTGGAGTGTCGGGTATGCGTATGCCAACCGTCGCTTGCCTGATCGTAGAAAATATATCCTCTACTGCGAAGATCCCAGTCAGGGTGATCAGTACCTGTGGCTCTATCAGAACGATATCTCGCGCGAGTGGACTTCGCTCGACGAGCACATCCTCTCCTTCCAACTCAACGATACTCATCGCTTCGACTTCGAGTCGTGGAGTCCATCGCTCAAAGGGGGAGCCTACGGGGAGTATCGCACGAGGAAGTACAAGACGCGCAACCTCTTCTACTGGTACGACCACGAGGGTTGTCAGTTGCCCGAGGGATTCCGATCGATGGATATGACTGCCCTGCTTTCCGACGAGACCTATTTTGGTGCCAACAAACTCTATCTCCTGGAGGATGTCAACAAACTCAACGACTATAGTGGCAACAACTTGCTGGGGGCTGCCTATATCGAGGCCGAACTGCCACTGGGCAAGTTTGAGGCCCATGCTGGTCTGCGCTACGAGTACAACCGCATGGAACTTATCTCCAACACCAAGTCGGCTGTCGAGAGCCACGAGAGCCATTACTACCGCCAGGGCGACTGGTTTCCATCACTCAATGTCACTTACCACCTTCTGCCTGAGCACCAGCTGCGCGTGAGCTATGGACGGAGCGTCAACCGCCCCGAGTTTAGAGAGGTGTCGCCGTCGGTCTATTACGACTTCGATCTCGCCTCCGACGTACAGGGCAACTTCGACCTGCGCAACTGTTATGTGGACAACCTCGACCTGCGCTACGAGTGGTATCCCTCACGCGGAGAGGTCATCTCGCTGGCAGCCTTCTGGAAGCATTTCGATAGTCCGATAGAGTGGGTCTACACGCTCTCTGGCGGCACGGACGTCATCTACTCCTACATGAACGCACGATCCGCCAACAACTACGGACTGGAGCTCGACATACGCAAGCAGCTCGACTTCATCGGACTGAAAGACTTCTCCTGGAGTTTCAACGGGGCGCTCATTCATAGCCGTGTGCGGTTTGCCCCGGGTAGCAATGAGTACGATCGCCCCATGCAGGGACAATCGCCCTATCTGGTCAATACGGGAATCTTCTACTACAATGAGCCATTGCAGCTCTCGGTCAACCTGCTCTACAACCGCATTGGCAAGCGCATCGTGGGCGTGGGACGCACCATGGGTGGCGGCGACGCTTCGAGAAACATCCGGGTGCCGGACAGCTACGAGATGCCGCGCGACGTCTTCGACCTGACGGCCAGCAAGCGCTTTGGTCCGCTGGAGATCAAACTCGCCATCAGAGACCTCCTCAACCAGCAGGTCACGTTTAAGCAGTTCTCCGATGTGATGGTGCAGGGCGAGGGCCGCCGTATAGAGCAGGTGACGCGCCGCTACCGTCCAGGAATGAACCTCAATTTCTCGGCCACTCTCACACTTTGATCTCTCCCCGGAGATGCGTGGGCGCCAAAGGCCACTGTATCAGCAAAAAAAACAATGTAAAGTCAACAAGTGGGGTGGGCGCAAGCCCGCTTACACAACACAACAACTAATTACAACAAAACAATGATGAAAACAAGCAAGATGATTGTCGGATGCCTCGGCATCCTCGCTCTCTCGGCCACGCTGACGGCGTGTAGTGATGATGACAATGACAATGACAGCCCTGTCACGCCACCAGATTCCAGCGTCTCTTACGTCTGGGGCACGGATGGTGGCTTCAAGTCGTGCGACCATGTGCTCTTCGATGCAGAAGGCAAGGAGGCTCCCGAGGGCAAGGTCATCGGCAACGGCGACCAAAACTTTGTCTTCAAGGGTCAGCAGACGCTCGCCAAAGGCACTTATCTGCTGCGAGGCTGGGTCTATGTGGCCAGCGGATCTACACTGACCATTCCTGCTGGCACTATCGTCAAGGGCGACAAGGAAACCAAGGCGGCTATTATCGTGGAGCCCGGTGGCAAACTCATTGCCAAGGGTACGGCCACAGAACCGATCGTCTTCACCTCGGAGCAGGCTCCTGGCAGCCGTCGTCCTGGCGACTGGGGTGGTGTGATCGTCTGTGGCAAGGCTCCCAACAACAATGGCGTGCTCGCCCAGCAGATAGAGGGAGGTCCGCGTACGAAGCATGGTGGCATCGACGCCAACGACAACTCGGGTGTGTTGCAGTATGTCCGCATCGAGTTTGCTGGCTATCCCTTCAAGAAGGATCAGGAGATCAACGGTCTCACCCTTGGTTCGGTAGGTGCTGGAACGACGGTCGATCATGTGCAGATCAGCTATAGCAACGACGACTCCTTCGAGTGGTTTGGTGGCACGGTCAACTGTAAGTACCTCATCGCTTATCGTGGTTGGGATGACGACTTCGACACCGATAATGGCTATTCGGGCAACGTGCAGTTTGGTCTCAGCGTCCGCGACTCGCGTATAGCCGACGCCTCGCAGAGCAATGGTTTCGAGAGCGACAACAACGCCGAGGGTTCTACAGCCGAGCCCTTCACTTCTGCCACCTTCTCCAACATGACGTTCCTGGGGCCGAAGGTCTTCGATGCCGACTTCCAGAACACCACCGACTATCTCGACGGAGGCAAGATGAACCCGGGCAACGGTTCCTCCACGGGCCGCTTCCAGGCAGGAATGCACCTGCGCCGCAACACGCGTCTCAATTGCTACAACAGTGTCGTAGCAGGATGGCCTATTGGTCTTATACTCGACAGCGAGAAGGGCAACACGCAGAAGGCCGCTACAGATGGTCTGCTCCAGCTCCACCGCATCGTCTTTGCTGGTACGGACATTACGGGATCAGATTTTAACAAAGTCTATAAGGACGAACTCTACAACTATCAGTCCAAGACGACCGATCCGTCGAAGAAGTCTTTCTCCAGTACGTTCTTCCTCCTCCCGGCCAACGGCAACAAGGTTGTTGATCAATGGGTGGCACGCTCTTGGCAGGGCATTCAGTCCATCATTGCTGCCAGCACCTCGGTGGGTGGCGCTCTCCAGGGATCGTTTGCCGAACTCCAGTCCAACAACTGGTTTGACAAGTCTGCTACCTTCGTAGGTGCCTTCCGCGACGCTTCCGATGACTGGACGGCAGGTTGGGCCAATTTCGATCCCGAAAACACGATATACTAAAAAGATCTTGAAAGTGTTCAAGATGACTTATTTTCCCCAATAGATTGAGATGTTTCTTAGGTAAGAAGAAAAGGGCTGAGCATAGCGCGTTTGTGACTACGGGTCATGGATCGCTATTGTTCAGCTTTTTTGTATCCTGTTTTTTTGACTTCTTTTCCATCTTATCAGTTCCTTTTTGTGGAGTTGGAAAGCCGAGTGTTCTTTCAAGTCATGTTCTTTCTTAATCTGGGTGCGTTCGGAAGGTGTACCGGCATAACCTTTGTTGGTTCTATGATGATCCCAGTGTGCCATAATCTCAGGCGATACGCCAATAAGGTATTTAAGGTATCGCCACCGATGGGAAAGGAACTATGGGCTGGTGTCACGGCTTCAAACTGCATCTTGCGTGCAATGACAGAAGCGAGATTATAGCCTTTGTCCTTACAGGCGCAAATGTCAGCGACAAGGATCCTGCGGTGTTTAAGGTCTTGCTAGCTATTGCTCCTTAGGTTCCGGTGGTCTTTGTCGTAAATGATTTTCAAACTTAACAGTTTCGTTTGTTCGCAATTTTAATAAGTCAAAATATGCATCTCTTGGCTGCTGGTAGAGATCGGAGATAGTAACCTTTGAGCGGATAAAACAGGAGGAAGGGCATGAGGAAAGACCGCAATGAAGGCTTTTGGCCTGAGATGGGCTTTGTTAAATGGATACGGAGGAATAGTTAATGGGGCGTTAATTCATGCTAATCGGCTTGCATTCAGCTGAACGGAAGGTTATCTTTGTATAGAGGCTGCGCCAGGGTAAATGGTGAGCTCGCCTTCTTGGCATAAACAGCTGAAAGAGGCAAGTGGTTGAAATGTAAAATATAATCAAAAGAAATAATGATAAAAAGATTAAATTTCTTATCAATAACTTCGGATGGGAGTCGGAAAAGACCGTTCTCGTATCGTTCTCGTATCAATCCCGTATTGATCCCGTATTGATCCCGTATTGATCCCGTATTGATCCCGTATCGTTCTCCTATCGTTCTCCTATCGTTCTCGCTTCCGGAAGCGGAAACAATACGGAAACAATATGAGGTCGATATATGCTGGAGGGGAGGACGATACGTGGTGGGTATATGGTCTGCTCCATGAGGATGATGACTTGTTTGACAAAGAACAAAACAATAAATCAGAATAAAATATGGGAATAGCATTACTGGCACTCTGCTTCTGTGCATTGTCACTCGTCCTTGCCTTGTTTGTGGGCATATTATGCCTAGTTTTTGGATAAAGAGATAATAGAATAACTATAGCAAAAGCCTATGAGGATTTACACTTCGTTGTACATTCCTTTGTCATTTTCTGCGGATTTTCCTATCTTTGCAGTCTAAATCAAAAAGTAAGATGATGGAAAACAAAGAACAGAAGACTTTTGAACCGCAGTCTGCCTCTGGCGTGGCAGAGAAGTATGCTGAGATCCTGCTGCAGGTGAAAGGATTGATGGAGGGAGTGGACAACCCCGTAGGCGTGCTTGCCAATGTGGCGGCGCTGCTCAAGGAGGCTTTCGACTATTATTTTTGGGTGGGATTCTATGTGGTGCGCCACGGCGAACTGCAGCTCGGTCCGTTTCAGGGATCTTTGGCCTGTTTCAGCATCAAGCACGGGCGTGGTGTCTGTGGCACATCCTGGGCCGAGGCGCGGACGCTGATGGTGTCCGACGTGCATGCGTTCCCAGGCCATATCGCCTGCTCCTCGCGGTCGCAATCGGAGATCGTCGTGCCCGTCATGAAAGATGGCGTGGTCGTAGCCGTCATCGATGTCGATAGCAGCGAGTTGGATTCCTTTCATGAGGCTGATCAGCAAGGTCTTGAGGCCATCGCGCAGGTTCTTGGCAGTTTGTTTCCTATCGGCTAAGACGGTCTTCAGGCTGGCTCTTGTCCCGATTGTTGGGCCGACCGTTGTCGCGATTACCCGACTATTTGTTGCCACCGTTATTAGGCTGTTCACTACCGCGTTGCTCGGGCTCTGCTGCCATTCCCGTCATTTCTTCCTCCTCTCTCAGTCTGTAGTGGGTCGGTCCTTTGGGCCGACTGTGGTCCTGTAGGAAGATGTGGTTGAGCGTGTGTGCCAATGCTTCCAGCGTTTGCTGACGCCGAGCGGTTTTGAGTTCGCATTCCCACACCGTGATGCAATGCCAGCCCATCTGTGCGAGTTTTCTTTGCTCTTCGCAGTCGCGCTCCTTGTTTCGTTCTATCTTCCTTTGCCAAAACGCCACGTTGGTCTTGGGTAGACGAAAAGCACCACAGTCGGCGTGGCCATGCCAGAAGCACCCGTTGACGAAGATGCAGGTGCGGTATTTGCGGAGCACGAGGTCGGGGTGGCCAGGCAGGCGCGGACTGTTCAGCCGGTAGCGAAAGCCTCTGTGCCACAGGTATTGGCGCACGATGCGCTCGGGCTTTGTCCCGCTGGAGCGAATGGCCGCCATGTTGTTGTGTCGCTGCGTCGCTTTGTCCATAACGTCTGAGGGTGATGAAACGTTGGTGATGAAATATTGCTGACGAAACAATAGTGTTGTAACGTCGGTGATAAAATGTGGAGAGGGGAATGTGGGGGAAGGTGCATAATATGAAAAGGGGTATCAACCTCGCTGGATGATACCCCCTCATTCTATGAAGTTGTAAACAAAAAAGCTTATTTACAATCCCGAACGGATTAGAGGTTCGGGTTCATCTTCGTCCACTCAGAGACCTCGGGGATGATGCCAAGAGCGATGATCTCGTCGCGCATCTTGCAGAGGTGCTCGTAAGACTTGTTGAGAGCAGCCAGCTCGTCCTCTGTACCCGTGGGAGCGCAGAAGTGAACACCCGTCTTGTCGATGGTAGAAGGCATAGCCATCATCACGTTCTTGAAGCCACACTTATCGCAGTTGACATAGCAGCCAGCGGGGAGCGTAAACTCCTTGCCGCCCATAGCAGCCTCGATCATCTTTACGGCGTTGTAGGCAGGGCTCTGGAAAGAGCTGCGGCCACGAAGCTTGATGATGTTGGAACCACCCTGGATGGTGTGGTGCTTGATCTCCTCCCAGCGCTCCTCAGAGAGACCCATCTCAGAGAGGGGCTTGCCGTCGATCTTCACCTGGGAAGCGAAGACAGCCATCTGCTCGCCGTGGCCACCATAGGTGTGAGCACCCGTGACCTTGTCCTGCTGCACGCCAAACTCGAGGGCGAGAGCCTGCTGCAGACGCGTAGAGTCGAGAGCAGCGAGAGAAGTCAGCTGGTTGGGCTTCAAGCCAGAGTGGATGAGAGCGGTGAGGGCAGTCACGTCGGCCGGGTTGAAGATGACGACCACGTGCTCCACCTCGGGGCAATACTTCTTGATGTTGTCGCCGAAGTCGGCAGCGATCTGGCAGTTGCCCTTGAGCAGGTCCTCGCGGGTCATACCGTCCTTGCGGGGAGCACCACCAGAGGAGATGATGTACTTAGCACCCGTGAAGGCCTCTTTAGCATCAACGGTGTAGGTGATGTTGGCACCCTCGAAAGCACACTGCTGGATCTCATCGAACACGCCATGAACGCCCGGCTCATAGATATCGTAGAGGCAAATGTTAGGAGTGAGGCCGAGCATCAGAACGCTCTGCACCATGTTAGAACCAATCATACCGCCTGCGCCGACGATAACGAGCTTGTCATTTGTTAAATACTGCATTGTTTTATCTTTTAAAAGTTTTATGCTATTTGTTTTATCCCTTTGTGCAACCTGTTTCTGATTTGCACCGCAAAGTTACGCAAAAAAGTAGAGAGCAGAAAATATTTAACCATACTTTCACACTTTTTGTTTTATGAAAGGATAGAATGGGTTTTTTAGGACCATTCGAAAACGATTTGTCCCGTCCGAAACGATGGGATGGCAAAGACGTAGGGACATAAAAACCGCGGCAGGATCCCGACTTTTTTTGATCCGTCTCTCAAAATATATCAACCCTCATGGCAATAAAAGGGGAAGTGGTGCGTTATTGGAATGTGTTTAAACGCATTATTGTCATATCCCTCACGCTGTTGGCCGTAATCGGCGCACATGCGCAATACGACCCCGTCTTTAGCCACTACTGGCTGATGGAGACTTCGTATAACCCGGCTGCAGCGGGAAAGGGTAACAAACTCAATGCCGTGGGCGCCTACTCAATGGGCTTCACGGGCTACGAGGGCAGTCCCAAGACGTTCTATGTGAGCGCGGACCTGCCCCTCTACCTTCTGCGGCAGTATCATGGCGTGGGCGCCTCGATGCTCAACGACCAGATAGGCGCGTTCACCCACCAGCGTCTTTCCGCCCAGTATGCCTTTCGCAAAAGCCTCTTCGGGGGTATGGTTTCGGCAGGTCTACAGCTCGGCCTCGTCATGGAGAAGTTTGACGGTACGAAGATTGATCTGGAAGACAGCAGCGATCCTGCTTTCTCCAAGTCGCAGCTCAGCGGCAACGCCCTTGACATGGGCTTCGGCCTCTACTACGTCCACCGCCAGTGGTACGTCGGCGTGAGCGGACAGCACCTCACCGGCCCGACCGTGGGGCTCGGCGAGACCAATGAGATGAAGGTCGATCCCACCTTCTACCTCACGGGAGGTTACAACATCAAGTTGCGCAGTCCCTACATCAGCGTTCCCACCTCGATGTTGGCTCGCTACGACGGTACGGCCTATCGTGCGGATATCACTGCCCGCGTGGTCTATCAGAACGAGAAGAAACGTATGTACGCTGGTCTCGGCTACAGTCCTACCAACTCCGTCACGGGCTATATCGGCGGAAGCTTTCAGGGCATCAACGTCGGTTATAGCTACGAGATGTTCACCGGTGGCGCCGGTATGGGCAACGGCTACCACGAACTGGTGGTGAGCTATCAGATGGATATCAACCTTCAGAAGAAGGGGCGCAACCTCCACAAGAGTGCGCGGATATTGTAGCGAGTGGGCGAGAGTAGATAGCAGTGAGAGTCGATGGATATGGGTGAGTGTAGATAGACAAAAGAAGAGTTGATCGATAAATTAAGATAAATAAATAAGGATAAATAAAAATAGAAAGAAGCGCCGCCCTTTTTCCCCAGACGGGGTAGGGCGGGTGCTCCAAACCAGTAAGATATGAGAAAAGGAACGTACATATTGGCTATTTGCGCGAGTATGATGGCCACCATGTTGCTCTCGGGCTGCTTCGGTGGCAAGAGCGCGTCGTCGTCAGGAAGAGGCGGCGAGGTGGTCGGCGTGAGCGGACGTGGCTTCAAGGAGCCCACGCCCTATGGTATGACGCTCGTGAAGCGCGGTTCGCTGCGGATGGGCGTTGAGAAACAGGACAGCCTGTGGGGCAAGTCAATGCCCGTGAAAGACATTAGTGTTGATGGCTTCTGGATGGACGAGACAGAGGTGACCAACTCGCAGTATAAGCAGTTTGTCCACTGGGTGCGCGACTCCATTCTCCGTACCCGACTGGCAGACCCGTCCTACGGTGGCGACGAGAGCTACATGATCACCGAGGATAAGAACGGCGACCCCGTCACTCCTCATCTCAACTGGAACAAGCGTTTGCCTCGCAAGCCGACGGAGGACGAGCTGAGAGCCTTCGAGAGCCTCTACGTCACCAATCCTGCCACGGGAGAGAAGATGCTCGACGCGCGCCAGCTCAACTACCGCTACGAGATCTACGACTACACGGCAGCAGCCTTGCGCCGCAATCGTCTCAACCCGCAGGAGCGCAACCTCAACACCGACATTGCGGTCGATCCCAACGAGGTGGTGATGATCAGCAAGGACACGGCCTATGTCGATGACGAGGGCGTGATCCACAGCGAGACCATCAACCGTCCGCTCTCCGGACCGTGGGATTTCCTCAATACCTATATTGTCAACGTCTATCCCGACACGACGTGCTGGGTCAACGACTTCCGCAACTCTGACAATGAGACCTACCTGCGTTCCTACTTCAGCAATCCGTCGTTCAACGACTACCCCGTGGTCGGCGTGTCGTGGGAGCAGGCCAACGCTTTCTGCGCCTGGCGCACCGACTATCTGCTCAAGGGACTGGGCGGCGAGGCACGCTATGTGCAGCGCTACCGTCTGCCGACCGAAGCAGAGTGGGAGTTTGCAGCCCGTGGCAAGGATCAGAATGAGTTCCCTTGGAACAACCAAGACGTGAAGAGCGGCAACGGCTGCTTCTATGCCAACTTCAAGCCCGACCGTGGCAACTACACCAAGGACGGCAACCTCATCACCAGCAAGGTGGGTATCTATTCGGCCAATAGCAACGGACTCTTTGATATGGCTGGCAACGTGGCAGAATGGACCAGCACGGTCTATACCGAGGCGGGTGTCGATGCAATGAACGACCTCAATCCGCAGCTCGAATACAAGGCGGCGCTCGAAGATCCCTACCGACTGAAAAAGAAGAGCGTGCGCGGCGGCTCGTGGAAGGATCCTGAGAGCTACATCCGTGCAGCCTGGCGCACCTGGGAGTATCAGAACCAGCCGCGTTCCTACATCGGCTTCCGTTGTGTGCGATCGTTGGCAAGCAGCGCGAGCGAGGCAGCGAGAATGAGTAAGAAAAGTCAAAAACGAAGCAAGAAAAGATAATGTCGAACTACAGTAAATATAATGTCATCTACCGACTGCAGAAGTGGATGGACAGCGTCCCTGGACAGACCTTTCTCAACTACGGATATAGCTGGGGCGCCTCAATCGTGATCCTTGGCGCACTCTTCAAGCTCACCCACCTGCCGGGAGCCAACTTCTGGTTGTTCTTCGGTATGGGTACGGAGGTTGTCGTCTTCTTCCTCTCGGCCTTCGACCGTCCTTTCGACAAGACTGACGATGGTCGCGAACTTCCCACCCGTGTCACCTTCTCGGGCGAACAGGTCTTTGCCGACGATGAGGCTGGTGACTATGCTGACGAGACTGGCGACGATACTGACGAGTCTGGCGACTATGAGCATAGCGATGAGGCCAACGTCGCTGGTGGGGCCCAACCCCGCGTGGTCTATGGCCGTTCGGACCACCGTCGCACGGCGGCTCGCTCAACGGCTCCTTCAGCGGGTCCCGCTGTTCACCACGGCGCTCAGCAGACTGCTGCTGACGAGGCCTTCGATGCAGCCCATGCTGCCGCAGGCGCACAGCCTGCAGCTGCTTCCATGCCCACCGCAGAGCAGGTGGCTATGGCTATGCTCAACTATCAGCGCGGCGATGTGGAGGGTGCACAGCAGCAGGCTCCCGAGATGGTCGAGGCACAGACGAAATATGTCGATGCGCTGAAGAGCCTCACCGACATGTTGGGCAAGGTCAACGAGCAGAGCCAGCGTCTCGCCCGCGACAGCGAGGAGATGGAGAACCTCAACCGTACGCTCACGGGCATTGCCAAGATCTACGAGATGCAGCTTAAGGGCGCAAGCCAGCAGGTGGGCACCATCGACCAGATCAACGACCAGACGCGCAAGATGGCACAGCAGATTGCCGACCTCAATGCTATCTACGCCCGTATGATAGGGGCCATGACGGTCAACATGCGGGCCGCAGCCCCTGGCGCAGCAGCCCCCACGGCTCCTGCTGCCGAGTAGTTTACAGCATACAGTAGGGGAGAGCCAGGGCTTACGGCTCCGCCCCCTGCATTATCACAACGCAAAATATGGCTATCAAGAAAATCAAGATATCGCCCCGCCAGAAGATGATCAACCTCATGTATGTCGTCCTCATGGCCATGCTCGCGCTGAACATCTCCACCGAGGTGCTCAACGGATTCTCCATTGTGGAGGAGAGCTTGAACCGGACGACGGGCAACTCCACGAAGGAGAACGAGGCCATCTATCGCGAGCTGGAGCAGATCATGCGCAAGAATCCTGCCAAGGCGCGCGTGTGGTTTCAGCGTGCCACCACGGTGAGGGCTATGAGCGACTCGCTCTTCAACTACGCCCAAGAGCTGAAGACGCTCATCGTCCGTGAGGCCGACGGACCGGAGGGCGATCCGCTTCACATCAAGAACAAAGACAACCTCGAAGCAGCAGGCGTCGTCATGCTGAGCCCGGGCACGGGACAGGGACGCAAGCTCTTCGACGCTATCAATAGCTACCGTGAGCGGATACTCCGTCTCATCGACGACCCATTGCAGAAGCAGATCATCAGCAGCAACCTCTCCACGACCGTTCCCTCGGCGGCGCTCAACAAAAACTGGGAGGAGTATATGTTTGAGGATATGCCTACGGCGGCCGCCGTCACGCTGCTTTCCAAGTTGCAGAGTGACATACGTTACGCGGAAGGCGAGGTGCTTCACACGCTCGTGGCCAACGTGGGACTCAAGGACATTCGGGTCAACAAGCTCGAAGCCATCGTCGTCCCCGACCAGACGCGCCTCTATCCGGGCGAGACCATCACGGCCCGTATGATGCTGGCTGCTGTTGACTCCACCCAGTCGCCGGAGGTCTATGTCAACGGACAGAAGATCAAGGGCAACACCATCCAGGTCAAGGCAGGAGCGCCAGGCAAGCACACCATCCAGGGCTACATGCTCGTGCGCGACTTGATGGGCAATGTGTTGCGTCGCGACTTCAAGCAGGACTACATGGTCATTGGCGGTCCGAAGCCAGAGAACTACATTTCGCCCGACGGAATGCAGCAGATACCGCCCTTCGACGGAATGGCGACGATTGCTGCCGACCTGATGAACGTGCTCTATGCGGGCTTCGACAACCCCATCACCATCTCCATCCCCAACACCTCGCAGAGCGACGTGCAGGCGACGATGACAGGTGGTACGCTGACGGCCCGTGGTGGCGGCCACTTCATCGCACGACCCACCACGCCCGGCAATCCCGTCACGCTCCGCGTCTCTGCAAAGGGCCGACTGGTTGGCGAGTATAAGTTTAGGGTGCGCAAACTGCCCGATCCTGCTCCCTACATCGCTATGGGCGCTGACCGCTTCAAGGGAGGCAGTTTCTCCAAGGCCAACCTGATGGCAGCCTCGGGCATTCATGCAGCCATCGACGACGGACTGCTCGACATCCCGTTCCAGGTGACGAGTTTCCAGACCGTCTTCTTCGACAACATGGGCAATGCCGTTCCCTTGTCCTCCAACGGATCGCATTTTACGGCCCAGCAGAAGGAGCAGTTCCGCCACTTGAGCCGCAACCGTCGCTTCTACATCACCAACGTGGTAGTCCACGGTCCTGATGGCACCACTCGGAGTCTGGGTGGAGGCAATGCCATGCAGGTGATTGTGAGGTAGCGAATGATATTACATCTCGAATAGAATAGACAATACTTAGAATAGGAAATATACGATGAAACGGATATTCTTCATCCTTTGCATGACTCTCTCGGTGGTCTCGGTCGTAGCCCAGCCCGCCAAGCGAAGAGTCGAACAGCAGAAACAACAGACGCAGACGGGAGCCAACGCGCTCACCACGCGCGCCCTCATCTCTTTCCCCACTGTACAGGAGATGCCTGAGGACGTCGTGTGGCGCCGCGACCTTTACCGCGAGGTGAAGTTGACGGACGACGCCAATGCTGGTCTCTATTATCCGACGGAGCCCATTGGCAGCCAGATGAACCTCTTCACCTACATCTTCAAACTGATGCTCCACCGCGACATCTACTGCTACGAGTATAGGCTGGACGGCAACGAGCTCTTCACCGACTCGGCCCGTATCAAGCCGATTCAATTTCTCGACAACTACAAGATCTACTACGAGCGGCGCGGCAAGGGCATTTATCTCGATAATAGCGACATTCCCTCGGGCGAGGTGAAGGGCTACTACCTCAAGGAGAGCGCCTACTACGACCAAGGCACGTCCACGTTCCGTCGCAAGGTCATCGCCCTCTGTCCGATACTCTATCGCGAGGACGATTTCGGCGACGGCGAGACGAAGTATCCTTTGTTCTGGGTGAAGTACGACGACCTGGCTCCCTATCTCTCGAAGCAGACGATGATGACCTCCAATCTCAACAATGCGGCGGTCATGAGTGTTGACGACTATTTTACGCGCAATATGTATGAGGGCAAGATCTACAAGACGACGAACATGCTTGGACGCACGCTCGCGCAGTATTGTCCTACCGATTCGGCCATGAGCGCGGAGCAAAAGAAGATCGAGAAGGAGCTCCAGGACTTCGAGAAGAATATCTTCGGCAACCCGGAGAAGCGTGATAGTCTGGATAGCGTACAGACCGCACAGGAGAAGGTCGGCAGAAAGCCGAAGCGTAGTGCCCGCACGCGCCGTTCTGGCGACAAGGAGCCTTCTGTCAAGCGCAGTCGCAGACCTTCGGGCGGTAGTGGCTCGGGCAGTGCAGCACGCGTCTCCGTGCGCCGCCAGCGCCATTGATGAGAGAGTGTGTGGGTCCTTTGGCGTGTAAACGCCAAAGGACCTGATGGTTATATTTTTTTCTAACAATTTAAAACAGAAACCGTATGAAAAAGTTTTTTACTACTTTATTGGTTGCCGTTGGCCTGATGAGTGCCACCACGGCGAGTGCTCAGGTGCAGTTTGGTGTCAAAGCTGGTGTCAACGTGACGAACATGTCGCTCGACAAGGAGGTTCTCGACGCTTCCAACCGTGTTGGCTTCTTCGTCGGTCCGACCGTGAAGTTCACCCTGCCCGTAGTCGGTCTCGGTATTGATGCTTCCGCTCTCTATGACCAGCGCGAGGCCAAGGTCAGCGTGGATGGAGTGCAGGGTATTGTCGATACGGAGCAGACGCTCAAGCAGCGCCAGATTGCCATCCCCATCAACCTTCGCTACGGCATTGGACTGGGCTCTACGGCCAGCATCTTCCTCTTCGCAGGTCCGCAGTTTGGCTTCAACGTGGGCGACAAGGAGCAGAGCCTCTGGAATGATGCAGCCGAGTGGAAGTTGAAGACTTCCAACTTCAGCGTCAACGTGGGTCTTGGCGCCATGGTGCTCAACCACCTGCAGGTCACGGCCAACTACAACATTGCTTGTGGCAGCACGGGTGACATCCGCGCCAATAGCATTGTCGGCAATGTTCTTGACTTAAGCAAGTATGCTACCAAGGGCAAGAACAACTCTTGGCAGATTGGTGTGGCCTATTTCTTCTAAAGCGTAATTAGGCCAGAATAAACTGTTCTGATAGTAGGGTCGTGGCGTTTTCTGAAAAAGCTCAGAAGTTGCCACGGCCTTTTTTGTGCTTCATCTGGAAAAAGGAGTGATAGGCTTGTTTGTGTTGTTTCCTATACGACTTGCTGATTTGGAAAAACAACTTGAACAACTTTTACAACAAGTAACAACGCTTCGCGGGGACATCGCCTCTTCGAGGCCCATGCAAACCAAGGGTCGCTTGTAGGGAAACAACAAAATACAACGCTTCGCCTTGGGTACATTTATATTATACATTATCCGGCAAAGGTAGCTTCTTTGGATGAGTCAACAATAAAAAAGAATTGCATTTTTTTTGTATTGTCTTCGATTTGCATTATCTTTCGATAAGATAAGCTGCATCTCAACAATAAAAAAGAATTGCATTTTTTTTGTATTGTCTTCGATTTGCATTATCTTTGCATTCGAATAAGAGAGCGAATTGAGAATCCCCCCTGGACAAGGAGCCTGTGACGAGGGTAGTGCAGCGGGTGGAATGAACCAATCAATTATCAACAACCAAACGAATCTCATGGCGACAACGATACTTCTTCTTGAGCTCGCAGTCGTGCTGGCGATGATTTTTATTGGCGCACGGATGGGAGGAATCGGATTGGGTATTTTCGGTATGCTCGGCGTCTTTGTGCTGGTCTATGGCTTCGGACTGAAGCCAGGCAGCGCACCTATTGATGTGATGATGATCATCCTTGCCGTAGTGACTGCCGCTGCGGCCCTACAGGCTGCGGGCGGACTGGAATATCTTGTCGGACAAGCGGCGATCTTCTTGCGCAAGCATCCTCACCATATCACCTATTATGGTCCGCTCTGCACCTGGCTTTTTTGCTTGGTGGCGGGTACGGCCCACACCTGCTATTCGCTGCTGCCCATCATCAGCGAGATAGCCCAGGCCAATAAGATTCGGCCCGAGCGTCCTTTGAGTTTGGCTGTCATTTCGGCCTCGCTGGGCATTACGGGTTCCCCTGTCTCTGCAGCCACGGCAGCCATCATCTCCCAGGACCTCTTGGGCGGCGTGGGAGTGGAGCTGGGTACGATCCTTATGGTCTGTGTACCCGCCTCGCTGGTGGCCATCCTTGTGGCCGCCTTCATCCAAAACCGTGTCGGCAAGGCGTTGGAGGACGATCCGGAGTATCAGCGCCGCGTCAGAGAGGGGCTGATCTGTCCTGAGAAGGATACGGAGAGCTTGCGACAAGCCGAGACGATGGCGCGCCCCGAGGCCAAATACTCCGTCTGGGTTTTCCTCTTCGGTGTGGCTTTGGTCGTGTTGTTCGGTTTCCAACCGCAGTTGCGCCCCGAGGGAGTCACGATGTCCGAGACCATCGAGATGATCATGATGGCCGACGTGATCCTCATCATGCTGGTGGGCAAGGTCAAGGTGGGCGACGTGACGAAGGGCAGTGTGTTTGCCGCAGGCATCAATGCCGTCATTGCCATTTTCGGAATCGCATGGATGGGCAGCACTTTCTATACGGGCAACGCCGAGGCCATCAACCAGTCTTTGTCCGGGATGGTAGCCGAAGCACCGTTCACGTTTGCCGTGGCCTTGTTTGTGATGAGCGTCATGCTCTTCTCCCAGGCCGCCACCGTCACCACCCTCTATCCCTTGGGCCTTGCCCTGGGCATCAGTCCGCTGCTTCTGGTGGCCATGTTTCCCGCCGTCAATGGCTATTTTTTCCTCCCCAACTATCCTACGGAGGTAGCTGCCATCAACTTCGACCGCACGGGGACCACGCGCGTGGGACGCTGGGTCATCAACCATTCGTTTCAACTGCCAGGCTTCGTCACCACGTTTGTGGCTATCGGCGTGAGCTATCTCATCACGCTTTTCCTCTGAGCCCTCTCTAATGGCAGGAGGACCAGCCAGCAGAACAGCACAAAAGATGAACAAGTCTAAAGCAGAACGGCTCTAAGCAGGACGGCCCTAACGACCGAAAGGCAGAACGGATCTAACGGGAAAATGGCTCTGTCAGCAGACGGAAAGTTGGCGCGCTATGTAGCAAGAGCACGACCATAAAGGGCGACCATACGGACAACAAAAAATAAGAGAGAAAAAACAGATAGAATAATATCAATACAATCATATCGACATGAAGAAAATCTTTGTAACAGCCGCCGCGCTGACCCTCACCTTGGGAGCAAGCGCACAGGGCAACAACACAGGTATGGGCGGCGACCATGAGGGATGCACCAGCCTGGCTGAGCGCGTTTTGAAGTTGGAGAAGAAAAACGACGCCTTCAACGTTTACATCAACTACGCAGCCAGTTTTCAGGAGACGGACAACGGCACGGAGTGGGGTTCGGCCTTCAAGAACCGCCAGGCGCGCCTGGAGTTTATGGGCCATCTGACGGACAAGATCTCCTACCGCTTCCGTCATCGTCTGAACAGTGGCAATAACGCGCAGTCGGAGGACAATTTCGCTGCTGCCACGGACGTGCTCTGGGTGGGCTACCAGTTTAACGAGAAGCTGGGCGTCCATGCGGGTAAGGTGTGTCAGTACTGGGGAGGATTCGAGTATGACGAGAACCCCATGTATATCTATCAGTTTAGCGACATGGGCAACAACATCGACATCTTCAAGGCGGGTGTGAACGTTTCCTATCGTCCCGTGGCCAGTCAGGAACTCACCCTCAGCATTACCGACGCTTATAGCAACAAGTTTGCTGAGGAGTATGGCGAAGGAGCCTACTCCTTGGAGGCCGACGGAACGAAGCGCCTCCTGGAGGCTTCCAACCATCCGCTGACCTATATCTTCGGCTGGAACGGCAATTTCTTCGGCGACAAGCTCCAGACGCGCTGGTCTTGGGGTATTCAGACCGAGGCCAAGCATAAGTATAGCCGGATGCTCTTCCTCGGACAGAAACTCAACCTGCCACGCGTGCAGTGGTATTTCGACTACATGGGCGCCTTCGAGGGCCTCGACCGTCTGCGCATTGCAAGCCGCGAGGGAGCAGCGCTGCTGGCGGATGCTGACCATCCCGATGCAGGCCCAGGCTATTTCAGCGACGTCCACTACCATTCGTTCGTCACGAAGCTCAACTGGCAGTTTGTGCCGCAGTGGAACCTGATGGTCAAGGGAATGTACGAAATGGCCAGCGTGGACAATGTCGCTGCCATGAAGGACTTCCGCAAGAGCTATGGCTACCTGGCCAGCGTGGAGTATTTCCCCGTCAAGGGCGAGGACTTCCGCGTCTTCCTGGCCTACACGGGTCGCAAGTTTGATTATAGCAAGGAGTGCGGGCTGCAGGACTACAATACCAACCGCATTGAGCTCGGCCTCATGTACCGCCTCAAAATATTCTAAAGCATTGCCTCTTAGGGCAGAAAGCAAGAAAATATGAGAAATCCGCAGTCTTTGTCTATGAGGCTGCGGATTTTTTTCTTTTTTTGGAGGGGGCTTCCTAAGGGTAAATGCCTGCTGAGTAGGGAAAGCAACCAATACAACATTTACAAGAAAATACAACGCTTCGCGGGGACAAGACGCTACGCGTCAAACAAGCCTTCTGCATGGTAAACAACACGATACAACAGCTTCGCGTGGAGATGTGCAGAACCGAATATCCTGCTGAGTAGGGAAAACGACCAATACAACATTTACAACAAAATACAACGCTTCGCGGGGATATGGAGCTATTTCCTGATTTCGAAATGCTGGTAGTCCTTCACGGTCCGCCAGTTGCCGCCCCACACAAATCCGCGGGCGGTGAAGAGGCGATAGCAGAGGTCTCCCTTGACGATCTTGTAGGGGAATTTGGCTTCGCGCTGCAGGTATTTTCGCCCTTGGCGCGGCTCCACCACTACCTTGCCGCCTACCGTCCGCCGACACGGGTTGTAGAGCGGATTGATGTCCACGGCCAGTCCTCGGGCGTGGCCCGAGAGTTTGGTGCTTCCCGTCGTGATGCGGTAGTTGAACGCCGAGGAGTTGTTGGCCGCCATCGATCGCTCGTCGTCTGCGCCGTAGTCGTCGATGAGGCGCATCCGCTCGATGGGGTAGTGGGCGTCGTAGAGCTTGCGCAGGATCTCCAGGACGTCGTTGGCAATGGCCCGATTGACTACCATCTCGCCGACGATGCTCCTGCCCTGCGCGTCTTTGTGGAGACAGAGCAGGTAGCGCAGTTCCTCTCTCGCCACGCGGCAGCCCTCCTTGTAGGACCGCCCCCGCATCCTTTCAAACACCGAGTCGCTGATCTTGGAAACCGAGAAAAAACTGCCCACACCCCTTCGGGCCACAACCTCCTCGCCGACGATGTCGCCTGGGCGAAAGGTAGCTCCAGTCTGCGCTGCCATCTTGCCTGGCTGGCTCTGTGGTGGGACAACGCCCCCGACTCCCATGGGCAGCAAAATCAGGCCCACGGGCAGCAGGAGCAGACTTATGAGGGCGAGGCGGGCGATTCGCATGGAAGCCATCAGGTGAGCGATTCGAGATGCTTCTTGATGTCCTTGAGTTCGTCGCGCACGTTAATGAGGCTTTCCAGCACCTGCTGCGTGCGTTCCGATCCGTCGCGGTTCTGCTGGAGCATCTTCTTGGCTGCGGCGATCTTGAATCCCCTTACCTTCACTAAATTGTAGATAAGGCGCACCTGCTCTATGTCCTTCTTCGTGTATTGTCTGACGCGGTTTTGGTTGGTTTTCGGTTTCAGACTGGGGAAAACCGTTTCCCAATAGCGCAGCAGGCTCTCCGCGACGTTCATCATCTGAGCCACCTCTTTGATGGAGTAGTAGAGCTTATTGGGGCGCTCTGCATTGATCTGTTCCATGTTTTTTCCTTCTTTAATTCAATCGGTTTCCTTTGGATTTGCAAAAATACTCAAAAGTCATTACCTTTGCAACTGTTTAGGATGAATTTTAGGAATTAAAAACATAAGACGATGATGACAGCAAATGAAATCCGCGACTCGTTCAAGAAATATTTCGAGTCGAAAGGTCACGCCATAGTGCCCTCAGCCCCTATGGTCATCAAGGACGACCCCACGTTGATGTTTACCAATGCGGGCATGAATCAGTGGAAAGACATCATACTTGGCACGAAGGATCCGGAGCCGCGCCGCCGCGCCGACTCGCAGAAGTGTCTTCGCGTGAGTGGCAAGCACAACGACCTGGACGTGGTCGGTCACGACACCTACCATCACACGATGTTTGAGATGTTGGGCAACTGGTCTTTTGGCGACTACTTCAAGCAGGGCGCCATCGACGCGGCCTGGGAGTATCTCGTCGATATTCTCCACCTCAACCCCGAGGACCTCTACGTCACGGTCTTCGAGGGCGACGAGAAGGAAGGCCTTTCTCGCGACGAAGAGGCAGCCAAGTTCTGGCGGAAGCACGTGCCCGAGGACCATATCATCAACGGCAACAAGCACGACAACTTCTGGGAGATGGGCGACACGGGTCCCTGCGGTCCCTGCTCTGAGATCCATATCGACAATCGCCCCGACGAGCTGAAGGCGCTGACGCCGGGCCGCGAACTGGTCAACAAGGACAATCCCCAGGTCATCGAGATCTGGAACCTCGTTTTCATGCAGTACAACCGCCGCAGCGACGGGTCGCTGGAGAAGCTCGGCATGAACGTGATTGATACGGGTATGGGCTTCGAGCGCCTCGTCCGCATCCTCCAGGGCAAGCACTCCAACTACGATACCGACATCTTCCAGCCCATCATCAAGGAGATCGAGAACCTCTCGGGCCTGAAGTACGGATTCACCACGCCCAGCAGCACCGAGGATGAGGGCGCGACCGACCAGGAGAAGGTCGATATCGCCATGCGTGTGGTGGCCGACCATCTGCGCGCCGTGGCTTTCTCCATCGCCGACGGCCAGTTGCCGGGCAATGCCAAGGCTGGCTACGTCATCCGCCGCATCCTGCGCCGTGCCGTCCGCTACGCCTACACCTTCCTCGGTCAGAAGGAGGCCTTTATGTTCCGCCTCGTCAATGTCCTGATCCAGGAGATGGGCGCAGCCTATCCCGAGTTGCCAGCCCAGCGCGAGCTCATCGCCCGCGTGATCAAGGAGGAGGAGGACAGTTTCCTCCGCACCCTCGACAAGGGCATCAACCTCCTCAACGGCGAGATGGACGAGCTCAAGGCCCACGGCGAGAAGGAGCTGCGTGGCGCCCAGGCTTTCCGCCTCTTCGACACCTATGGCTTCCCCCTCGACCTGACGGAGCTGATCTGCCGCGAAAACGGCTATACCGTCAACGAGCAGGAGTTTGACGAGGAGATGGCCAAGCAGAAGGCCCGCGCCCGCAATGCGGCCCAGGTGGAGAACGGCGACTGGGTCGTGCTGCGCGAGGGCGAGCAGGAGTTTGTGGGCTACGACCACACGGAGTATCCCTGCCACATCCTGCGCTATCGCGAGGTGAAGCAGAAGAAGTCCACCTTCTTCGAGGTTGTGCTCGACTATACGCCATTCTATGGCGAGATGGGCGGCCAGGTCGGCGACCAGGGCAAGCTCGTCAGCAGCGACGAGACCGTGGTCGTGAGCGACACGAAGCGCGAGAACAACCAGAGCATCCACATCCTCAAGCGTATGCCGCAGGACCCCACGGAGGAGTTTACGGCCTGCGTCGATGTGCCGCTGCGCGAGGCTTCCGCCCGCAACCACACCGCCACCCACCTCTTGGACTACGCGCTGAAGCAGGTGCTCGGCGACCATGTGGAGCAGAAGGGATCCTACGTCAGCGCCGACACGCTGCGCTTCGACTTCTCCCACTTCCAGAAGGTCACTGACGAGGAGCTGCGCCGTGTGGAGCAGCTGGTCAACAGCCTTATCCGCCAGGACCTCCAGCTCGACGAGCATCGCGACATGCCGATGGAGGAAGCCAAGAAGCTGGGCGCCGTCGCCCTCTTCGGCGAGAAGTATGGCGACCGCGTGCGTGTGGTCCGCTTCGGACCCTCTTGCGAGTTCTGCGGCGGTATCCACGTGGCTGCCACGGGCCGCATCGGCTTCTTCAAGATCGTTGGCGAGAGCAGCGTGGCTGCTGGTGTGCGCCGCATCGAGGCCATGACGGGCGAGGTCTGCGAGAACGCCATCTATCTGCTCGAGGACACGCTCCGCGACCTGAAGTCGCTCTTCAACAACGCCAAGGACCTCAAGGCCGTCGTCACGAAGTATATCGACGAGCACGACCACATGAAGAAAGAGATCGACCAGTTCCGTGCCCAGGCCGTGGATCGCATGACCCAGGAGCTGGTGCGCAGGGCCGAGGAGGTCGATGGTCTGCACGTCGTCAAGGCCGTCGTTCCCCTCGATCCCGCCGCAGCCAAGGACCTGGTCTTCAAGGTGCGCCAGGCCATCCCCGACAACCTGGTCTGCGTCGTCGGTTCCGTCCACGAGGACAAGCCGCTGCTGAGCGTGATGTTCTCCGACGATCTCGTGGCCAGCCATGAGCTCAATGCGGGCAAGATCATCCGCGAGGCGGCCAAGCTCATCAAGGGTGGTGGTGGCGGCCAGCCCCACTATGCCCAGGCTGGCGGCAAGGACCGCGATGGTCTCGCGGCAGCCGTCGACAAGGTGCTCGAGCTGGTGAGGAAGTAAGTCGGCCCTCCTTTTCCGCATTTTTTCTATAGCGTCAGCCCGGGATAGTTCACGTCCTGGGGCTGACGCTTTCCTTTTTCCGTCCCTGTCGGGCCCCTGTCGGGCGATTGCTGAGCGAATGTCGAGCCCTTGTCAGGTGATTGTCGAGTGATTGCTGGGCGATTGCTGGGTGATTGTCGGAGAAAATAAGGATAACTTAACGCTCCATTGTCGGAAATGGAGAGAAAACATCGTACCTTTGCACCTTCATAGTAGGTAAAACAAAAAAGCGAAGTATTGAGAACCATCTATCTTCAAAAAGACTGCCCAGCCGACCTGGCCGCGAGCGTGGCCACCATCGGCTTCTTCGACGGCGTACACCGTGGGCATCAGTTTCTCATCTCCCATGTGGTTGAGACCGCGCGGGAGGAGGGCCGCCAGTCGATGATCATCACCTTCGACCAGCATCCCCGCGAGGTGCTCCATGCCGACTACCAGCCCCGCCTGCTCACCCCGCTGCAGGAGAAACTCTATCTCCTGGAGCGCACGGGCGTGGACGTTGTGGCCGTGCTCCATTTCGACGCGGCCCTGTCGCAGCTTTCGGCGCATGATTTCATGCACGACCTGCTGCTGGAGCGGCTCCACGTGGCCAAACTATTCATCGGCTACGACCACCGCTTCGGCCACAACCGCGCCGAGGGCTTCGCCGACTATGTGGCCTATGGCCGCGAGATGGGGATGGAGGTGGTGCAAAACCCCGTCTTCGAATTGGAGGGCGTCAACGTCAGTTCCACCGTCTGTCGGCGCCATGTGGCAGCGGGCGAGATGGAGGCGGCCTCGCGCTGCCTGGGCTATCCCTATAGGATGGGCGGCCGCGTGGTGGCCGGATTCCAGGAGGGCCGCAAGCTCGGTTTCCCCACGGCCAACATCCAGCTCGCCGACCCGCGCCGTCTCGTGCCCGCCTCGGGCGTCTATGCCGTGAGGGTCAAGATAGACGACGAGGCGACGTGGCGACTGGGCATGATGAACATCGGCACGCGCCCCACCTTTGGCGGCGAGAAGGTCTCGCTGGAGGTGCATATCTTCGACTTTGCGGGCGACCTCTATGGCTGTCAGGTCGAGGTGGCGTTTCTCCGCCGCGTCCGCGAGGAGCGCAAGTTTGCCTCGCCCGAGGAGCTGGCCGCCCAACTGGCCCGCGACAAGCAGACGATCCTCGATGCGTGTTGTTTATCATAATCGCTTGTAATGGTTATTTATCATAATCGCTTGTAGTTATTTATCATAATCGTTTAAGAAAAAATAAAGAAAAAAATTGAACAACAGATGAAAGAGAATAGAAAGCCAGGAAGAATGGCGGTGGACCTCCTATTGATCTTCATCGTCTTTCTCGTCATTCAGATGGTGGTCAACGGACTTGTCACCCTCGTCTATGTGTATCTGAACCACGTCGATGCTGCCCAGTTTGCGCAGCAGGTGGCCAGCGGTCAGCAGGGGCAGTTTGTCGCCGCCACGTCGGTGCTCTCCAGCCTGCTCACGATCATGGTCTATCCGCGCCTGCGGTGGACCCCCCTCGACCGCACCTACCTCCGCTCCCGCCCCTGGGCCACGCTCGTGTGGTGCGGCCTGCTCACGCTGGGCACGATCCTGCCCTTCGAGTGGGTCTATGAGCAACTGCAGATACAGATGGCCGACTCCCACCAGGCCCTCTTCGAGAGCGTCATGCGCGAGCCCTGGGGCTATGTTGCCTTGGGCATCCTGGCGCCCGTGGCCGAGGAGTTTGTGTTTCGCGGCGGCCTCCTGCGCACGTTGCTCTCGATGATGCGCGTGCGCGGATGGGAGAGCGGACGCTACGTTGCCCCCACGGCGTCGAGCGCCTCCGTTGCGCCCACGAGATCCAGCGCCTCCGGAGAACCTGCGGGCCGCGCCTGGGCCCCCTGGTTGGCCATTGCCTTTTCGGCCCTGCTCTTCGGCGTGGTCCACATGAACTGGGCGCAGGGCACGCATGGCTTCATCATGGGCCTCCTGCTCGGTTGGCTCTACTACCGCACGGGCAGCATGATGCCTGGCATCATCGTCCACTGGGTCAACAACACGGTGGCCTACCTGATGTTCAAGCTCCTGCCCGGTATGGCCGACGGCCAGCTCATCGACTTCTTCCACGGTTCGGAGCGCCTGATGGTCGTGGGCCTGCTCTGCTCGCTCTCGATCCTCGTCCCGAGTCTTTTCCAAATCATCTTGCGAACAAAAAAATAGAATGGCCTTCGGCCCTCGGGCCAAGGTTTTTTCTCTGACACAGACAGAAAAGTTTCTCTGACACAGACAGAAAAATTTCTCTGACACAGACAGAAACAGTTTCTTTCCCGACACAGACAGAACATGAACTACCAAGACAGCAAACAATACGAGATCATGGCCCCCGTGGGCAGCTACGAGTCGCTCGCCGCGGCCATCGAGGCGGGTGCCGACTCCGTCTATTTCGGCGTGGGCCGACTCAACATGCGGTCCCATTCGGCCAATCACTTCGACATTGGCGACTTGCGGCAGATCGTCGCCATCTGCACCGAGCACGGGATCAAGACCTATCTCACGGTCAACACGATCATCTACGACAACGACCTCGCCACGATGCGCGAGATCCTCGATGCGGCGCGCGAGGCGGGCGTCTCGGCCATCATTGCCTCCGACGTGGCCGTGATGAGCTACTGCCGGCAGATCGGCCTGGAGGTCCACCTCTCCACTCAGCTCAACATCTCCAACGTCGAGGCCCTGCGCTTCTACGCCCAGTTTGCCGATGTGGCCGTATTGGCGCGCGAACTCAATATGGACCAGGTGCGCCATATCTACGAGGCCATCCATGGTCCCGAGCCCATCCTCGGTCCTGCGGGCCAGCCCGTCCGCATCGAGATGTTCTGCCATGGCGCGCTCTGCATGGCCGTCTCGGGCAAGTGCTACATGAGCCTGATGGCCCAGGACCGCAGCGCCAACCGCGGCGAGTGTGTGCAGATCTGCCGCCGCTCCTATCTCCTCACCGACCGCGAGACGGGCAACGCCATCGAGGCCGACCATGAGTATCTGATGAGCCCGAAGGACCTCAAGACCATCCGCTTCATCGACAAGATGATGAAGGCCGGCGTGCGCGTGTTTAAGATCGAGGGCCGCGCCCGCGGAGCGGAGTATGTGCTCAACGTGGTGCGCTGCTACAAGGAGGCGATACAGAGCGTGCTCGACGGCACCTACACCGAGGAGAAGAAGGACGCCTGGGACGAGCGCCTGGCGGCCGTCTTCAACCGTGGATTCTGGGACGGCTACTACCAGGGACGCAAGATGGGCGAGTGGAACAAGCACTATGGTTCCATGGCCACGGAGCAGAAGGTCTTGGTGGGCAAGCTGACCAACTATTTCTCGCGTATCGGCGTGGCCGAGGCCGCCGTCGAGGCTTCCACCTTCAAGGTGGGCGACAAGCTCCTCATCACGGGCAACACCACGGGCGCGATGTATGTGGAGGTGAAAGAGCTCCATGGCGACCATGGCGAGCCCATCACCGAGGCCGAGCAGGGCACGCGTGTGGCCTTCTCCGTGCCGGGCAAGGTGCGTCCCAACGACAAGCTGTTTCGTATCGACCAGCGTGTGGTGGAATAGCGAGGCTGTCGTTCTTTTTTGTTATAGCATAATTTAGGAATAGTATATATAGAACTATATAGCAAACGTAAGTCAATGAATACGATCAACGAATTGCAAGACGAGGTCATCGAGGAGTTCAACGAGTTTACCGACTGGATGGACAAGTATCAGATGCTAATCGACCTGGGCAACGACCTCGAGCCGCTGGACGAGAAGCACAAGAACGAGCAAAACCTCATCGAGGGTTGTCAGAGCCGCGTGTGGTTGCAATGCGACTACGCCGAGGGCCGCCTCGTCTTCACCGCCGATAGCGACGCGCTCATCACCAAGGGCATCATCGCGCTGCTCATCCGCGTGCTCAGCGGCCACACGCCGCAGGAGATCCTCGATGCCGACCTCTATTTCATCGAGAAGATCGGTCTGCGTCAGCACCTTTCGCCGACGCGCTCCAACGGTCTTCTCTCGATGGTGAAGCAGATCAAGAGCTACGCCCTCGCCTACAAAGCTAAGGAGGAGATGGGCTGATGCGTAAACTCACCACTCCCGAGATGCACCGCCTCACGATCGAGGAGTTTCGCGAGGCCGAGAAGTTGCCGCTGGTCGTCGTTCTCGACGACGTGCGGTCGATGTACAACGTGGGCAGCGTCTTCCGCAGCTGCGATGCTTTCCGTATCGAGGAACTGTGGCTCTGTGGCATCACGGGCACGCCGCCCCACACCGAGATCCACAAGACGGCCCTGGGCGCCGAGGACAGTGTGGCGTGGCGCCATTGCGCCACTGCCCTGGAGGCCGTGCGCTCGCTGCAGCAGCGGGGCTTCCGGGTCTATGCCGTAGAGCAGGCCGAGGGGTCCACGAAGCTCCAAAACCTGCCGCGTCAGACCGTCCCCACGGCCGTGGTCTTCGGCAACGAGGTGAAGGGCGTCCACCAGGAGGTGGTTGATGCGTGCGACGGTTGCCTCGAAATACCGCAGTTTGGCACGAAGCATTCCCTCAACGTCAGCGTCACGGCGGGCATGGTGATATGGGAGCTGGCGCGCCAGGCCATTGCTCCCGAGGCGGAGGCAGAAGTGGGGGAGTCCTTAACGTAACATGTAACATGTAACATGTAACAATGGTGGCGTGTGCCCCAACACACGCACACATTTGTCCTGCAAAGACAGGCCCTCAAAAATGGTTTGCATTCTATTCCAGCCAAATGGAAATTGTCTACCAGGCTGGTAGACAATTACAGAAAGTGGACAATGCCAATACGCCTATCCCTGAAATATTGCTTTGCGTGCCTTGGAAGAAGCCTCTGAGGAAGAATAATAAGCTTGCCTGAGCTCTGCCGAGCATGAGAAAAATCAAGAGTGGGGGAGGCCTTAACGTAACATGTAACATGTAACATGTAACAATGGTGGCGTGTGCCCCCAAACACGCACGCGCTTGTCCTGCAAAGACAAGGAAACAACTAAAGCAACGAGTACAATGTATGGCAACGAGGGTCCTGCAAGGACAAACTTGGTTGTAAATGTTGTAAAAGCTGTTTTAGTTGTTTTCTTTTTTATCCTTGATGCTTACACCACTTCGTGTGTCGTTCGAAATCTCGGACGAACCACCACTTGGTTAGTGCTTCACGAGGTGGCCGATCACCTGCTGGCGGTTGCGGCCCGCGCCCCGGTAGCCGACGTGTATCCAGCAGGCCTTGCCCGCGGAGGCGGTCTCCCAGATGAGCTGGTCAAACGGGAGGTTGTCCATCATCCAGGCGAACCACTGGCGGCCCGTCTTGACGTCGGGGACAAAGATGTCGGCGGCGCAGCCGCGCGTGTGGTCCGAGGTTTTCACGCCCCCGACGGCGGCGTTGAGCTTCGCCGAGCGGTAGCCGCTGTTGATGCGGACGGCGTGGCCGAGATGGGCCCGCAGCGGCTCCAGGACGTGGAGGCAGAGCTGCTGGAGGTTGCAGATGGCCGGGAGGGGCGGCGTGTTGTCTATGCGCCGTGTGACGGCGACGAGGGAGGTGGTAAACTCCGCGAGGCGGAAGTGTTCTGACAGTATAAGTGACATGATTTTGTTCTCCTTTTTGATGTTTTGTTTTTGATGATCGTTTTGATGATTTGATGATTGTTTTGATGATTGTTTTGATGATTGTTTTGATGATTGTTTTGATGATTGTTTTGATGATTTGATGATCGTTCTAATGATTTGGCAGAGCCCGAGGCAGCAGAAGTGCGAAGTGGGAAACGCCTTAACGTAACATGTAACATGTAACAATGTAACATTGTAACAATGTAGCGATGGGCTGGCGATGGCTGGTGATGCTGGCAATTGGTGGCAATTGCTGGCGATGGGTGACTACACGTCCCCATAGTGAGATTTCTTGTAAACCCCTCTTTCGATTCTCTCGACCATTCCTTGCTGCTCCCATCGGCTGAGCATGGTGCGCACGCTGCCATTCGAGATATCGCCGCCCCTGATGCCGACGGAGACTCCATAGGCCTCCTCGGTGGTAAATCTGTCGGCCAGTTCCTCATAGATGGAGTCGTTCTTGCTCTTGCGGGAGCGTGCCTTCCCCGACGAGACATAGGAGCCCGATCGAAAAGCCGTCTCGATGCGCTCGCGAAAGAAGAGCATGGCGTTGTCGATCATGTAGTCGGCCAGCACGTCGAAGGCGGCGAGCATCTGCGGCGTCTGCTGGCGCTGCAGCATGGTCTTCCACAGGTCGGGCTCGGCCTTCAGCCGCGTCTCCGCTCCCTGCTCTCCGTAGTTTTGGATCATCTGCTCCGCCACACGGCAGAGCATCAGGCAGGTCATCATGCGCATGGCCGTGGGGCAGGTGCGGAAGCGCTGGCGCGCCTTGGTCTTGTCGTAGCTTTTGAGCGTCTCTATGCGGATGCGCTCCAGCCAGTCGCGGCCCTTCTTCTCCAGTTTGGGCAGGTCAACGTCGCCACTCATCAGGGGCAACAGATGGGCCACCTGCTGGATCTTCATTTGTTGGCTCTCGGTGAGCAAGAAGAGGCTCTCCGAGAGCGGCGAGAAGGTGTTGTCGGGCGTGCGTGCCAGGGCCACACGGCTCTGAAAGCCGTCCGTGTAGTTGGTGATGACGCGGTAGAGCGCGTCGGGCGTGCCACACATCACGACGTTCCACAGCAGTTTGTCGATGTGCACGTTGACGGCCTCTGCCGACTTCGCCTCGCGGTCGTAGGGCGTGCCGTCGTAGGCCTGTCGCAGCATGACGGAGAAGTCGCTCATCGCCGTGCGCCATTTCTGCGCCACGGTGTCGGCCTCGGGCGTGAAGGAGAAGGCGTGCTTGCCCTGGGTGTTGGCCAGACGGTCGGCCAGGTTGGCCACGGTGGTGTTGAGCGTCAGGCAGCGCACGGGATACTTCGGGTCCTCCGGCTGCTCCTTCTTGTTCTTGGCCGCCCGCTTGCGTGCGCGCCATTCCTCCTCCGCCTCCAAGTAGCCCTTGTCCACCATTTTCACCTCTGCGAGCCAAGCCGCCACGATGGGGTCGAGACTGCCCTTGCCCGAGGCGAAGTCGCCGGCGATGTAGCTGATGAGGTTGAGCTGCGAGGGCTTGCCGTGGATCAATACGCGCACGCCCGTGGCGAGCATGCCGATGGCCGGCGTGATGGCGAAGATGGCGGGCATGGCGAGATGCGGGCCCACGGCGCTGATGCTCTCCCTCACGCCCTGCGGCATCTTGGGCAGCGCGTCGTAGTATTGGAGGTCGTCCTGCGTGATGGTCTCCTCGTCGTCCTCCTCCCTGGGCTCGGCCCTCATGTCCTGGCGCACGGCCGTCAGCACGTCCTTCAGCCGCCGTGGCATCTGCGTGATCTTCTCGCCCAGGGCCGACCGGATGCAGGCCATTTTCTCCGCCTCGGGAAATCCGTCGTAGCAGGGGATGATGCGGTCCAGCAGCTGCGGGTCGGAGTTGCAGATGTGGCGCAGGTTGACGGCCAGCTCGAAGGTGAGCGTGTTGCGGTTGGAGCGTATGGGGTGCTCGCCCTCGTTGTAGAAGGCCCACCACTTCTCGATGATGCGGTCGTAGGGAATGCCCTTGTAACACAAAGGCTTCTCCTCTGAGGCCGTCTTCTCGCCCTTCTCGTCTTTCTGCTCCTTGGCGTCCTCGCCCGCCTCCAGCGGATGGTTGGCTGGGCGGGAGGCTGTTGTGGCCTCTGAGGCCGTGGCAGCCGCTGGCTGGGCCTGGTCTGCCTCCGTCTCGGAAGTAGCCTCCGAGGCCGTGGAAGAAGCCTCTTTGTTCGCGGAAGTAGCCTCTTTGTTCGCGGAAACCGCCTCTGCACCCGTGAAAGGTACTCCCGTGTTCGTGAACGATGTCTTTTGACCCGCGAAAGTAGCCTCTGAGCCCGCGAACGATTCACACTCCCCGTTGTCGAAGAGGTCCTCGTGGAGATAGAGCAGGTCCTCGGACGTGGTGGCGAAGAAGACGCGGGTGATGTCCTTCGCCCCAGCGTCATACTCCACGCCGAGCAGGTCGGAGGCCCAGCGCAGATTGGCCTCCTGGTCCATCTCGGGATGGCGGCGGAAGACGAGATGCAAGCCTCCTCCACGCGCGCTGCGCTCCAGCATGAGCAGACCCGGCTCGTCCTTCTTGTCGATGGCCGTGGCGGCCACCAGCTCCACCTCGTCGGCGCTCAGATGGTCGATGTCCATGCCCACCGATTTGCTCAGTCGCTTCGCTCCCTTGAGGCCACCGTCCTCCGTGGGCAGGCAGGAGTAGTTGAACTGCACCAGCTTGCGTTTCGCTGCCGATACGTCCGTCTCGGGCTTCGGATGGCGAATCGCCTCCATCAGGCGCGCCTGCGTCTGGCTGTCTCTGTATCGGCGGTAGGCCTCCTCGGTCGCCACGGCCTCCATCATCTTGTGGCCCTGCTGGTAATATATCAAGTGTACACTCATGATAGTTTCCTCCTTTCTTTTATTTCGTCAGTTGATCATTGAGCAGGGCGTCGATGGCGTCCTGCGCCTCGTCCATGATGGCCTGGGCGATCATCACGTTCTCCGTGCGGAAAAACTTCAACGTCAGTTGCACGGCGTTGTCCTGGGTCCTGCTGATGCGTCCGTGGGCGAGTTTGCGGATGAGCACGCTGCGGCTCTTCACCTTGGGCCGCACGACGAAGTCGAACGTCCCGTCGCTCATCTGCTGGCCCACGCCCGCCTTGCGAAAGCTCTCCACGGCCTGCGGCACGGGCGCGTCGGGCGAAAAAAGAAAATACTTGCGGTCGTCGTAGTAGGCCTGTCCGCCGATCTGTACATGCTGGCAATGGTCGCCATGGTTCTGATTGCTGTTGATGTTTTTATTATTCTTATTCATAACTGTATCGTTTTTTTTTATCCTCAAATGGAGGGCATCTAAAGTTGTATCGTGTTGTTTCGATGCAGCCTGCTGAGTAGGGAAAACAACTAAAACAACTTTTACAACAAGTAACAACGCTTCGCGAGGACAAAATTCCTCGATGCAGCCTGCTGAGTAGGGAAAACAACTAAAACAACTTTTACAACAAATAACAACGCTTCGCGAGGACAAAACACGCTACGCGTGTATACAATCCTTCTGCAAGGTAAACAACCAAAAACAACTCTTTCGATAAGCCATGAGCAGAGCTGAGCTTGCTCAAGTTATGCCATGGCGAGAAAGAGTGCCATGAAATGGAACAGCTTCGCCAGGACCATGTTGCAACTGCTTCTCCTGCAAAGGTAACTTGGTTGTAAAATCTTGTATAGGTTGTATTTGTTGTTTTCTTTTTATTCCCCTGATTCCTCCATGTTTTCGGATGATTCTTTTTTTGTGCGAGAAGAGACGTGGATTGTTGCGCGCTTTACCATGGAATATCCTCCTCGTACTCAACTCATATTTTTACTTTTCCTGTTCACTAAATTGGCCCTTGGGCCAATCCTATTAATGATGATTAATGTCTCGATTAACGATGATTAATGTTAAAAATAAATCACCGATTCAACCGATGGATGTCCGCCACGAGGATGTCCTGATAATGGCGGCCCTCATACTCGTTGACCGTGAAGCGGAGGCTGACGGCCACCAGTTCGTCCCGGGAGAAGCGGCAGGTGGCCGCGTTGCCCAGCATCGTGCAGGCGTACTGGTCGGCGTACTTCCCGCCCAGCTCCTGCAGCAGGATGTTGCACTTCTTCACCTGTCCCGTCTCGCTCTTCTGACTCTGCACAGCGAAGGCCTCGCCCTGCTGCACCACACGCATAATCTTTCCTTCCATCGTGCGCTTACTTTTCCTTTTTACTACAATTCATGCTGAGGCTAAACAAAAACCTCCAAACCGTGAAACTGAAATACATACTCATAACGCTCGTTTTACGTCGCGCCTTTTCGCGACCCTTTGTTGTTGAACTGTTACTTTGCCAGCTGGCGGGCGCAGGAGGCGAGACGGCGCAATGAGGGCTATAAAAGACCAGCACCGTCAGCGGGCCTCGTTGGTCTCAACTGACGGTGCAAAGGTATGGGAATCTTTCGTGCCCGACGAATTTCTGAGGGTCGGGGGAAAGTTAGAGAAAGTTTTGGGGAAAGAAGTCCACTTTTTCACCCCTTTTTGGGCCCTTTGGAGAAAGTTTGGGGAAAGTTAGAGAAAGTTTGGGGAAAGTTAGAGAAAGTTTGGGGAAAGTTTTAGCCCCTCCCTTTTCCTACACTGATAGCTTCTTGCGGAAGCGATGGGCTATCTCCCGATACGCCTGAAAGCGTCCATTGCCAGCAGGAGAGTCGTTCTCGTCCCATAGGCAGACGGGCTTTCTGAAGCTCAACACGTTGAGTTTCGCCAGGTCCTTGACGTCGAGATCGGGAGCCTCCTCGCCCATGATCTCGGACAGAAGGTCGATAAACTCGCCGAGGCCGCCGACGACCCGCAGGTCGCGCAGCACGGCAAAGACGGCAAACCAGTGGCGCTTGTACTGGATATGCTCGCGGATCTGGCTCAGCGCGTAGGCGATGGCCCGCTCCGAGACCTGCGTTGGCGCGCTCTGCTTGGCCCTCTTCACCGCCCTGATACAGGTCGCAGGGTCGCCCAGCGGGTGCTCGTGGATGATCGTCTGCACCACGCCGAAGATGCGACACTCGTGCGTCTCGTCGATGCGCATGGCCTGGTAATTGTCGTTGCCCGGCGTGAGCCACTTCGACCCGTCCTCGTCCTCGAAGTAGGTCTTGACGGTAGGGCCGCCGTCGTAGTGGGCCACGACGATCTCGCCCGAGCGCGCCACGTCCTGCGTCCTCACCAGCAGGCGGTCGCCCTCGTGGAGGTCGTAGTCGCGCATGCTGTCGCCCTGGACGACGACCAGCCAGCATTTGCCCGATACGTACTCCATCGGGATCGATCCCGTCTCGTGGGGGTTGTCGCCGTACTCGTCGGGAACGCCCGCACGCACGCAGCCGCACAGGGGCACCTCGACCATCTCCTTCACTTCCTCTGCTGTCCAGCCCTGCTGGCGCATGAGGTCCACAAATTCGTCTTTTTTCATGATGTTTTTTTTATTTGTTTTGCTTTTCATGACCTGGTATTCTATCGAATCCAAGTTAGAGTTGTTTCTGCGCGCAAAGGTACGGAGCTTTTTCGACATGACCAAAAGTTGTGCGTTATATTTTTTGTGTCTTTGCATAAGACAATACCCCACCAAAAAAAAGACGAGGGCAACCTCGGAAGGCATACCCTCGTCTATAGATATTGAATGTTTAGGATTGAACGACAATCCCTATTTTACACAAGACTTCTTTCTTACTTGCTCCAGTCGTCCTCTTCCTCTTCCTCATAGTCCTCATAGCGGCGAACGCCCATACGGCCGGGCGTGTACTCAGAGGTGCTTGTATTGACACCTGGCGCGCTGACACTCATCAGCGGCTGCTCCGATTCGATGACATACGACAGGGGCTTTACATAATTTCCTCTTTTCGCTTTCATATTCCTTTGTTATTTTACGATTATCTTACGTCCATTCTTGATATACACGCCCTTGGGCAGACCCTCGGTAGTGTTGCCTACCACTACACCCTGCAGGTTGTAGACCTTGCCCGATGCGTTGGCTGCCTCATCTACAAGATCCGTGATGCCAGTAGGCTCGTTCTCACCGATCACGCAGATCTTGGCTTTGCTGGCGCCACCGTTGGCAGGCACGATATAACTCATGGTAGCTTTGTCCTGGATGGTCATATAGTATAAGAACGGCGGGAGATAAGCTTCTGGGTGAGTATTATAGACAAAGCTGTTCTGCTTTGAGTTGAGATAATATCCCTTCTTGGCTACAAGGCAGGTATTCTCCATCACGGGATGGAAGGTATATTGCTCTGTCGTAGAACAGCTGTACTGTGGGGCCACACCCTTAATGCTCTTATAGTCAACCTCACCAAAGTAGAGCTTCTGCTCGCCCGTAGCCTTGGCCTTGATCAGACAGGGGAAGAAAGCCGCTATCTTGTCGCCAGCCTTCGCCATCTTGTATGAGATGATAGGACTGCCGTTGCCATTTTCCAACGCGATGGCGTAGAGCGTTACAAACTCGAAATCATTCAGCATTTCTTCGGTCAACGTAAAGTCGAAAGGCACGAAGAATGAGTTCCAGCCAGTGTTGGTATAGTTCTTGGTCAGCGTAGTGTTCACGCCCTTCACACCAGCCTCGGGCACCCATATCTTGTTGACCTGATCCATATTTATAGCTATGCTTTGGCCAGCCTCTGCCATTTTCTTGGTCTTGTAATCATAGACCACCAGTACGACATTGCCAAAATAGCTGACACTGTAAGTGCCGTCAGCGTTGGGCGTAGCGGTATATCCTGGAGAACAGTACTTTGACACATCGCTGCTATAGGTGCCGTCCTCGATGGCGAGAGTCACCGTCTTGCCTTCCGTAGGTTGGTCATCTGTCAGCACAGCATCACCCGCGGCGGTAATGGTACCACCCTTGATGGTAGCTGTCACGTTGCCATAAGGCTTGCAGAAGTTGAGAGCGGCCTTGTCCGGATCGCCTGTACCTTCTCCCCAATTACCTGTGTTGCCCTTACCCTTGCTGGTCATGATTCCACCATAGACCACAAGATTACCTCTCTTCATGTCAATAGCACCACCCGCACCATATACTACAGCGCCGCTATTGATAGTGAGCGTGCCAAACAGCGGATGACTGATGGCATAGCTGCTTGTAGAGACCAGCGTGCCACCATTGATAGTGATGGCGGTGCTTTGGTCCTCATTGTTGCTGCCGTTTATTGCATACCATCCACTCTCTATCGTACCACCATTGATAATAACCGTACTGTTATAATATGCACCGATAACAAACTGACGATTGCCGGCAGGAACGGAGTTGATATGGCCGCTCTCCATCACAAACACGCCATCATTATTTACTTCTACCAATGGCTTGTCATAGACACCATCCTGATACGGAGTCTCTGCATAGATCTTACCCGTGCTGTTCTCCTTGGAGTCCATGAGAGTAAGTTTGCCCGATACACAAATGTTTTTATAATCGGCATTTGCACCCTTGATAGAATGACCGTTCATATCAAGGACTATATCCTGCATCTTGTTTACATCGAGCTCGTCGTCCGTAGTCAGGTCTACATCATTGATCAACGTCACCACGGTCTGTCCTGCTGTTGCTGTACTTACAGCGGCTTTCAGCGTGGCATACCCCTTGGTTCCAATCTGCGCCACATTCTGCGCCACACTCAGCGTCGCGCTACTTACCGTCATCAGCAGCATGGCGAGAAATTTGTGTAATGTTAAGTTTCTCATTTGTTTAATTGTTTATGTGTTGGAATGTCTCCTCTGCATCCCGATTAGAGATTGATTTAGACAGTTAATATCAGCAAGCGAGGTCACTTAAGACCGAAGGAGACGATGAATACCCATCTCCCCATTGAACTTTATTTATACACCTCTCTCTCTTCCCTTAGGCCGCGGGAGTAAGGTATGAAGTCGCTGGGGCTGAGCACCATACCGACTTAGCAATCAACGCTTGTCATGAGCGCGATAGAGCGTTCTAATGAGCGCAAAATTAAAAAAAAATTTCATCAATACGTTCCCCCCCCCCCCCCGTTCACATCATTTAACGCTACAACCGCATTTTTATCCTTTGTTAGCGCGGCAATCATCCCAATAGACGTAGCAAAGGGAGAGACGCGACCAGCATCGTCACCCCTCACACACACGGCTATCTCTATGCATATCGAAATACTTTAAATATGGAAAATCGTGATTTGAACAGGCTGAAAAGTTGTGCTGGCAGAGAAAAAACGGACTAACCGTTGGCCGGCTGCGTTAAAATCCATATTTGGCAAGCAGATTTAGAAGAAAATAATTGGAGGAATCAAATAAAAGCCGTATTTTTGCAGCACTAGAATCCGCCACGCTTCCCATAGAACAGCGTACCAGGGCGGAACTTTTTGTTTCTATGCGTATGGAATATATGTTGTAAAAGTTGTTTTGGTTGTTTTCCTTATCGCCCTTAACACTTGCGCTGCTCCATGCGTCACTCGAAATGTCGGATGGACCAAACTTTATATATTGTTTGCCAAGCTCTTTTTACTTGGTCATAAGTCAATCCCGATTGTGAATTGAGGGTTTGGCTTATCAGACGACTTCTCTCCTCTAACTGTAATTCCCGGTCTATCATGTCAGCGTAATATGCCAGTTGCCCTTGGGTTAAGAGACTCGCTAAATCATTAGCCAACCAATAGGCACCTGCAACATATTCATCAAAATCTTCCCAGTCATATACTTCTGGGTACACATTTCTTTCTAAGTTTGCCATAAAATAGTTGTCCAAAATGAACGACATGTCCTCGGCGTCCTTACTTGTGGTCAGATGCCTGTCCATCCAAGCGTTGAATTTCAACAGGAACAGACCATGTAAAGAAGCTATTTTTACCGTGAACCTGTCGTCTATGCTAACCTTTATAGCATCCGAAAGCACTTCGTCGAAACCTTTTACCGACATGGCAATCGTTTCTTCGGGTGGCCAATAGATGTTGTCGTCTTCCTTGGCAACATATCCGTATGGCACAATGTCTATCTCATAGTCGGCATGATAGAAGCGTTGGTGTTTTGTCTTGTCTTTCTTAAAACCATCCGCTATCAGACAATTCTTGATCTTGTCAAACTCCTGCCAATTAGGAACTGCTATCGCCAAGTCCAAGTCTCTTGTCTTTCTGCTTGACGATATGCCCGCCATCTGTTGCATGATGATATCCCTGGCAGTGGCTCCTATGATATAGAAGTCATGCTCCATTTTGCAAAAGCTGCCTGCAAGTTTCTCCAGCAAATCCACAAGGAATGGATTGTTTATCTTTTCACTCGAAATCTTTAAGCTCATTCTCTAATATACGCTGCGCAGCCTCCAAACAGCGGCTATTGCCACTGCCCATCAAGTCTGCATAGATTAATATGGCAGGAACCGTCTTGTTGTCAGTTTCCTCGTTCCAAAATTTTTTGTATAAATGTATTTCCCCATTGAGGTCTTGTTTGACCGCACCAGTCCGCATCAGATGTGCGGCAGGTGATTTCGTATATATATCGAAACTTCCTGGCTGCAAGTATCCGTCTGCCAAGTTTGCAGCAGGCTCTCCTCCCCATGCCAATCCTTGTGGCAACGCAATGTCTTGCCAGTTGTTTCTTTTCTCTTCAGTTCTAAATGACATCGTACCCATCAGAAGTTTTGGTTTCAGCACCTCATTGTAATTGCTTACCCACAAGTCAAGAAGCTGCTTCTTGTCTTTTAGGGAACGACCATTTTGAGTGTTGAATACAAAACCACGTCTCGCAAGTTCATCCAAGACGTTTTTCACACTTCCCAAAGACACATTGGTTTGCTCTTTTATCTCTCGATAGGGGTTGTTTACATTCTCTGCATTTTGCAACAGATAAAAGACAACTTTCAATCCTGCTTCTTGGAATACAGGATATGTCTTTGTCTGTGGTTCGGGACTTTTTCTGCCTTGGTTGGATATTTGGAAAATCATTTTTCCCCTTTTCGTATATCTGACAAGGCAGTTGCCTGCACAATCAAGATAGTTGATGTTTTTATTTGCCAATTCTGTCGCCAACCGTGGTGTGACATATCGCGTGACAAGCAGGATCTGATGCTTGCCATCATTCACAGCTTGCATCGCTGCCAATGTTGGGTTCAGTGTGGTCTTGGTTATGTTTTCCTTAATATAGCATACAAAATCAATACCCATCATATTGAGTATAGCATCATATCCTCTGTCACTGTTTCTGTCGGCAGAGGTTAATGTCACGACATCATCCACAGGAAGGCTTGCTTTAAGGGCTTCCAGTGCTTGATTTATTATGATACTATTTTCCTTCATTTTTCTTTGCTTGTTCAATGATATGGTCATGTTCAATGTGATTGAACACTGCAAAGATAATGAACAAGGTTTGGACAAAAGAACTCTTGTTTGATATTTTAATGATGTTTAATACTATTTGGCAAGAACGACATGAGCAACAAGTACAACGAAAACAACGCTTCGATGAGCCATTGCGACTGCCGCGCCCCTGTTTTTGACCTCGCGGATGCAGTCTCCGACCCCCGCAAAAATACGCGTTTTTGTGTGAATCCAACGCGCTTTTCCCTGTTTTTTGAGCGGAGAAGAGGGTGGGAGGAGGAGGTTTTTTTGTTAACGAAGGTGAACACGCGGGCGGACGAGAGGAGGCGCACGGGCTTGCGGCGGGCGTGCCTTTTGGGTTGCAATATGCTGAGTGGCAGAGGATTGCATGGTGGTTGAGGGCTGTTGATGGATGTTGGTGGCGTTGAGAGGATTGTTACATGTAACATTGTAACATTGTAACATGATGGGCTTCCTCTCTTCTCCCCAGTTGTCCGCTCTGCAAAAAGAACGTATTGTAAAGATAGTTTTGAGCGAGAGCAGGAGGCTCACATAGCTTTGCTATGTGCAGAATTTGCTGTGATGAAAAAAGTTGGAAAATATTTGTGATTTTATTTGGTGGTATCAAAAAAATCTCCGTACCTTTGCATCATCGATTGAGACCTGCGGAACAAACCCATAGAGGGCCCGCGACGGGCCACTCTTACGACGGGGGCGAGGGATAAACAACTATCGGCGCCGGTCCTAAGCTACCATCGGCAAGGTCTCTGTTTTCGAGCAAGGCCCTCGCTCCTGAGCGAGCAAAGAAAGAGAAAGCCAGGAGGGCAAAAGAGAGGGCCAAGAGAGAGTTAAAACCCAATTTTCAACACCTTAAAACCTTAAGAGCAATGATTAATTACAGTATCACGGCACGAGCCGTCAACCCGAATCTCTTCGAGATCAACCAGGCCAAGACGCGTATCAACCA